>Ga0101944_10006852_pt1 | contig 11815 bp, 7 predicted proteins | sample DewCreD2012metaG_FD_75245 | JGI IMG/M metagenome (GOLD analysis project Ga0101944, IMG submission 75245) | Hot spring sediment bacterial and archeal communities from British Columbia, Canada, to study Microbial Dark Matter (Phase II) - Dewar... ... | reverse complement strand
CCAGATAGGCAGCGTCAGCCTCGATCCGCTTTTCGCCCGCCGCAAGCTGGAAGATCTCGCCATACGCACCTACGACGGCATCGGCCTAGACGTCCGCCCAATCCTCGCCCGCTCTGACCTCTATGCCCGTCCAGGCAAGGACCAGCACGCGTTCTGCATAGACATCGACCGAGCCACGGACATCCGGGTGTTGTGCAACCTCGAGCCGAACGAACGCTGGATGGAGACACTGCTGCACGAGCTTGGGCACGGCGTCTACGATCTGTATCTTGACCCGAGCCTGCCCTACCTGCTGAGAGAGCCTGCGCACACGCTCTCGACCGAGGCCGTGGCGATGCTGATGGGGCGCCTCGCGCTCGACGAAGCCTGGCTGCGCGACGTGGCGGGCGTGCCAGCACCGGAGCTTGCCGATCTCGGCACCAGAGCGAGGTCTCGCCAGCAACTGGCGATGCTGATCTTTGTTCGGTGGATGCTCGTGATGGTTCACTTCGAGCGCGCTCTCTACTCCGGCGGTGTCTCTGACCTCGACGCGCATTGGTGGGACCTGGTTGAGCGGTACCAGCTCGTGCGACGGCCGGATGGCCGGCACGCACCGGACTGGGCGGCGAAGATTCACCTTGCGCTGTATCCCGTCTACTATCAGAACTACATGCTGGGCGAGCTGATGGCCTCGCAGCTCAGCCGCTGGCTGCGCCAAGAAGCCGGAGGGCTCGTAGGCAGGACTCAAGTGGGGGAGCTGCTGCGCGAGGGCCTCTTTTCGCGCGGGTCGCGAGCCGATTGGGACACGACGATCCAGCAGGCCACCGGCGAACGGCTGCAGCCGGGGTACTTCGTCGAGGAGTTCGTTGCGGTGTAGTCGCGACCTTCGGCACAGGTCTCCCATCGCACGTCGCGCAGAACGGAAGGGACGAGACACCGCGGCACCCGATAGCCAGTTGGGAGCCGTGTTGCATTGTGAGCGGACGCGACGTGCCTCGGATGTGACGGACACTCTATCGCGACTGGTCACTTACGGGCGGGAGTTGGGCTCGCAGCCGTCCCAGTTCCGCCCGGATACGCTGCTCGGATGCTCGTTCAGCGTTCAGCCGGTTCGCCTCGGCACGAATGTAGCGAGTGTACGGGGCGATCGCCTCCCGGATCCGCTCGGTCGAGACTGCGATCTCGTGATCCAGTTGCGTTTTGAGACTTTGGATCAACCGCTCGCGCAGTTCGTCGGTCTTCCTATGAAACGCAGCGAGTGCCCGGCGCTTCTTCATTGGGATGATGTACAGACCAAGACCCGCCGTGAGAGTCGCAGCGAGCAGGCCGGTCACGTCGGCCAAGGCGGTCCCGAACATGATCGCGATCGCCGCGCCCAGCGAGACTGCCCCAATCTCCGCTAGCGCCGTCTGTGCGACCGTGTCGCGCATCGACTGGCCGATCTCACGAGCTTCCCGCTCTCGGTTGAACCCGCTCAGTGTCGCGTGAGTACGGTCCGCGACAGCGCGGAGGACATCCCGCCTCGCGACGATGAAGTCCGGGTCGTCGCTCACGATCGCCGTCATCTGTTGACGTTGGCGCACTATGCCCGACACCTGTCGCCAGAGACGCGACTCGGCCTCGACAAACCAGTCCACCGTTCCGTCGATTACGAGGTCGATCCGCTCGGCCATGTCGGAGACGACTTCCCGCTCAAAAGCCCCACGGGTTCGCTCGGGGTTCAGCAGATCGAACACCCGACCCAGGCGGACGGTCTCCTCGAAGAAGCGCTCGCCACGGTCGTTCAGCTCGTGGATCACATTCTCGATTGCGGCCAAGCGCGGCCCAAATCCCCTGCGCAGGTCATCGGCATAGACGTCGATCTGCCTTTCGACATTATCAACGAGCCGAAGGTCCTCGCCGAGGTCGGCCAGGCGCCTGTCGGTGATCTCCTCGTACCGCGCAAGCAGGTTTTCACCTATGCCGATGGGTGTCGCCAGTTTCAGTCGCAGCCTCTCGGTCTCGTCGAGCGTCCTGAACACGTAGGTTCTGAGTTCATCCAGACGGCTTGCCGCCAGGAGCGCCCTCGCTGCGGCCGGGTCAGTTGTGTTGGTCGCCGCTCGAGCTAGCCGGACTGACACAGGGTGGATTACAGGGCTGAAGCCGAGAGTGCTCTGAAGACCATCGCGGACAAACTCGACCACCTGATCCACGGCGGCCGGAGTCTCGAGTAGGTCGGTCTTGTTGACAACCACCACGACCTTCTTGCCCCACTCCCGGACGGCGGCAATGAGCTCCCGCTCGGTCTCGGTGAAGGGCCGGTCGGCCGAAGTCACGAAGAGCACGAGATCGGCCCGTGGAACGAAGTCGCGCGTCAGCGCCTCGTGGCGCCTGATGATCGCGTTCGTGCCGGGCGTGTCGACCACCGCCAGGTCGCGCAGAGGGGCAGAAGGTACTCGTCGCTCGACATAGCCCTCGTCGTGCCACTCCTCGGACTCGCGCTCGCCGTACCGGATGAGCGTAATCGCGGCGGTGGTTGGCGTGACACCTTCTGGCAGCAGACGGCTGCCGATCAGCTCGTTGAGCAGAGTCGACTTGCCGGTGTTGAACTCGCCGATGACGACCAGCAGGAACAGCTCGCCAAGCCCGCGGAGCGCGTCGGCCAACAGACTCTGGTCCGCGGGCGAAGCGCCGATCGCTTTGAGGAGCGACCCAAGCTCTCCGAGCGTGGCCCGCAGATCCGCTCGCAGCCGTTCCTGCTCGACAGTGAGTAGCGCCCGCACATGCCACCCCCGATGTCGGTGGTGTCCCTGCCTTCCACAACGCCCTTGTTGTTATGTGTAGATTATATGCCGCGACGTGTCCTGAGGTCCGATGCAAAGCCGCGGCACCGATCGGCACTCAGGATCCAGCATCGTCCGAGTGGTGCAGTAGCTCCACGTCCGTCCATGTCAGAGCCTCGGTACGGGTACGATGCCCTCGAACGTCCGCTAGGCTTTTGGCGCTGGTGGCGGGCAGGCTTGGCCGAATTCGCGAAGTGCGCCTGTCGGGCAGAGACCGTAGTCGGTAGCTGTGTGATGGGCGGCGGCTATGGCCACCGATGTCCGGCGGCTAGAACTTGAACCGCTTGAACCCTTCGGCGTACTCGTAGCCGGCCTCTTCGCCGGTGCGCTTGGCCCACTCACGGATGCGCTTGCCGACGTCGTCGCGCCGCTCGCCGACCTGGCTCTCGTGCCGCTGCAGCGCGGCGATGCGCTCGTCGATGCAACAGGTGACGTCCTCGTAATAGTCAGGCTTGTCGGTCCAGAATAGGTAGGCTTCAGTGACGCGCCAGGGCTTGCGGTCGCCGACGAGCTGCTCCGGGAAAATGAACCACTCGCGGGCGGCGTAGATGCCGTCGAGCGCTGCCTGGCCAGCGGCGCGGTGGTCCGGGTGGAGCTGGTAGCGGCGCCAGGGGTCGATCGTGACGACGATGTTGGGCCGGTGCTCGCGCAGGACGGCCGAGATCTCGCGCCGGAGCGACATTGTGTTCTCGAGGAGGCCGTCGGGGTGGCGGAGGAAAAGCACCTGCTTGACACCGAGCTCGCGGGCTGCCTCGCGCTGCTCGTCTTCGCGCTGGCCGGCCAGCTCGCCAGGCGGGGTCCGACTATCGCGGCTGCCCTTGTCGCCGCTGGTCAGCAGAACGTATGTGATCTCCTTGCCTTGCTTGGCCCACTTGGCCATGGTGGCCGCGCAGCCGAACTCCGGGTCGTCCGGGTGCGCGGCGATGACCATGACGCGAGTGGGCTCGGTGGCACTATTCGTGGCAGCATCAGTCATAGGATGTTCGCTCCTGGTGAATGGGGGTCACGGTCGCAATGATGTACCCAGGAGCGTCAACTAGCAAGCGACTAGTGATGCCGGAGAAGTGCCTGCGACAACACCGCCACAGGGACAGCTAGGTGACGTAGCTCGCGGTCGCGATCGCCCTGGCCTCGATCCGCCGGCGCTCCTGTTCGTACCCGGGCCGGCCCATGAGCGCGTAGGTGGCAATCTTGCCTCCCTCCACGCCCGGCTGATCGAACGCGTCGATCCCGAACAGCTCGCCCGCGAACGCGGTCTGCACCTCCAGCATGTACAGCAACTGCCCGACCGTGAACGCGTTCACCTCCGGCACGATGTGTTTGCAGTTCGGACGCTCGGACTCGGTTAGCGCGATCTCGACACCTTGCTGCTCCGCCAGCATGAGCTCGTTCAGCGTCCGTCCGCCGAGATACGCGGCGCTCTCGTACTCTGGTAGGCCGGCCGGGATCGTCACCTCGCGCCCGTACCGCTCCACCACCACAAAGTTGATGACTTTGTCGTATGGTCCTTCTTGGAAAAGCTGTAGCATCGAGTGCTGGTCGGTCACGCCGAGCGCGTTCAGCGGCGTCGGGCCAATGTTCACGACTTCGCCCTTCACCGAAAGCCGCTTGCCGAGGCTCTCTGCCCAAAGCTGCCGGTACCAGTCCGCGATATACCGTAGCTGCTGCGAGTAGGGCATGAACACCGAAATCGGTCGGGCGCGCTGATATGCGATGTAGCCGAGCAGCGCGGCGATGTACGCTGGGTTTCGCCGGAAGTCAGACTCGCGACAGATCTGGTCCGCGTATGCCGCGCCGGCTAGAAGGCCCGCCACGTCGATGCCCACCATCGCCGCCGGAAGCAGCCCGACCGCTGACAACTCGGAGAACCGCCCGCCGACGCCTGGCTGGATCGGGAAGGTCTGCCATCCCTCCGCTGTGGCGATCCTCCGCAGGTCGCCCCGGTTGGGATCGGTCGTCGCGACGATGTGCTCGCCGTAGCTGGCTCCGAGCTTGCGCCTCAACAGGTCACGGAAGATGAGCAATTGCGCCATCGTCTCGGCGGTCGAGCCGGACTTTGTGATGACGTTGAAGAGCGTCTCCTCTGGTGGCACAACATCGCAGAAACCTGCGATGAGGTCCGGGTCGACGTTGTCGAGGACGAAGAAGCGCGGGCGCCCGCCGCGGGCGTCGGCCGAGACTAGGTTGTAGTAGGGGTGAGTGAGAGCGTTGTGAACGGCGATGGGGCCGAGGGCGGAGCCGCCGATGCCAAGCACGGCGAAGTTGGCGAATCGACGCGACGCCGGGCCGGCATAGTCAATGATCGACTGCGCAGCGGCTTCCTGGTACGGAAGCTCGGTCCACTCGAGCCAGCCGGTGCCGCGTTTCGCCTGCAGAGCCTCGTGAGCGACACGGCACTGCTCGGCGTGGGCGTCCAGATCCTCATTGGTCAAGCCGTGGCGCTGTCCAACCCGCTCGACCATGACGTTCGAATAGTCGAACCGTATCCGCATCGAGTCTTGCCAGGAGTTGTCTCGGTATTCGGGCATGGCAGTACCTCCCGGGCGCGGCTTGCCCACGCGGTTGTCTTGGTCCGGGTCTGACTCCAGTCTACGCCGGGTAGCGCCGCTCAGCCACGCGGCTGATGCCGCGGATGAGTGGACGGTCTCTGCTCGCAAGGCGAGGAGACCATCCAGTCATTCCCACGGCCGGCACCCTCGGACTGAGGGCGCTCCGACCGCCACGCGACACCGGGCTGTGCGCCGCTCGGGAGCTTCCCGCGGGCTTCCTAGATCAGGCCCCAGTGCCGGTCGATGTCGTCCTGGTATGCCGAGTACTTGCCCGCGGCCACGTCGGCGACCTTCACGGCTTGCCCGCAGACCGCGGACTCGTAGACCGCCTCGTTGATCGCCTGGCTCGTAAGCGCGTCCCAGCCGTCGACCTCCGGCTTTCGGCCGGTGAGCACCGCGTCCATGAAATCCCATATCTCGATTGCGAACGCCTCGGTGACACCGTAGGGGAAGAGCCTTCCCCACTCCGCCGGCGAGACCGCCGCTTTGTGCGCTGCCGAGAGCTGCTCGGTGTCGTAAGTGGTGCCGTCCTTGAGCTTTGCCTCCATTGTCATCTCGAACCAGTGGAACGGTTGGTACGGGTGCTCGTTGGCTGTGTCTTCGATCGAGCCATCGCTCGCGTAGATGATCGATGACTGGAGGTTTTTGCCCGGCGCGGCGGTCGTGTAGGACCACGAGCCGACGACGCCATTCTTGAACGATAGGATGGCGGTCCAGGTGTCTTCGCGCTCGGGTCCGATCTGCTCCCGCATCTTAGGCATGCCCTCCACGCCCTCGAACGCGCGCGCCTCGGCGTAGACCTGGTCCGGCTCGCCGAAGAAGTACTGCAGGCTGTCGCAGTAGTGGAAGCCCGAGTCCATCACCATGCCGCCGCCACCCATCGCGCGGTCGCGCCGCCAGACCATCGCCGGCCTGAGCTGCTGATTGGGGACGATGGGCCGGTAAGTGGTTGCCAGGGTGAAGAAGGTGCGCGGCTTGCCGACGAGGCCGGATGTGAGCGCCCAGTGCGCGGCGCGCTGCTGGGCCATCCGGCGCTTTGGCACGGCGACAGCGAAGACCCGCTTGTTGCGGTCGGCGGCCTCGCAGAGTCTGCGGCCGGCGCGGAGCGTCACCGCGAGTGGCTTCTCCATGATTACGTCCAGCTTCGAGTCGAGGCAGGCTACGCCGACGGTGTGGTGGAGTCCGTGGGGAAGGCAGATGTCCACGGCGTCGAGCTTCTCTTTCTGGATGCACTCCTGCCAGTCGGTGTAGATGGTGGGGTTGGCTCCCTGGTGCTCGCGGGCATGCTGAGCCAAGAGCTCGGCCTGCTCTCGGTTGACGTCGCAGGCGGCGACGAGTTCGAAGCGGTCGAAGCCGGCGTTCTTGAGGAGAGTGAGCCCAGTGACGTGGCGGTTTCGGGCGATGCCGCCGCAGCCGATGATGGCGAGCTTGATCTTGTCAGGCATTGGGATTCGGCACCTCGTAACGTCCTCTCTGGCGGCTGGCGCTGCCAGTGCTACGCCCTTGTAACATACCGGGATCGGATGGGCAACCAAGCGAGAGCGAGAGAGACGATAGACTCGGGGGCCTAGCGTCGCTGCATCCGCCGCTCAGGCTGACCCAGTCGCTTCGCCGAAAGCGGTCGAGGCCAGGATCGAGAACGTCTGGCGCCACGACGACCTGGGCAGACTGGCGCTAGTGCATACAGTCAGGCTCAACTACGTCGAAGCCTTCTTCCTCCGGCGTGTCCCGGACCTCTCTCGTGCGCTGCCAATCGGCCTGGCCGTAGTGCTCCCAATCCGAGTGGTGCGGGCGGTGCGGCTCTGAGCCGCCCGCACCCGTTCCCAGCTATTGTCTCATCAAGGCGGTGGCACTTTCCTCGAAGAACTGCTGAAACGAACACATTGCCTGGTGGTTGCTTCCGGTCGACCGTCGCCCCCGTGACCATGACCACCCGAGGAAGTTCTGCAGCCCGCGTGCTATGCTGACACTGGCCCACCTGACTGTGACTCGCGAAGTCGGAACGTGCGACTTCTCGTCGATGGTTGACTGTGATCAAGTACCTCGGCTCCAAACGGACGCTCGTCCCGCTGATTGTCGACACGGTGAAGCGGGTTGGCGGGGGCACGTCTGTTCTAGACCTTTTCTCAGGCACGTCGCGTGTCGGCCACGCGTTGAAAGCGGCCGGATACCGCGTGATCGCAAACGACCACAACGCCTACGCGGCGACGCTTGCACGGTGCTACGTTCAGGCGGACAGTGAAGATGTCCTGCACGACGCCACGCTACTCATCCGCGAGCTCAACGGACTGAAGGGCGCCCCCGGCTACTTCACCGAGACTTTCTGCATCCGATCCCGTTACTTCCAGCCGAAGAACGGGGAGCGGGTCGACGCAATCCGGGAGGCAATAGCCGCCAAGAGGCTGGAGCCTGAGCTCGAAGCCGTGCTGCTCGTATCGCTTATGGAGGCGGCGGACCGTGTCGATTCCACCACCGGCGTGCAGATGGCCTACCTGAAGGAGTGGGCTCCCCGAGCCTACAACGACCTGGAGCTGCGAGTGCCCGCCGTGCTACCCAGAGCGCGCGCCGGCAAGGGCGAGGCGCACCAACTGGACGCATTCGACGCCGCGAACGCCCTGCGGGCGGACGTAGCTTACATAGACCCACCGTACAACCAGCACTCGTACCTGGGCAACTACCACATCTGGGAGACGCTTGTCCGCTGGGACAAGCCCCCTGTCTACGGAGTCGCCTGCAAGCGGATCGATTGCCGGGAGAGGCAGAGCGTCTTCAACTCCAAGGCCGGCTTCCGCCAAGCAGCAACGCGTTTGCTCGCCACGGTGAGAGCGGACACCATACTGGTCTCGTTCAGCGATGAGGGATACATCAGTCGGGTCGACATGGAGGGACTGCTAGCTGGTCTCTGGGGCGGCGAGTCCGCCGTCGTCACGATTGAGAACGACTACAAGCGATACGTGGGCGCGCAGATCGGGATCTACAACCCCCGTGGCGAAAAGGTAGGGAGGATCAGCCACCTGCGCAATCGTGAGTACCTGTATGTGGCGTCACGCCGGGACTTGCAGGCCATCGCGGATCGGGCGTACGAGCGACCGGCTCAGCAACTGCCGCTGTTCACGGCAACGTGACGCCAGCGTCTGACGCCACGACTTGACGTCAGGCGCTGGCGCCTAGTCCAGCCGGCCGGCGACCAGCTCGCGCACGTACTCGCCGATCTCGTCGCGCGCGCGCCTGAATGCCGCCAGCCTCTCCGCCTCGTCCCCCGGCGCGAGTGACGGGTCCTCGAAGCCGTGGTGGATCCGCTTCACCGCGCCCGGGAAGAATGGACATTCCTCGTTCGCGCTGTCGCAGACTGTGATCACATAGTCGAAGCGCTCCCCCAGGTACTGCTGAAGGTGCTTCGGGTACTGCCCGGAGATGTCGATACCAACCTCGGCCATAGCCTTCACGGCCAGCGGATTTACGCGACTTGCCGGATGGGTACCGGCGCTGAAAGCCTCGAAGCGGTCGCCGCCGAGGTGCCGCAGCCACCCCTCGGCCATCTGGGAGCGGGCAGAGTTGCCGGTACAGAGGACGAGGACGCGCGTTCGCCGGACTTCGGGCTCACGTCCCATTGTCTTCACTCGCTTGAGCCATCTTCTTTCCTCACTCTGCCCGGACGCCGATCGCCGTCGGCTCCTGAATCTGGCCGCGAGGCATGAACAACCGCTCTCGCATCCAAAGCGCGACGTAGACCAGCCCGATGAGCACCGGCACCTCGATCAGAGGACCCACAACCGCGGCCAGCGCCTGGCCGGAGGCGATGCCGAAGACACCGACCGCGACCGCGATCGCCAGCTCGAAATTGTTCGAGGCTGCGGTGAAGGAAAGCGTCGCCGACTCCTCGTACTTGAAGCCCGCCTTCCAGGCGATGAAGAACGAGACGAAGAACATGATCACGAAGTAGGCAAGGAGCGGGATCGCGATCCGAGCGACGTCCATCGGAAGTCGGAGAATGACCTCGCCCTTGAGCGAGAACATCACGATGATCGTGAAGAGCAAGGCAAGCAGAGCTACCGGCGCGATCTTCGGCATCGCCACCCCGTCGTACCAGACCTTGCCCCTGGTCTTGAGGCCCACGTAGCGGGTAATCATCCCGGCAACGAGTGGGATTCCAAGGAAGATGAGGACCGACTTCACGATATCCCAGAAGGCAATCTGAACGACTTGGCCGGCGCCTAACCCCAGCCAACCCGGCAAGACCGTAATGTAGAAGTACGCGAAGATCGAGTAGGTGATGACCTGGAAGACCGAGTTGAGGGCGACAAGCACGGCACAGTACTCGTTGTCGCCACCCGCCAGCATATTCCAGATGAGCACCATCGCGATGCAACGGGCGAGTCCAATAATGATGAGACCGGTCCGGTACTCAGGAAGATCGGGCAGCAGCAGCCACGCGAGCGCGAACATCAGGATGGGACCGATGATCCAGTTCTCGATGAGCGAGAGCGCGAAGAGCCGGCCCGCGCCCTTGAGCTTGCTCAGTTCCTCGTACTTCACTCGCGCGAGGACGGGGTACATCATCAGGATGAGGCCGATGGCGATGGGCATGGACACCGTGTCGATCCGCGCGGAGTCGAGGACGGCGGCCAACCCCGGGTAGACGTACCCGAGACCAAGGCCCAGGCCCATCGCCAGGAAGATCCAGAGTGGCAGGAAACGGTCGAGGGTCGAAAGACGGGCGACTACGCTCTGGCTACCCACGCGCGGAAGAGCAACTTCGGACACTTGGAGTTCCTCCTGGATCAATCGGTTGTCTGAGGTGGCACCGGTCGCTTGCACTCATCAACCGGAGTGTGACAGCCGGCTGGTGTCGGGTCCATCTGCGTCGCGTCGAGTAGGTCGGCAACGGCGGCGCTGAGCCGGGCCGCGACCTCCGGCGCGAGCCGGTAGTAGGTCCAGCGAGCGTCGTGCCGGTCCAGCACAAGCCCAGCGCGGCGAAGAATGCTCACGTGGTGTGAGACAGTCGGCTGGGACAGGCCTAGCTCGGCTGTAAGGTGGCAAACGCACCGCTCGCGCTGGCGCAGTAGCCAGACTATGCGCAAGCGCACGGGGTCTGCTAGCGCTGAAAGAGCTCCCCAAAGCTGCGGGTCGACGGGAAGGTCGTGCTCGCGCAGTTGCTGCTCAACCCGGCCCGACACTGTGACGCCTCACGACAGTTCAGATAGATTGGTATCTATGTGATTTTGTGGCGAGAGCTTCACGTTGTCAAGCATCGACATCACGGGCACTGGATGACCCCTTTCGCCCACAGGCAGTCGCCGCAGACCGGGAACGGATTTCCGAAGCAATCCTCTTGGTTCGTCTCCGCAAGGTTGCAGCTGCCGCAGTTCGTGCACGGCGAAAAGTCGAACCGCTGCACGCGATCCCGGAAGCGGACGTACTCGTCGCGCGCCCAGATCTCGGTGATCGGCGTCTCGGCCACATTGCCGAGTGTGTAGCGCCTGATCTGCTTCTCGCGCCCGAGCACAAAGCAGCGGTACGAGTGCATCAGCGCGACGCACGGGCTGACGCTGCCGTCCCACGACACCGCCGCCGTCCCTTCGGCGACGAACCGGCAGTAGCCCTCGCCTCCCCAGGGATTCACCGGCGACGGACCGAACACACCGGCATGCTCGAGCAGCCCGACAACCGGCAGCAGCGCCTCGCGTCGCGCGTCCATCCGCGGCAACCGGACCTCCTGGATCGAGCCACTCGGCTCGGATGAGTACGACCGTCCCGCCCACAGCCCGTAGAGTGTCTGGTCGGCCAGCTCCTCGGTGTAGGGCAGAAGGTTTGTGATCACGATGAAGCTGGCACCGATCCGGTACGAGAAGCGTCGCAGCTTCGGGAGCTCGTGCAGGTTCTTCTTCATCGCCACGAACTCCATCCCAACCACCGGAGTCGAGCTCTCCGCCGCGACCTTCACTCCAGCGAGAGTCTGCAGGTTCTCGACGATCCGATCGAGCGACGCGCCCGACCGAATCTCTGCCTGCTCGTCCGGTTCAGTGCTGTCGATCGAGACGATCAGCCGATCGAGCCCGGCCGCAACCAGTCGCTCCGACATCGCCTGGTCGAGCAGCATTGCGTTAGTGACAAGCTCGGTCTCGGCACCGAGTTCCTTCGCCATCGAGACCATCAGGTCGATCTCGCGGTGCAGCAGCGGCTCGCCGATGCCCCAGAAGGCGATCTTCCGCAGCGTCGGGACCGATCGCAGGCCATCGATCAGCGACTCGAAAGTCGCCATCCTCATTGTCCCAATCGGCTCGGACCACGAGTGCCGGACACAGGTCGTGCAGTTGAGGTTGCACGCGGCTGTCGGCTCGACGTACACGCTGGCCAGCGCTGGATCGGCCAGACGGATCGTCAGCCCATCGGGGGTCTCGGTGACTAGCAGCCTCGCGCCGGGCACCAGCCCCAAGCGAGCAGCCTGCTCAGGGGCGAGCCGGA
>Ga0101944_10006849_pt1 | contig 11818 bp, 9 predicted proteins | sample DewCreD2012metaG_FD_75245 | JGI IMG/M metagenome (GOLD analysis project Ga0101944, IMG submission 75245) | Hot spring sediment bacterial and archeal communities from British Columbia, Canada, to study Microbial Dark Matter (Phase II) - Dewar... ... | reverse complement strand
GCCATCAGCAGGCTGCCCAACCGCAGCGAGTTCATCCGCGGCGCCGTGCTTTCTGCGCTCGAAAACACCTGCCCGGTGTGCAACGGCACGGGACAGCTTAGCCCGCACCAGAAAGAACACTGGAAGGAATTCATGCGCGACCACCTTCTCGAAGAATGTTCGAAATGCCACGAGGTGCACCTGGTGTGCGGCCGATCAGCTCGCCCGCATAACGCACGATTCAAGGAGGACCCACAATGAACACTCAATTAAAAAAGACAATCATTGCTCTGGCGCTTATCGCCGCGCCTGTTTTTGCGGCGTCCTGCTCGGGCCGGGAAAAACCGCAGGGGCCGCCCATGGTGTTCGTCAGCATTCCGCCGCAGAAATTCTTCGTGGATCGCATCGCAGGGGACCGCGCGCAAACGCGAATTCTCATCGCCCCGGGGCAGTCCCCGCACACATACACGCCAACGCCCCGGCAAATCGCGGATTTGAGCCGCGCCAGCGTGTATTTCACCATCGGCATTCCGTTCGAGGATCAAATCGCGAAAAAGGCGGCGGCGCAAAACCGATTGTTGCGGATCGAGGACATGGGCCGGGGCGTGGAGCGCGCCGCCGCCGTGGAACACGATCACGAACACGAGCATGACCATGGCCATCACGAGGAGCACGGAGAACTCGATCCCCACATCTGGATGTCGCCGCGCAACGCTGTGACCATGGCGGAAAACACAGCCGCGGTCCTGTCCGCCCTGGACCCTGCAAACAAGGAAGCCTACGAGAAAAACAAACAGTCGCTGATCGCGGATCTCCGTGCATTGGATCAAAAATTGTCGGCCATGTTCGAGCCATTCAAAGGCCGGCGGTTCTATGTCTATCACCCGGCGTTCGGATATTTCGCGCAGGCATACGGCCTGGAGCAGATCGCCGTGGAGACCGGCGGCAAGGAGCCGTCGGCGCGCACCCTGGACGCGCTCATCCGCCAGGCGCGCACAGACGGCGTGCGCGTCATCTTCGTGCAGCCGCAGTTTTCGAAAAAAAGCGCGGACCGGGTGGCGCGGGAAATCGGGGGAGTAGTCATTCCCCTGGACGGACTGGCCGAGGATTACATCGCAAACATGGAAATCATGGCGCGGGAGATCGTGAAAGGATTCAGCCGCTGATGTCCGCACAGGGAGCGCGCATGGAGCGCCTCAATAACACACCGCATTCCTCCGGCGAACCGGCGGTCCGCATCAGCGGCGTCACCTTCGCGTTCAACGGCGATCCCGTATTGCGGAACATGAGCATTGACATCAAAGAGCGCGAATTCGTGGCCATTGTGGGGCCGAACGGCAGCGGCAAAACCACCATATTAAAGCTGATTCTGGGGCTGCTTCATCCGCTTGCCGGTTCTGTGCGCGTATTCGGCAACCCGCCGGAGCGCGCCCGTGCGCGCATGGGCTATGTGCCCCAGTACATTTATGCGGATGTGCGGTTTCCCGTGCATGTGCTGGATGTGGCGCTCATGGGCCGGCTGGGGCGGCGCGGCGCGGGCATAGGCCCTTACTCCGCGCGCGACCGCAGGGCCGCCCTCGACGCGCTCGACGAAGTGGGTCTCGCCGATCTGCGCAACAGGCCTTTCTCGGACCTGTCCGGCGGCCAGCGCCAGCGCGTGCTCATCGCCCGCGCTTTGGTTTCCGAGCCAGACATCCTGCTGCTGGACGAGCCTACGGCCAGCCTGGATTCCGAAGTCGCCGCGCAGCTCTACGATCTCCTGGGCCGCATGAACGAGCGCATGACCATAATCCTGGTGTCCCATGATTTGTGGTTCGTGTCCCGGTATGTGAAGCGCGTTTTGTGCATTCAGAAAAATGTGCAGGTGCATGACACCACAGATGTGGACGCGGAGGCGCTCGGGCAGCTCTGCGGATTGGGCATGCGCATGGTTCGCCACCAGGACTCCTGCCCCGGAGGCGATTGCCGGTGAGCGAATTCCTTGACGCCGTGGCCAACTACAAGTTCATGCAGTACGCCCTGGCCACGGGCCTGCTGGCGAGCGTGGCCTGCGGCGTTGTGGGCACATATGTGACCATGCGCCGCATCGGGTACATCGCGGGCGGCATCTCGCACTGCGTGCTCGGCGGTCTGGGCGCGGCCAATTATCTGATACAGGCGCATGGCTGGACTTGGCTGCAGCCCCTGCACGGCGCGGTGTTCGCGGCGTTGCTCGCCGCCTTTATCATCGGGTTCGTGAGTCTTCGGGCGCGCGAGCGCGAAGACACCATAATCGGCGCCCTGTGGGCCGTGGGCATGGCCGCGGGCGTGCTGTTCATCGCGCGCACGCCCGGGTACAGCCAGGATCTCATGAGCTATCTTTTCGGCAACATCCTCATGGTCACGCCAGCGGACCTGTGGATGGTGATTGCGCTCGATGTGTTCGTGGTGGGCCTGGGCGTGCTGCTTTTCAATCAGTTCACGGCCATCTGCTTTGACGAAGAATTCGCTCGCACGCGCGGGCTGCGCGTGGACGCGTTGTACATGCTGCTGCTGTGCCTCACGGCGCTGACCGTGGTGCTGCTGGTAAGCGTTGTGGGCATCGTGCTGGTCATCGCGCTGCTCACCCTGCCCGTGGCCGTGGCGGGGCAGATGGCGCGGTCCATGAGCCGCATCATGATTCTTTCTTCCATTCTTTGCGCGGTGTTCACCACAGGCGGACTGGCGTTGAGTTATGCGCCCAACCTGCCAGCGGGCGCCACCATCATCGTTCTGGCCGCGGCCGCGTATCTGGCCGCAACCCTTGCCGGTGCGCTCTCGCGCCGCCTGCGCGCGCGCGCGTCCCTCAAGTGAACGCTCCATTCTCCCAGCGCCCCGCGCGCGGTTGTCAGCGCCCGGCCATTTGCATATTCTTATAGAACAACAACATCGCGAGGAATGAGCGTGTATGGATTCCCCGCGCAAAGGCGGCGTGCGCATGGCAGGCAAAGATCGGCAAATCCTTGTGCTCAAGCATGTGGTTGAGCAGTTCGTGCGCACGAACCGGCCCGTGGGATCCGGCGCGCTGGCGCAGGGCCTCAACTTGAGCAGCGCATCCATCCGAAACACCATGAGCGATCTGGAGCGCGAGGGCTTGCTCGAACAGCCGCATACCTCCGCGGGCCGCGTGCCCACGGACGCGGGCTACCGCTTTTTCGTGGATTATCTCATTGGCGAATACCGCCTGGCCGAAGACGAAGGCCGCATGGTGCAGGACACGCTCGATGTGCTGCACATGCGCCTTGATGCGCTGTTGGCGGACATCACGGCGCTCTTGAGCGGGTGGAGCGAGTGCCTTGCGTTCGTGGCCGTGCCCGAGATGGAGCGTTGCGAGATCCAGCGCGTGGACATCACGCCCGTGTCCGCGCATCGCGCGCTGCTCCTCGTCGTATTGAGTAACGGCATGGTGGAAAACCGGCTGGTTGCCCTCCGCGGCGACGCCGGGCGCATGCCCCTCGACCGCATCGCACAACGACTCAACGAGCGGCTGCGCGGCCGCCACATCAACGCCGTGTCCGGCCCTTTTCTCGAAAGCGTGTTCGCGGAAATCCGCCTGTCGGAGCAGGAATTGCACAACGCGGTCATGGCGTTCTTTGAAACGGTGATCCTGTCGCTGTCACAGCGCGTGTTCGTGGACGGGACCGAGGCCATGATCGCGCAACCCGAATTTCAGGATGCGGCCACGCTCCGGCCCGTGCTCGAGGCCATGCGAGACCACAACGCAGGCCGCGCCATCTACCGGATCCCCACGGGCGAGCGCCTGCCGGAAATCACCATCGGCGTGGAAAACCCCCTCGAAGAATTGCGCGCGTGCAGCATCATCAAGAGCCACTTCCGGTTCGGGGACAGCACCACGGGCGCGGTGGGTCTGCTCGGGCCGCGGCGCATGCATTACGCCCGGCTCTCGTCCCTGGTGCGCTTCGTGGCCGAGTCCTTGAGCCGCGCCTTGAGCGGCGTGTCTCTGGACTGACTGGCTCCTGCACGGCTTGAAAAACGATTGTTTACGGAGTCATTAAGCAACTGTCATGGAAAAACGGGATTATTACGATGTGCTTGGCGTGGGCCGCGGGGCCGACGCCGCCACGATCAAGAAAGCCTATCGCCGCCTGGCGCGCCAGCTTCACCCCGATGTCAACCCCGGAGACCCCGAGGCCGAATCCAGATTCAAGGAACTGGGCGAAGCCTACTCCGTGCTGTCCGACGAGCGCAAACGCAGCATTTACGATCAGTACGGTCATGCGGGCCTGGAGAACGGCGGCGCGGGCGGCGGGTACGGATTCAGCGATTTCGGATTCGGCGGCATGGACGACATTTTCGATGTGTTTTTCGGCGGCGGCCGGCGGCGGGGCAGGGCGGCGGGTCCGCGCCGAGGCTCGGACCTGCGCTACGATCTGCACATCTCGTTCCATGACGCCGCATTCGGCACGGAGGCGGATCTTCGCCTTCCCACGCTTGTGGACTGCGAGGCGTGCAACGGCACGGGCAGCCGCTCCGGAGCCGCGCGCACACCCTGTGCGCAATGCGGCGGCGCAGGCCAGGTGCGGCAGCAGCGGCAGTCCCTGTTCGGCACAGTAATCAATACCGCCACATGCCCGCGTTGCGGCGGCGCAGGCAGCATCATCGCCGACCCCTGCAACACATGCATGGGTTCGGGCCGGCAGCGATCCGAAAAAACCGTGCGCATCACCATTCCCGCGGGCGTGGAAACCGGCCAGAAGCTGCGCTTGAGCGGCGAGGGCGAGCCTGGCGAACCCGGCGCGCCCCCGGGCGACCTCTATGTTTACATCATTGTGGCGCAGCACGAATTCTTCCAGCGCGACGGGCAGGACATCTTCTGCGAAATCCCGGTCAGTTTCGTGCAGGCCGCGCTCGGGGATGAAATCAAAGTCCCCACACTGTACGGATACGAAAAGCTGCGCATTCCCGCAGGCACCCAGCCGGGCGCCATTTTCCGCCTTCGAGAGAAAGGGTTCCCTCACCTGCGCGGACACCACAGGGGCGACCAGCATGTGCGCATCAAAATCGAGGTGCCCTCGAAGCTCAACGCCAAACAGAAAAAAGCCCTCGAGGAATTCGCCAAAGTCAGCGGCGAAGATGTCAAACAGCCCCAGCAGGGTTTCTTCGATAAAATCAAGGACCTGTTCCAAAACAAAGAATAACCGCAAGCCCAGACGGGCTCTCGCAAGCGCGACAGACAATCATGAACGGCCGCATGTCACATGAACGAACGCATCGGAGTCATTGACATAGGGACCAACACCACGCGCCTCGCGGTGTTTGAAGTGACGGCCGCGGGGGAGCGCGTTCCGCTGGCGCGGCGCAGCGAGATCACCCGCCTTGGCCAGGGCGTGAACCGGAACCGGCGGCTTGCGCCCGAAGCCGTGGGGCGCACCCTGGCCGTGCTGGACAACTATGTGGCCGAAGCCCGCGCCCTGGGCGTGAATACGCTCGCGGGCGCGGGCACAAGCGCATTGCGCGACGCTGCGGATGCCCCGCAGTTTGTGAATGCCGTGCGCTCGCGGGGCGTGGACTTCAAGGTTGTGGCCGGGGAGCAGGAAGCTCGCCTGGTGTTCGTGGGCGCAAGCGCGGCGTTTGGAAAGGAGCGGGACAGGCCCGTGCTGGTGATTGACGCGGGCGGCGGCAGCACGGAACTTATCCGCGGGCGCGGCGATTCGTTTGAACATGCCTCCAGCCTGAACATCGGGGCGGTGCGCATGACCGAGCAATTCCTGCACAACAGCCCTCCGGCGCCGGAGCAGACCGCGGCCATGGAGGATTTCATGCGCCGCACATTCGAAGCCGCATCTCCGCAATTCTCGCTTGGGCCTGAAGGAACGGCCGCAGCCGTGGGCGGAACCATAGCCACTCTGGCCGCCTTGAATCTTGGGGCATGGGACGCGGACCGGGTTCACGGTCTCGAACTGACTCTGGATTATATGGAATCCGTTTATGGGCAACTGCTTGGCCTGGCCGCCGCGGATATCGCGCAACTGCCGGGTATAGAGCCAAAACGCGCGGACATCATCACTGCGGGCGCCGGCCTCTATGTGTGCCTGTTGCGCGCCTTTGAACTGCGCTCCGTGCGCGTGAGCCTTCACGACATCAGGCACGGCATCTGCGAGGCCGTGCTCTCGGGCGTATGGCACGAAATGTAAACCGCACGGCGCCGCGCTTCTGAAACCATATTCGCTGAAAAAAGAATCGGGAAGGCGGGATTTGAACCCGCGGCCTCGTGCGCCCAAGGCACGCGCGCTAACCGGACTGCGCCACTTCCCGGATTGCCGCTCCGGGCCGCCGCGCCCAGAGCCATTCCATTGTAATGTGCGCGGGCCGTGGCGTCAATTTCCGTGTTGCGCGCGCTACGGTTTGGCGAGCGCGTAGGTCCGGATTTTATCGTAGAGCGTGGCGCGGGTGATGCCGAGGATGCGCGCCGCGCGGCTCACGTTCCAGCCCGTGTAATCCAGCGCCGACTGGATGTGCCGCTTCTCCATCTGCTTGAGCGTAAGCATCTCGGCGCCGCTTTCGCCGCCGGTGCGCGTGACTATGTCCAGCGGCAGGTCCTCGATCCATATCACACCCCGGTCGTTCATGAGCACTGCGTTCTGAATCATGTTGCGCAGCTCGCGCACATTGCCGGGGAAATGGTAGCGCTTCAGAAAACTCAAGGCCGCGTCGGATATGCGCGTGACCCCGCGGCCGTACTGCTTGCTGTACCGGGCCATGAAGTAATCCGCGAGCAGGGGAATGTCCTCGCGCCGTTCGCGCAGGGGCTTGATGTGCAGAGAGAACTCGTTGAGACGGAAAAACAAATCGGATCGGAACCGGCCCATGTCCACGGCGCTCTGCATGTTGATGTTTGCTGCAGCCAGTACGCGCATGTCGCCGCCGTGCCGCGGCTGCGCGCGCTGGGACTGGATGAGCTTGAGCACTCCCGCCTGCGCGGTCTCTGACAGATCCCCGACATCGTCCAGGAACAGAGTGCCGCCCGCGGGCAGATCGAGGGCCGCGCCGCGCGCCGAAAAACAGTCGCCAGGCAGCGCCGAGCTGTTCACGGCCATGAACGGCTTTGCCTTGCGCATGCTGCGCGTGTGGATGGTCCGCGCCACAAGCTCCTTGCCCACACCCGTTTCACCGGTGATCAGCACGGGCGCGTCTGTGGCCGCCAGCCGCTCGATGAGTTCCAACTGTTCGCTTAAAAATGCCTTGCTGCCTACAATCTCGATTTCCGTGTCAAATGATTCCATGCCTGCCCCCGTGGTCATCCCCTGCCGCGTCCCGGTTGAAATTCTCTGATTCTGCAATTAACAGAACTCTCAAGCGATTTGTCAAAAAAGGCGACGCTTGTGTTCTCGATCTGCACAAGATTCCCCAGTTTTACATATTCTTTCTGTTTTGTCAATACGGGCAATCGAGCCTTTCCCAAGACACGGATTCAGCTTTTTCAATAGCGCGCGAGGCCGCCTTTGCCACGCGCCCGTCCCGCGCCGCGCCGTTTTGGGTATAATTGACGAAGAACCATGCCACAAAACCAGCCGGGGGGAGGGCGTTTCAAGATGAGCGGCACCAAATACCTTGTGACGGGCGCATGCGGATTCACGGGGTCGCACCTGTGCGACATCCTGCATGATCGCGGCCTTGATTTCCGGGCCACAGACCGGGAGGGAGCGGACACGCGCTATCTGCCGCCGCGCGCCGAATTCATGGCCAGCGATTTGACGGATTATGAATCGCTGCGGCGCGTTGTGCAGGGCGTGGACATTGTGCTGCACACGGCCGCGATTTTCGACTGGTGGGCGCCGCGCGAGCTGCTGGATGCGGTAAATGTGCGCGGCATGGAGAACCTGTGCCGCGCGGCCGAGGAAGCGGGCGTGCGCCGCCTGGTGTCCTGGAGCACCAGCGGCGTATACGGCAAGCTGCCCCCGGGCGTCACGATCATTGACGAGGACACGCCCCGCAACCCCCTCGAAGACTACAGCAAGACCAAGCTCGAGCAGGACGCCATCGCGCACTCTTTCAATGGCCGCGGCGGGCTGACCACCAGCATCGTGCGGCCCGGCATCGTGTACGGCCCGCGCGCGCAGTACGGCGCGGCGCAGATTTTTGACGCCGTGGCCGCCATGCCCGCCATGCCCGTGCCCGTGAATTTCAAGTACCGCCTTGGAACGGTGCATGTCCGTGACATCGCAGGCGCAGCCCTGTTCATTTCAGGAAAACCCGAGGCCGCGGGCCAGGAATACTGCGTGGTGGACTGCTCGGGCGTGACCATCGCGGATTTCATTTCACTGGTTGCGCGCGCCATGCGCAAGCCCGTGATCCCCATCGTGGCCCCGCCGCAGCTCGCGCGCCGCGCGGGCCTGCTCGCCGCGGACATATCCGAATGGCTCGCGCGCAATGTCACCAATTCCAGGCCTCTGATCGAGCGCGGCCCTATTCAGTTCTTCCCCGTGGACTTGAATGTCAGCAACAGGAAGCTCCTGGCTCTGGGCTACGAGTTCGAGTATCCCGGACCCGAGCGCGGCGTGGAGGAAACCGTGGCATGGATGGGAGCAAACGACATGCTCAACATTTCCCCCTTGCAGCTTGTCAAAAAGATTAAAGGGAAGAAGTGATTTTCCCTGGCATAAATAGTGCGGGATTTGCGATCAAAAACAGTTTGTCCGAACGCGGAGGTTCCCATGCTTTTTCACGCGGTGCTTTTCAACTTCAAGGACGATGTTGCCGAAGAGAAGCGAAAATCCATCCTGGGCCTCGCGTACAGCCTTCTCACGCCCATCCCCGGGGTGAGCGCCCTGCATGCGGGCCGCAGCATCAAGGATGACTCGGACTTCGAATACGCCATCACCATGCTGTTCGAGGGCGGGCAGCCCGCGCTCCAGGCGTATCGCGATCATCCGGACCATGTGCGCTTCCGCGATATCGAGTTCTTTCCGTTTCTTAAAGATAAGCTCGGGCTGGATTACGAGGATTGAGATGCCCGCCGCGGCCTGTGATGGCGCAACGGCTGTTGTTCCGGCGCATTGACTTCTCTATAATTTGTGTGATGCGCCGCCGGGCCGCAACCGCTGTGGCCCGCTTTATTGAGGAAACGGGGCTTTTTCATGGACGATGCCGCACAGCAGCCGCTGCCCGACAGCGCGGAACCGATCAAGACGCGCATGCTGCGCTTGGCGTTCGAGACCGTCATGCGGCTGCAGGGCAAGCATCCGGGCCAGGTCCGGTTCCTGGCCGCGGGGCACTCGCACCTGGACGCGGCCTGGCGCTGGCGCGCGTTCCAGACCCGTTCCAAGGCCAAGCTCACTTTCCGCAACGCCCTGCGTAATATCGATCAGTACCCCGAGTTCTCGTTCGCCCAGTCCTCGCCCCAGTTTTATGAATGGATGAAAGACCGCCAGCCGCGCATTTTCCGCGCCATCCAGAACGCGGCCAAACGCGGGCGCTGGGACATCGTGGGCGGCTGCTGGATCGAGCCGGACGGCAATATGCCCGACGGAGAGTCGTTCGTGCGGCAGCGGCTCTACGGCCAGCGCTTCTACCTCGACCATTTCGGCAAAGTTTCCGAGATCGAATGGCTGCCCGACACCTTCGGATTCGCCTGGACCCTGCCGCAGATTTTCGTAAAAAGCGGAGCCAAATATTTCTGGACCACCAAGCTGCTGTGGAACGACACCAACAATTTTCCCTTGCGCACATTCCTGTGGCGCGGGCCGGACGGCACGGAAATCCTCACCCATGTCAGCCCCCTGTTCGGCGTTAACGCCAACGATTTCTTCCGCACCGTCAGCGCCAACCGCATTCTGCCTCCGGGCGAGGAACTCGAGGCGGACTACAGCATGAGCGAGCGGCAGATCCGCCGCCGCCTGGACCGCAAACCCTTGCCCGAGGCGTTCATCGCCTACGGGCTTGGCGACGGCGGCGGCGGCCCCACGCCCGCGGAAATTGACATCATGCGCACCCTCCAAGCCGCGGATGTGCTCGACATCGGCACGCCCACAGAGTTTTTCTCCCGCCTCGAACAGTACAGGGATCGCCTGCCCGTGTGGAACGACGAGCTGTACCTCGAATTCCACCGCGGATGCCTTACCACGCAGGGCCTCGTCAAACGGTACAACCGCCGCCTCGAACTCAAGGCCAGGGACGCGGAAATCGTGCATTCCATGAACTCTCTGTTCGGAGACCCGTATCCCGAGGACGAGTTGCGCGAGGTCTGGAAAACCATTCTCTTCCACCAGTTCCACGACATCCTGCCCGGAAGCTCCATCCCCGAGGTGTACGACGACGCCTACGAAGCCTACGAGCGCGTCGAGACCCAGGCCAACGACCTGATCCGCGGCGGCCTCTACAGCATCGCGCGCCGCATCGCCACGCACAACCCCGCGCTCCAGGACATGGCCCCGCTCGTGGTGTACAACACCCTTTCCTGGGACCGCACCGGCGATGTGCGTCTCGAAGTCACGCCCGCACGCACGCTGCGCGTGTTTAACGCCGACGGATCCGAAGCAGCCACACAGAAGGTGGCTCTCGGCAACAGATTTTTCGTCATGTTCACGGTTTCGGATGTGCCCGGCATGGGCTACCGCACCTACTATGTCAGGGAAGAAAAACCCGAGGCCGGCGCGCCCGAACCCGCGCCGTGGAACGAACCTTACGGCCAGGTCGCCGTTTCCGAATCTTCCGATGGCTCCGTGATTCTGGAGAACGAATTCCTCAAAGTCACCGTGGACGCGGCCACGGGCTGGATTTCAAGCATCATTGACAAGGTGAATGCGCGCGAGATGCTCGACGGCCCGGCCAACGAGCTGCGCCTGTACCGCGATTCCAGCATGGTGTACCCCGCGTGGAACATTGACCCTCATTACCGCGAGAAGGAAATCCCCATCGAGCCGCACCCCGAAATGATCGAGGTGCGCGACCGCGGGCCTGTGGCGGGCACGGTGGCCGTGCGCCGCATGGCCCACACTTCGCCCGTGACCCAGGAAATCCGTCTCGTGGCCGGACGCCCGTTCATCTATTGCGCCACGGTGGTGGACTGGCAGGAGAAAAAGGCGCTGCTCAAAACCTGGTTCCACACGGCAATCAAGTCGGACACCGTGGCCGCGGAGATCCCCTACGGCGTGATTGAGCGCCCCACGCGCCCCCGCAGCCGCTACGACAAGGCCCGCTGGGAAATGCCGTGCCAGAAATGGTTCGGCCTGGACGACGGCCGCTACGGCATCGCCGTATTGAACGACGGCAAGTACGGGTTCAGTTGCGAAGGCTCGTCACTGGGCCTCACGCTGCTGCGCGGGCCGCGCTATCCCGCGGCCGTGGTCAACGCCTGGGGCTTGAGCGAACCCGCCAGCGACCGCCCGCGATACACAGATCAGGGCATTCATGTGATGCGCTACGCCATCTTCCCGCATTCCGGTTCGTGGCGCGACGCCAAGCTCTGGCGGCGCGGCTTGGAATTCAACGCACCGTTCATCACCATGCGCACCAGCCACCACCAGGGCGCCATGCCGCCCCAGGGTTCGTCCCTGATCTGCGACGCCGAAACCACATACATCGCCGCCATCAAGCGCCCCGAGGACAACCCCGGCCGCCACGATGCGCGCTTCCATCAGCTCGTGGTGCGCCTGGTGGAAGCCGCGGGCGAGCACGACACCGTGCGCCTCACCTTCCACGGGCCGCTCCTGGAGTTGACGGATGTCAACGACATGGATCTCCTGGAATTCAGTTCCGGCGCAGCCGGGCTGGTCGAGGCCGAGCAGGGCGCCGTCACGCTCAACATGAAGCCTTTCGAAATCCGCACCATCAAGGTCACGCTCATCGGCAGCGGCCCGGA
>Ga0101944_10006848_pt1 | contig 11820 bp, 5 predicted proteins | sample DewCreD2012metaG_FD_75245 | JGI IMG/M metagenome (GOLD analysis project Ga0101944, IMG submission 75245) | Hot spring sediment bacterial and archeal communities from British Columbia, Canada, to study Microbial Dark Matter (Phase II) - Dewar... ... | reverse complement strand
ATGTGTTCCTGTGTGTCCTGGCCCTTCAGGTTCACCGGTTCATGCGCACAAAGCTTGCTCGAAGCGGCCTTTCGGTCGAGCGCTCCCTGGAAAGACTCAAGACCGTAAAGGCCGGAACGCTCCGTCTGCAGGCTCAGCAGGTGCCGTATCTCACCGCTCTTACCGAAACCCACAAGGAGCTTTACGAACAACTCGAGTTACCCTTCCCCAAGGTGAAGGACCTCTCCCAAGGGGCTTTGTAGTACGAAAATTCCCCGTCCCGTTGGGCTAACTTCCTGATCTGCCGATTTTTTGCTCTTAAGCACTGTCAAAGTTGGGTCACCATCGCCGTGAGCTGCCGGGGGGTGAAGAGCTCCTTCCATTCCCTGATGCCGTACCCTCTCCCGCTCACGAGAGAGGGATTATTGACGTCCATCTCGGCGTCAGGCGCACCGGCGGGTAGATCGATGTCTGCAACACTGGAAAGTTCTGAATCGGCTCCAAGATAAACACGGCCACGTTCTCCGTCGGCAACGATGGCAACGAGGGTACATCGCTGCCTTTTCGCCTTGAACTCAGCATGCACATAGTCGTCTGTCAGCGGGGCACCCGTGAGTAGGCAGTTGAAGTTCGCCCCGCGACTGTTCTTTGTTCCGCGACCTATGGCAGAGCGGTCTGTCGGCGCACCCGTCCTCACGTCGAACCGCCATCTGCCCTTGGCCACGTCCACCACGGGTTCCAGCCACGCCTCGCTCCCTTTCTTGCTCGAAAGCCAGAAGGTGCTCATGAGCGGCACATGCGCTCCTCGCGCCGCCGGGTTGGGACTGGCCACCGTCCGTGCCCAAATCCAGGCGATGACGTTGGCCTCGCGGATGTTGCCCTTGCCGGAGCGGATCTCCGCTTCGGTCGCGTGCCGCCAGGAGCCGTCCTTCTCCTGGGCGAGGCGGACCTTGGGGTAGAGGTGGCCGATCTTGGCGATGGCCCGCTCCCGGATGATGCGCCCGTAGTAGCGCACATCGGCCGCAAGACCGCTCGCCCCGCCCCAACCGGCGGCCGTCAGCCTTCTTCCTCCCGTCTTCTGGCTTCTGTCTTCCGGATTCACCGGCGGCTGGTCCGCCCAACGCGGGACAAGCTCCAGGTTGCACTTGTTGAGCAGAACGGCTACGGGGTTGAGGTCGGCGGCGTGCGCCTCGAACCCGAGACGGGCCGCCTCGAGCGGAATCGAGCCGCCGCCGGCGAAGGGGTCGAGCACCGGCGGGAGCTTGCCCCCGCAGTGCTTCAGTATCTCAACCTTCGCCTCGGCGTAGATCTCGGGATGCTCGTGCATCTTCTTTTGCATCAACCGGCGCAGGATGCCGAAGAGGCGCTCCCGCTCGGCGTTCTGCATCTCCTCGGTGGGAAAGCGCTCCGGATGGGAGGAGGGGTCGTCCACCACGGAGGCGAAGAGGACCGCCCGGGCGGTCGGCAGCGGCAGGCGCGCCCACCAGTGGTGGATGCCCTTGGGATGCGGCCCGATGCCGGGCATCTTGTCGTAGGCCGAGGCGTCGTTGATCTCCGCCAGTGGAAGCGCGACTTCGATGAGTTTTTTATTCACCTTGTCTCCTCCGCCTGTGCCTGCAAGATACCTTCGGACCTGAAGCCGAATTGCACGTTCCGCGCAGGGAATTGGATCTTACCCCTTTTGCAGCGTCGTTGCTCCGCGGCCACTGACGTGCCGAATTGCGTCGAATTCGGAACCGGGAATTCCAGCGGACCTACACTTGCGTGCAATCCTGCGGCGTCCATATGACTCATCTTTGGCTCATTGCCACGGGCCTTCATGCTGGAGATACCTTGGTTTACGCCGCTCTATGGCTCTTCCTATGGCTCATCTATGGCTCATGGCTTTCCCGGGGCGGAGCCCTCGGCTGCAAACCAGCGTGCCCAACGACGAATGCCCTTAAGGTGTGCTTTGCCTTCGCGACGGAGTTCGTCCAACAGCCGCTTGACCATCGCCCGCGACAGATGGGGCACGACCTGCTCGATCTCGGCCATGGCACATCCTTTTGGAAAGGCATCCTGAAGGTGCTGGAGCAAAAGAGCCTTGTTGGTTTCGCGATCGAGCCCTCGCCTGCGTGTGTACACGCCAGGTTTGCCGAGAAACCGGTAAAACCTACGAGAGAGCAAGTAGCGCACGCCGCGGCCGCGGCCGATCCGCTCGATGACACCTTGCTCTAGCAGCGGCTCGAGTCGCGGCTTGAGCAGGTCGGGTACGGGCTGCTCCCGGCGCACCAGGTCGAGAACCAAAAAGTCTTCCGTCGCAAATGAAGCCAAGCGCTCGCGGCCAATCTCCTCCAGAAAACGCAGGAACTCCGGATCCTGGATTTGGCCGTGGAGCGTCACCCAGACCGAATGCTCACTCGTTCGCGTAAAATCAGGGAGCGGCTTGCTTTGCTGGATGCACGTTCGGTAGATCAGGTCGAAGCCCTGGCCCGCCCGTTCGACCAGCCCACACTTGCTCAGCACCTCGGCGATCCGCCGATTCCGCGGGTTCTGCTCCCAAAGGACGTTCTCCTGGTTGATCCCGGGCGGAAAGCCGCCCGGGCTGACGATCTGAATGCGGCGCGGATACTGGCGCACGAAGACCGAGCCGCTGTGGCGATAGTCGCGGTGGCTCACGGCATTGAGCACGGCCTCCCGCACGGCCCGCTCGTCGAATGTCGGCACGTCCCAAACAAAGAGTCCCTGCTGGAAGTGCTGCCAATCGTTGCGCAGGTTGATGGCCTGCCACAGCTCATCGAGCACGGTGAGAAAGCCTCGCCGATACTCCCGGCGGTCGGCGGCTGGCCCCGGAGCATCGCTGGGCCGGTACTCGAAGACCACCTCGGCCTGGCCGAGGAATCGGCCCAGGGCAGCCCGATTACCGAGCAAGATGAGCGCGGCGTAGGTAACCTGCCCACCGACGACCAGTTCGGCATCCGCGAGAAGTCGCTCGACGGGCCGGGTCATGATCCCCTGACCAGGCGTCTTGCGCTCCCAAAGGGTGCGCAAGAGTTGGATGGCTTCGGGATCCAGATCCGAAAGCTCTGCTCCTGGACACGCCTCCGACGAGAAATCGGGCCCCGTCTCGTTGTGGATCTGCCGTAGTTGTTCGTCTGACATGGGCACAAGGCTTTCGCCCGCCCGCATCCAGTAGGTGCCGCGATCATGCCAGGCGGTGCCGGGCAGCCGGGACGGCACATGAACGATCAGCACGCGCCGTCCTTCGTCCCGGTACTCCTCGATCGAGACCCGATGTCCAAGCTGCTTATACAAACCCGCTTCGGTGCGTCCCGGCTCGTCGAATGCCTTGGTTCCCACTACTCGGCGAGGTCGCTTGTCCGTGACACCGAGCACGATGCGTCCACCTCCTTCGTTGGCGAGCGCGACGCAGTATTTCGCCAGGTCCTCAAAGTGGAATCCGCCCACTGCCGCCTTGAACTCGACACGGCTTCCCTCCGGGCTGTTCAGAAGCGTACGGAATTCACCGGGTGTGGTCACGCCATCCCCTCTGCGCGGCAAAGCAGCTCCGCCAAATTGTAGTTGAGGCCGGTCACGCCGACGACTTACTCCTCAACCGGATCGTTCGCGGCTGTTTTGTGTATCTTTTGAGCCGCCGGCTCCTATCGCGGGCCGGCCGTCATGTCCTGGACTCTTCCCGAATCCGGTATTTCGCTGGGTAGACTCCGATCTGTTTGTTTTCTATGCCTTGAATAAGGTCTGTACCCCGCAGTTCCAAGGGATTGTCTGCGCCGTCCACAAGAACCATGCAGCATTCGGAGGGACTTTTCCGAAACAGATCCCAAAGCTCTGCTGGAATTTCGGCGCCCCCCCGCGCAAGGCGCTGGGGGGAAGCCCAGTAACGGGTCACGATGTTTCCACGTGAGTCGAACCGCTGCCATTGAAACGGAGATTCGCAGCGCTCCATCCAAGAACCGTCCGAATGGACGAACCGCTTTCGGACGCTGTCCCAACGGTAGCCCCTGCTCAGAGCGAACCGCTGGAATAGCGAAGGCTCTCGTTTGTGTCGGGGCTGCCGGTCACTCTCTTCCGCGTGGTCGTGCTCTTCATCGGTATCGGTTGATTCCGGTGACTCACCATCCAGAACGGCCTCGGCGACGTCAGCGCCCGGCTCACCCTCCTCGCCAACTCGACCTTGAGCCTCATCTTTGTCGACCTCGGCTGCGGCTGCGGAGATGTCCGGCGTCGGAGATGGCTCCGCTTCCAGCGCGAAGTGCTTTTCCATATACTCGGCGATAAAGTCGGGGGCTCGCTCGACGCAAGCTTTAATCGCCTCGGTCACCCTGTCATGGTTGAAGGGCCTAGCCAGTTCATCAACAAGGGCGTCGAACGACCGGGCCAAGCTGCCGCTCCTAATGAAGATAGATTGTTCGTGCCAAAGGACGTCGGGCGAATGCGGCTGCCCCGCCGGCGTGCCATCGACGTAGGGGGTTACTTGAAGTGAATCCTGCTCGTCGAACGGCTGCCAGATCGAGTGCGCCAGGCGCATGGCGGCCCGGCGAAGATGCTGGGTCTGTGCCTCGTCCTCCAGCTTCACACGTGCGAGGCCGTTGGCCAAGGCCACCAGCCAAGGCTTCTGCGCCGCCACGCCCAGCGGGTCAGGACCATGGGTAAGGCGGTACTCGATCCTGGTGCCAAGATCGGGGAGACCGGAAAACGGGTGGCGATCGCAGGCTTCTACGGAGAGCATTTGAAAATTGGCAGTCGCGGCCTTGATGGCCGGGAACAGCGCCCGCCTCGTCAGACTGTGCATGGTCAGACGGAACCGCAACCGCTCGACCGGTACCCAACTGTTGTCGAGAGCCAACCAGTGACCGCAGGCCTGCCAGACCGGGATGGGATAGCGCTGCAGAGCAGCGCAGACGCGGCGGATGACCCCCGAATCCAGGGGCTGGCCGGAAGGAAGGTTTTTGAGCCAGCCCAGGACAAGGTCGGCCGAGGGGCGGTCGGCCACGCCCACGCGCGCCCACATTCCGAGATTGTTCGCGGCCGGATGGACGAGGGGTGCATCGGGGTACTCGTCGCTGGCGTGCAGAAAGACTTCGGAGGCCTTCGCCCATTGATTTTCGGCGGTAAGGACGAGCGGTTCGTTGATGAACGCCTGGCGAGGCTCCTCGATGCCTGCGGCGTCGCACCGCACCAATGCCCTGTCCAGCGCGTCGTACCACTTCAGGATTTCCCCCATCAGAGGAACGGGATCGGGCGCTCGCGCCAGAGCGCGAATACGCTCCAGCAACTTGCCCAACCCAGCCGGCGTCTCGCGGACGCCCAGCAGTCGAAGCAGGGGTTTGGTCGCCTCGGTGTCCAGTTCCGGGGAAACAAAGGGCTCAACCCCCAAAAGCGGCTCGGTCTCGGGCGTTCGGAGATAAAGTTCGGCAGGAATTCGAACATGACCGTAGGTGTCTGGCAGGCAGGCCAGGCCACGAAAGCGAACTATCCACCTGGCTGGTATGGGGGATTCGGTGAAGACCCTCTTTTTGTTACCCGTTGTGGCAATCTGGAAGACGGTCGCATCGCTTTGGCTCTGCCAGTACCGCGGCGGTGCCTGGAAAATGCGCCGGACAACCTTGGTCCAAATGCAGCGGTCCGTCTTGGCCATCTCTGTCCAGAAGGCGAAAAGCTCCGCGTCGAAATCGTGATCGCTGAGATAGAAATTGTCGGTCACGTATGGGAAAAAAGTTGGGGGAGGCGCCTCCCTGGACCTCAGGGTGTCAGCCAAGCGCCGCATGCCGCGGACGCCCTCCCTGTTCACGCGGATTGGCGGGAAAGGACAGAAACTGCTCTTGTCGGACCTTACCCATTCTTCCCACTGCTGGCGAGTGCAGGCGCTGTACCCCTTGAAGTAGTCATCGTGCAGGAGATGGGCCGCAGCCCAGTCCTCCGGGAGAAGCGCCTCAACGGCGGGGTCCTGCGTTGCGATGATGCCTTCGTCCGGCCTGCGCTGCCGACCGTCCCGCGTGACGCAGCGGAATTCTGCCGGCGTTTTGGCGTCGAGGGCGGCCATCAAATGGGCTATTCGCACATGGTCCTCGAGCGAAATTTTCTGCCGGGAAAAAAGGCTGCGGCAGGCATTCTGTGCAATCACTTCCGTCTGACTCGCCCGAGCCAGCCCTACATCACTCAGCAACTGCAGCGCCGCCCGAGCCAACTGGGGTGCTTCGGTCTTCAACCCATCGTCGAGGAACCGCAGCCAGTCTGGATCGACAACGCGAACCAGCCCTCTGAGAAACTGCCATGCTTCATTACATATCGTTTCCTTCTTTTCCGGCAGGCGAACGACCTCGTTTGCGGGGAATAGCACGTCGGCCCCCTCGACCGGAACGATGGCTAGCCGACTACGTTGCTGGCCGCCGTAGTCGTAGCGGACGCTCTCTTGGACCATGCCCCACAGCACAAGGAGATTCCTGTTGTCGCCCGGCCGGGGAACGCGTCGCCCCTCGGCAAGTCGGTTAATCACGTTGCTGTCGCTGGGCCTCTCAAGCCAGCCCCACGACTTCAATCGCCGCCGCTGCTCTTCAGAAACGGCTTCAGACAAAACGTGTTCATCCCCGTCGCCAAACACCTCCAGAAGCTGAGCCGGAGTCCACACGTGATAGGTCTGTCTTGGGGGCGCGATGCAGTCGTTCGAGTGGACGAGTTGACCCGTGGTAGCCAACAGGATGGGTCGATCGCCGACTGCTTCGGCGAAGCCTTGGCAGATTGCCTGCGTGACATCAGCCTCCAATGAGTCCCCGTCGCAAGGTTTGTCGGGCAGTAGGCAGTATGCCTTGGCGCGAACGTCAGGCTCCAAAGACTGATTTTGAAGCCAGGCCAACATCGCACTGCCGGCCAGGCGGCCAAGGCGATGCAACAGCCACCGGTTCGTTGGGGATAACGACGGAGCTTTGATGACAGAACGGGCGGGGTCCTGAAGAAAGGGGGCGTTGCAGGAGAAGGGAGTCTTGACGATAACACCTGTCGGGAGGACGACGTAGAGCCGCTGGGCTCCCGGCAGGTCAACGAGGAGTTCGACCCGACAAGGAGGGAGATGGAGCTCTTCAACGTCTCGTTCCTGGCGGATTTCGCCAACCGCCTCATCGGGAAACGGCTCCTCTGGAGAGGCGAAGAGAAGCACGTCGTGCTCACCGTGGCCGACCAATCGGATCCGCTCGGAGGATGGGACAGGGCCAGGGCCGATGGGTTGTTTGCGGAGCGTAACGTCGTCAATCGTGAGTTCGTTGATGTTGTTGAACAAGAGCAGCGAGGCGGGACTTTCACCCCATTCTTGAAGGTTCTTCCTGAGTTCCCTCTCACGGTTGGGGTCCTGAACCTTGACGGCGATGCGTGTTACGTCGCAGGGCGGTGCGTCGTGTATCCACACTGGTTCGGTGAAGCGTCGCTTGTGGAACTGAACGGCCAACGACGGTGTCAGCACCTCAACGGGTTCCCCAAGGCTGAAAGTGGACTTGAATCCGACGCCACGGAACCCGATGGTGTGCAGTTTCCGCTTGTTGGAAAAGCCGAAGCGACAAAGGGATGCAAACTCGTCCTCGTCGAAGTCCTTGCCGTCGTGCTCAAAGGTGAATCGGCCGTCGCGAACTGACGCTCGTACGGTTCTTGCCCCGACATCGTCGGCATTTTGAAGGAGTTCGGAGAGCACGTGCCTCGGACTCTGAACCTGGCCGAACAGCTGCTTCCAAGGCCCGGCCAATTCAGGATCGCTCTCAAGCTGATCCCATCGTTGGCGGGAGCGGTCGCGCACGGATGAAAAGTACGGGGGCGGTTGCCTCCCGTTCATGCTGGTGCCTCCCCGCGCTGGAGCAGATCCGCCAGATTGTAGTTGACGCTCGTCACGCCGAAGTCAGGCTCCTTCTGGAACGGACGTCTGATGTAGACCGGCTTCCTGGCCGCATCTCCGTCCACCTCCACCACGGCCAGGATGAAGTCGTCGGGTTTGTTGAGCGCCGTCAGGATCTCGTTCTTGGTGATGGTGACCGTTGTCGCGCCAGCGCTTCGACCCTTGACTTCGATGAAGAGGAGCCTGCCGTCTTCGGGGACCTTCGACTCGACGTCGTAGCCCAGGTTCTGGGAGCTGACATCGCGGGGTTGCCGTCCCATTTGGCGCTCCTGGGCCATGACGGCCTCCATCGCGAGCCGCTCGATCCGCCGGGTCTCCCGGGCGAAGAGCTCTGGTTCATCGGTCCGTTCGCCCTTGCGTCGCCGGATCAGGTTGACGGGTACGACGAGGGCCCCGCCTGTCACCACGGGCGGGAGGGGTGAGAGGCGCCGTTCCTGCTCCAGCTCTTCCATGCGCCGGCGCAGTCGCGCCTCGAGCTCGTTGGCGCGCTCGCGGGCCCGGCCGGAGTTGATCCGGGCATTGGGCCTGCCTGCCAGCTCCTGCTCCCTGAGCTCCTCGGCCCGGCGATCCCAGTAGTTGATCTCCTTGGTCAGGCGGTCCTTCACCGCGGCCATCGTGCGGACGACCATCTCCTCTTTGAACCTCTTGACCTCGTTGAAATGACGCGGGACGAGATGTTCGATGGCATGCGACAGTGCCTTGCTCTCCAAATCGCCCTTCAGCCACTCGGCGCCGAGTTCCCCTTCGATCAACTTGCGTTCTTCTTCAGTAATCGGCCGATAGTCCAGGTAGGGGGCGTAACCCGCCATGCGGACGCCGCCCGTTTTGTCCATCTCCACAAACTGCATCTGCCGCGAGACGATCCGGCGGTTCCCCTGCCGGTCGGTCCGCGCATCCTGAATCGAGTGCTCCAAATAGAAGAGGACCCGGATTTCCTCGCTGCCCTCCTCTCGAGGGTCCACGAGTACGGCTCCGCGTTTGAGGAGGTCTCGGTAACGTTCGAGGACCAAGTCAATCGTCGCATCCAGGAGCGGGTGCCCCGGGCAGACAAACGCAGCCAGCGGCTTCCCCGGCACACTGATCAAGTCCTTATGGAAGGTGATCCGTTCGTACTTGGACAAGACCGGAGCTCCGGTGCCGATCAGCCGGTCCCGATTCCGAATCACAGCCGGTACATGGGTGATCTCGTAGCGGCGCGGCTCACGCTCGCGCACGGTCCCTCCCAAAAGCCCGAAGGCCTCGAGGAAAAACGAGGCGACGAAATGGGGTTGAAGCCGTCTGGCTTCGGCGCGCTCCATGTCCTCCTTGATGCGCCGAATGGTCGCCGCGTCGAGGGCCTCATGGGTCAGGGCGCGCTCTTCGAGCAGTTGTTGCAGGTGGCCGCGGTCCAAGGCGGTATCCACCACTTGGCGGAGCCGATCACGGACTTCGGGCTTCTCCCCGTAGCGGATCGCCTCGATGAGAAGGTCTCGGAGAGGCTTTTCCTGGAACACTTTTCCGAGGACATCGAAGACCCGCCCGCCGAGCGCCTTGCGCTGCTCGGCGAGCTTTTCCAGCAGGAGCTTGAAGACCTCGCCTTCGCGCGTCTCGTGGGCGACGAGGTTCCAGAGGTGGCAGACCTCGGTCTGGCCTATGCGGTGGATGCGGCCGAACCGCTGCTCCAGCCGGTTCGGGTTCCAGGGGAGGTCGTAGTTCACCATCAGGTGGGCGCGCTGGAGGTTGATGCCTTCGCCCGCAGCGTCCGTGGCGACCAGGATCTGGGTCTCCTTGTCCTGGGTGAAGGATTCCTGGGCCTTCCGGCGCTCCTCCCGTCCCATGCCACCGTGGATGACCACGACCGCTTCGGGTCTCCCCAGCAGGGTGCGCAGCCGGTCGGCCAGGTAATTGAGGGTATCCCGGTGCTCGGTAAAGACGACGAGCTTGCGGCGGTGACCGTCGGGGTGGAACATCTCGGGGGTGTTCTGAAGCACCTCGGATAGTTTCTCCCATTTCCTGTCGGAGCGACTCTGTCGGACTTGTAGGGCCAGCTCCTCTAGGCGCCGCAGGGTGGTGATCTCCGCCTCCAGTTCGGCGATGGTTCGCGCGGCCGACGCCTGGTCAACGACTTTTTCCTCAGTGTCTTCGACCTCGGCGCCGGGGGCGTCATCGAGGTCTTCAATATCCTCCTCCGTCAGCGTGGACAGCTCGGGAGCCACGTCCACAGGAACCTCGGCACCACGCTTGAGGAGCTTCTCCTCCCGGAGCCGTTTCTCTAAGCGCTCGCGACGGCGCTTTAAGGATTGGTAGATCGCCTCCGGGGACGAGGCCAATCGTCGCTGTAGGATAGTCAGGGCGAAGCCGACTGTTCCCCGCCGGCGCTCCTCCAATGCGTCGGCCCGGTTGAACTCCTCCCGGACGTAGTTGGTGACCTCTGCGTAGAGCCGAGCCTCTGAATCAGAGAGCGTGTAGGTGGCTGTATAGGCCCAGCGCTCTGGAAAGAGCGGGGTCCCGTTGAAGCGAACTAGAGTCTCCTTTGTCATCCGACGCATGAGGTCTGCGGTGTTGACGACGTGGACTCCATCGCGGAAGCGCCCCTCGAAACGATCGGCGTCGAGGAGCGCCATGAAGAGCTGGAACTCCTCCTCCTTGCCGTTGTGAGGCGTCGCTGTCATCAGCAACAGATGCCGGGTGAGTCGGCCCAGAACCTTACCCAGCTTGTAGCGCTTCGTTTCCTTGACCTCGCCACCGAAGAACGACGCGTGGAGCTTGTGCGCCTCGTCCGCCACGACCAGGTCCCATTCGGTCTGTTCCAGCCTCGACAGGACGTCCTCGTTGCGGCTCATCAGGTCGAGGCGGCTGATGACGAGGTTCTTCTCCTGGTACGGGTTTCCCGTTCGTGAAGCCTCGATGGCGTCGCGGCCTACGATCTCAAAGGGGAGATGGAACTTGGAGTCCAGTTCGTCCTGCCACTGCTCTGCGAGATTGCCCGGGCAGCAGATCAGGCACCGATGCAGATCCCCACGGACCATCAGCTCCTTGATGAGCAGGCCGGCCATGATGGTCTTTCCGGCGCCCGGGTCGTCGGCCAGAAGGAAGCGCAGCGGCTGGCGCGGCAGCATCTCCCCATACACCGCGGTGATCTGGTGCGGCAGCGGCTCGATCAGCGAGGTGTGGACAGCCAACAGCGGGTCGAACAGATAGGCCAGGCTAATACGACGGGCCTCGGAGGCCAGCCGGAACTGTGCGCCATTGCCGTCGAAGCTGAATGGCGTGCCCTGTGTGACTATCTGCAGGGTGGGCTCGCGATCCCGGTAGAGGAGTTCGCACTCTTGTCCAAAATCGGTTTTGGGAAACTAAGGGAGTCTGATTGAAAAAAAGCCTCCTGGGTGGGTACATTTACCAGGCAATCAAAAACCCCAGACCAGGAGGCGTTCAGATGGTACGGTGCGCGAGCCTTTTCAGTCAACTGATGGGCCTTTTTTACCGGAGGCAGTTTCACGAGCTCGTCGTTAAGTATCGAGCCGAGCGGTATGCCAAGGGGTTCAATTCGTGGGACCATTTCGTCGCGATGCTGTTCTGCCAGCTGGCGCAGGCCAAGAGTCTGCGGGAGATCTGCGGGGGCCTGGCCTGCTGCATGGGCAAGCTGAAGCATCTGGGCATGAGGCAGGGACCAAACAAGTCCACCCTGTCCTACGCCAATGCCCATCGGCCCTGGCAGATGTTTCGGGATTTGTTCTACGAGACGCTCCAGTTGTGCAGGCAGGCCGCTCCCCACAGCCGGTTCCGGTTTAAGAACAAGCTGCTTTCCCTGGACTCGACAACCCTTTCTCTGTGTCTTTCCCTGTTCCCCTGGGCCAAGTTTCGCCAGACCAAAGGAGCCGTCAAGCTTCACATGCTCCTGGACCACGACGGGTATCTGCCCACCTATGTGTGTCTGACCGAAGGGAGTCGGCACGACGTCTCGGTCGCCCGAGCAATCCCGCTTT
>Ga0101944_10006846_pt1 | contig 11823 bp, 10 predicted proteins | sample DewCreD2012metaG_FD_75245 | JGI IMG/M metagenome (GOLD analysis project Ga0101944, IMG submission 75245) | Hot spring sediment bacterial and archeal communities from British Columbia, Canada, to study Microbial Dark Matter (Phase II) - Dewar... ... | reverse complement strand
TCTCGGGTGCCAACCAGCTGGCGGTGTGAACGCCGTTGGTGATCGCCTGGATGGGCACCTTGTCCACGTCGACGTCCGGCCACAGGAAATGCCACATGCGGCGCGTGACCTCGCCGTGCAACCGGCTGACCGCATTGTAGCGCCCGGCCATCCGGAAACCCAGCACGGTCATGCTGAACATCGGCCCCCATGACTGGTCCTGGCGCCCCAGATTCAGGAACTCGTCACGGCTCAACCCCAGTTGCTCCCAGTAGCCGTTGAAGAAGTGCTCGATCATGTCGAACGGGAAGACGTCGTGACCGGCGGGCACTGGCGTGTGGGTCGTGAACACGGCGCTGGCGTGCACCCGCTGCAGCGCCTCAGCAAAGGGAAGACCCGCCTCGACCATGCCGCGCGCGTATTCCAGCAGCGCAAACGCCGGATGGCCCTCGTTGATGTGTAACGCTGATGGCGTGATCCCCAGCGCCCGCAACACCCGCACGCCACCGATGCCCAGCACCATCTCCTGGGAGAGACGCATTTCGCGGTCGCCGCCGTACAGCCGCGCCGACAGGTGGCGGTCGGGGGGCGCATTGGGGTGGATATCGGTGTCCATCAGGTAGAGCGCATTGCGCCCCACCTGAATCTGCCACACCTTGGCGAAGATCGTGCGGCCTGGCATCTCGACCTCGACCACGATCTCATTGCCGTCGCGGTCGAAGGCGGCCAGCGCGGGCACTTCAGCGAAGTTAATCTTCTCGTAGATCGCCTGCTGGCTGCCATCGGCGCCGATCTGCTGTCGGAAGTAGCCCTGCGGATACAGGAACCCCACCCCCACGAAGGGGAGGCCGAGGTCGCTCGCCTGTTTGCAGTGGTCGCCCGACAGGATGCCCAGGCCGCCGGAGTAAATCGGCAGGGCCTCGTGCAGGCCGAACTCGGCCGAGAAGTAGGCGATCGGTCCGTTCGACTTGCCGGGATAGTTGCGCCCGAACCACGCGCCGGCGCCGGTCATATAGGCATCGAAGTCGGCCAGGACACGGTGATACTGGCGCAGGAACTCGGGTGAGGAGGCCGCCTGTTCCAGCGTCGCCTGGCGCACCTCGCGCAGGAACTGCACGGGATTGTGGTAGACTTCCTCCCACAGCGGCGCGTCAATGGCGCACATGAGGTCCTGGGCTTCGGGATTCCAGGACCACCACAGGTTATACGCCAGCTCCGCGAGTCGTCCCACACGCGGGGGTATCGGCGTGAAGCCGGAGGCAATCTGCAGTATATCCAACGTGGCTTCTCCTTGAGCTGTTATCCCCCTGTAAGGCTGCGAGCACGGGTAGATTGTAAGGGCATCGGCGTGTGAGTCAAGCGCCCGCATCGTTGCTGATGCGGGTGCCGGCAGCGGTGTCGCCCAGCAACACCTGCTGAACACGTCCCGGTATCGCCCCCGACACCACGGTGACGGTCAGATCGGGGTGGCGGCTCACCAGGTCTACCATCGCCTCGACCTTGCTCAGCATCCCCCCGGTGACGTCAACGGCGTGCGAGCCGCCCAGGAGTGTGCGCACATCAGGCCAGTTGCGCGGCGTGATGTGACCCAGGCGGTGCGCCGCCCCGGGCTGCTGCAGCGGGTCAGCGGTATACACGCCATCCACGATGCCGGCCAGCACGATGCGCCCGGCCCCCAGCGGCGCAACCAGATAGCTGAAAATCTGCTCGGTGGAGATGATCGCGAACCCCTGCTCCGTGTCCATCGCGACATCGCCGTAGACGATCGGGATCAGCCCGCCGGCGAGCGCGCGTCGCAGCGGCTCGACCTCCAGCCGCACCAGCCGCCGCGCACAGCACAGCGCCGATGCCGACGGTTGGAAGCTGATGACGGGCAGGCCGGCCTCGAACAGCCAGTCGGTCACCAGCCGATTGAGGCGCGCCGCCGCCCGCGATGTCCCGGCCAGGCCATACCAGCTGTGATCGTCCACCACGCCGCTATGGGTGCGATAGCGATGCGCCACGCTGTGGCCGAACGAGCCGGAGCCGTGGCCGATCACCAGCTGCAGACCCTCTGTCTCGGCCAGCGCCTGACGGATCTCCTGTGCGAGACGACGCACCACATCCTCGCGTGCCGTCTCCGGAGAGGATTTGTCGGTGATCACCGAACCGCCTAGCTTGAGGAACACCAGGTCAGCAGCCATAGGTGGTCTCCACTCCCACCTCGCCCAGGACGTAGCGGTGGTGCGCCCAGATCAGCTTGAGCCGCCACGGCAGCCGCGCCCGGTCCAGCCAGGCGTATTTCATCACCCGCTCGCGCAGCTCGGGCTGGTGACCGAGGTAGTAGGCCATCGTGCTCCACGTCCAGCGCTCGCCGCTGAACTGCTGACTGAGCCGGCGGCTGGAGATGCCCAGGCGCTTGAGCACCTCGGCGGCGGGCATCACCGTGTCGGGCCAGGGCGGCACGTCCATCACGCCCTCCTCGATCAGCCGCACGCCCGCCGCCCGCAACACCCGTTTGATCGCCGCCATAGACGTCCAGTGTTCGTCCACCGTGCCGAAGAACGCCCGGTCTATCACGTATTTTCGCAGCAGATAGCCGACCTGGATGGGGTTGGGCATCGCGACGAACACGATCTTCCGGCTCACTCGCGCCAGCTCGCGCAACAGACCGGCGGCGTCGGACAGATACCACAGGCCCGCCCATTCCCACGCCATGTCAAACTCGCCGTCGTCGAACGGCAGGTGGGCGAAATCAGCGTGCAACCGGCAGCGCACCGGCAGCTGCAATTCACGCCAGATGCGCTCAACCCCTTCCAGGCGCTCCGCCTCCCCGTCCACCAGCGTCACCTCACAACCGCGCCGCGCCAGCTGCACCGAATTGATGCCGCTGACGCCGGCCATCCCGTACAGGGGCGCCTCCAGCACGGTGCGAATGGCGTAGCGATCAACCAGTCGGTCCAGGTAGTCGTTAAGCACCAGCCGCTCGTAGACGACGCCCAGGCCCTCATTGTAGTCGGTCAGATAGCGCTTCCAGGCGGGTTCCGCGTGCATCGCTTCTCCTCAGCGCGGCGGCAGCGGCTGCGGGGGATTGGTGGCGGTGCCGGCCGCCACCAGCCGCGTCGCCCCCAACACCGGTCGCCCGCTGCGTTCATAGAAGGCAGCCAGGATATCTTCTTCCAGCCCGCGCGCCGCGTACAGAGCCCTGAACGGCCGGCTGCGGTCGAAGATGATCTCGTCGGGCGCGCGCCAGAGATACACGGCGTCGGGGTAGCCGATGAATTGGGTGAGCCGCGCGGTCAGCGCCGCGTCCGACTCCCACGCATAGCCGAACAGCTCGGTCGGCGTCACCGCGCCGCGCGTCAGGAGCGTCACCGGGGCGGCAATGCCCCAATCCATCGCCGCCACAGGCGGCGGCGCGCCGCCGCCCTCCTCGCGTTGCGCCCGGACGGTGGCCAGCCAGTCCGCCAGGTCGTAGATGGCATCCGAGTGCGCGCCCAGCCCGCCGCTCACGGCCAGCGCCCGGTGGTAGCGCACATCGGTGACAACATCACCCACCCAGGCCGCTGCCACCAGCGCCATCGCCGCGATCGCCAGTCTGCCGCGCGTGCCCGGGCCAGAGAGCCGCCGGGCCGCGATCGGCGAGGCGCTGTCGAAAAGACTGCCGATCGCGCAGCCGACGGCAAGCGCCGGCCAGGGCATCAGGACGGCAAAATGGGTCACCCACAGCGCCGACACTGTGGCGCAACTCGCGACGATCACACTCGCGATGACGACGACGGGCACGAGTCGGCTCGCCCGACCGCCACCGCGCCGCGCGACGCCGACCCACACCGATGCCACCAGCCCCACCGCGAAGACCGCCACGCTCAACCAGCTGGCATACTGCGCGCCCAGGTACCACAGATGCGCGCCCGACAGCACGGCCACAAACTGCTCCAGGCGCGCTGCGAGGTTGGGCAGGAAAGCCAGATTGTCGGTGCCGTAGTACGACGTGGTGAGGTTGCTGCCCAGGCTGTCCAGGGTGCCCCCGGTCTGCAGGTTATAGGCCAGCAGAGGTGCACAACCCGCTACAAAGGCCAGTCCGCAGGCAGCCGCAAGCCACCCGTCAGCGCCCCGACACAGCCGCGAGCATGCCGCCCGAGGGTTGCCCCGCGACTGAATCAGGCTGACCACCACCGCTGCCGCCGCCAGGCCGAACATCAGCCACAGGAACAGCAGCTTGGCGTAGATGCCCAGACCCATCAGGAAGGCGCCAACCACCGCATAGCCCGGCCGCCGGCAGCGCCACCACGCCAGCCACGCGCTCGCCGCCGCCAGACCGATGACCGCCGTCACCGAGGTGACGAAGACCCCCTGGCGGCTCCAGAACACGAAGGTGGGACTGACCGCGAGCAGCAGCGCCGTCAGGTCGCCGGCCAGCCCGCCGGCCAGCCGACGGGCGAGACCGTGAGCCAGCACCAGCGTCGCCACACCGATCGCGATGCCGATCAGTCGCACACTCACGACGCTCACGCCCAGCGCCGGGAAGAGCACCAACGCCAGGTAGGTGTTCAAGGCGCCGATGTAATCCTGGGTCATCAGCGGCACCAGGTGACCCCCCAGCCAGATGCCGTTGCTACGAAAGGTGGTCACCGGCTGATCGGCCAACAGCTGCATCGCCGGCACCAGCTCAACCGCTTCATCATAGTGCAGGCCGGGCAGCCACAGCTGGGTGCTCGCCAGGCCGACGAAGAGAACGACCGCGAGGATCAGGCTGGCGTATGGGCGGAGCATCGGCCGAAACGCTAGTCCTGCACCAGCAGCGCCACGTTGGTCACGTAGGCGTCATACAGCCAGCCGGAGCTGTAGATGCGGATGAACTTGAGGTAGACCGGCTTGGCGGCGCCGAGGCTGTCGAGCAGGTTCAGCGACTCAAACGGATACCAGACGTAGCGCACCGTCCGCGTGCTGGAGTTAAACGGTGTGTCATACAGGATCCACTCGGATGGACCGGGCGCGTAGTAGAAACCGTGATACCAGTCGCGGTCGTTGCCCTCGCCGTCGTCGTAGGCGAGATGAACCATCAGCGGGAACTCGGAGCCCAACGTGCCGCCGCCCGGCAAGCTCTGCTGGTTGACGCGCACGTCCAGTTGCACGCGCAGCGAGGCGTAGTCCAGGACGCTCCGATTCAGCCGCTGGATGATCCCCACTTCGCTGTGCGCATTGTCCTCGCCCTGGCTCTGCAGCTGCAGCGCCGTCTGGATTCCGGTCGCCACCGTCGCCAGGGTCGTCGTGACCACCCCGCTCGGCGGCAGCACCTGATACACCTCCCAGCTGCCCTCCAGCGGCTGCGAGAAGTCGCCGTTTCTGACCAGATTCTGTTCGGCCGGCAGCGGCCCGCTGGGAGCTTCCCCCGGTCGAACCGTGCCACGTTCACCGGTGGTCAACACCAGGGTGTTATCGGCGGCGGTGAGCTGCGCCAGGCCGACGCGCGTGGTCACCTGCGTTTCGCCGTCCACCACCGCCACCGAGTAGCTGCCCTCACCCATCGCGACCACGGCGTCGGGGGTCACGATCTCGAAGCGCAATGCCCGGAGCGCTCCCTTGTCGGCGCGCTGCATCGGCGCCGCGCGCACCCGCCCGGAACGCAGCTCCAGGCGGATGAGATCCGGCTGCTGGCCATCCTCAAAGCGTGGTGTGCGACAGGCCTGGATCAGAACAGTCGTGTCCCCGTAGAGAGTCAGGATGCTGTCATTGAAGAAGGTGAGGATCGCCTGTGAGGTGGCATCGGTCGTGATGAGGGTGCCTTCCTCCGCCTTGACGGTCGTCCCATCCACCACCGGCATCGGCACGTTCGCATTGCGCGGCAGCGCCAGAACCGTGCCGTGCACCGAGGTGAGCGACGTCGTCTCGGCGTCCATGGCATTGAGGATATACGATCGTACGCCCAGCGGAATGCCTATGACCAGTGCGCAGAACGTGGCGAACGACAGCAAAAGAACTGTCCACGCCAGGCGCTCGGGGTTGTCCCTCATCAGCAGATTGACCTCGATGCGGTCACCGGAAGAATGAGCGGATTATACCATCCCGACAGAGGCGACGACAAGAACTGCTGTTGCCAGAAGATTCCATCCTGTCACCGGCCGTCCGCGACGCCCTCCAGCCGGTGGAGACCGGCCGCACGCGCCATCTGCACCGCGGACTCCCACTCCGCGCGCGTGGGACGCCGACACAGCTCCGGATGGCCGTAGGCCTTGTAGGCGGGCCGGTACTGGTCCATCAGGTTGAGATAGGTGTGCGGCGACACCTGCTCGGCCAGAAACCGCACGATGCGGTCGGTTCCAGCCAGGTCGTCGGGCAGCACCAGATGGCGCACCAGCAGCCCCCGGCGCGCCAGGCCATCCGACCCGACAACCAGGTCGCCCACCTGACGGTGCATCTCCCGCACCGCTGCCTGATTGATCTGCGGATAGTTGGTTACACCCGAATAGCGCCGCGCGATGGTGGCGTCCGCATATTTCATATCGGGCATGTAGATATCTATGATGCCGTCGAGCAAGCGCAGCATCCCCATCGCGTCGTAGCCACCGGTGTTGTAAACGATGGGCAGCCGTAATCCGGCCTGCGCCGCGATCAGCACGGCGGCAATGATCTGCGGGACGATGTGGCTGGGTGACACCAGATTGATGTTGTGGCAACCCATCGCCTGGAGTTCCAGCATCATCGCCGCCAGGCGATCCGGCGCCACCGGCTCTCCCTCATCCAGCTGGCTGATCTCGTAGTTCTGGCAGAACTGGCACTTCATATTGCAGCCGCTGAAGAAGATCGTGCCGGAGCCGCGCCAGCCGCTCAGGACGCGCTCCTCCCCCGGATGCGGACCGTAGCTGGCGACGCCAACCAGTTCGCCGGTGCGACAGAACCCCGTCTCACCCCGCCGCCGATTGACCTTGCACACCCACGGACAGACGTCGCACCGCGACAGGTGCCCAAAGGCCGCCTCAGCCCGCGCCTTCAGCTCGCCGCTGCGCAACAGCGCCACGTAACCGGCTTCGAAGCCCTCCGACTCCATGCTAACCTCTTCTCATACCCGACCGAACTCACTTCCCTGTCATTGTGAGCCAGCCAACAATCTGTCATTCTGAGCGCAGCGAAGAATCTCATCCCGCAACACCGGAGACCCTTCGCTTCGCTCAGGGTGACACTCTTTGCCACTGTCATTCTGAGCGAAGCGAAGAATCTCTTTCTGTGAGGGCAGAGACCCTTCGCTGCGCTCAGGGTGACAGTCTCAACTGGTGTCATACTGAGCGTTTGACAACAGTTTAGCAGGATAGACGCTCACGATCAAACCGCTCCCGACTTGCTCATCCTCACCCCCCGGGGCACAATCGCTCCCGATTGCGCCGCCATCACCAACCCTGGAGACGCCATATGACGCCCACTTACGCGGAGTATCGCGAGACCAATCGCCAACTGGTCTGATCATCACCGCCCTCAGCGCGCCGGGCTCAGGATTGAGTACTTGCACGAATTCCCCTACAGCGTCTACAATGTGGCCGAATGCCTGGAGGAAAGCGCGCCGGGCCGGTACACGATACGCGGCCAGAGCGGCAGCATCCCGCTGCTCTTCTCGGTGCGCGCCCGGCTGGATGGCGAGCGGCGCGCAGAAGCGCCGACCGGCTAATCGGATCGCCGCCAGGGTGTTCCGGGCGGGATCGCGCGGTGACCGCGTTCGACACGCGCTCTGGTGCGTCGGAGGAGGACGTTGCGGATGACCGGCCCTCAGCACAACACGGACCAATCCATACGACTCGGCTTCAAGTACCTCAACCGGCTGATGGTTCTCCTGTGGCGGCTTGGACTGGGCCCTGCCATCAACCGGTGGCCGTCCGTTGGCGGCCGCGTGATGGTGATCCGGCATACCGGGCGCAGGTCGGGCCGACGCTACCGCACACCGGTGAATTATGCCGTCGTGGATCAGGAGATCTACTGCGCCGCTGGCTTCGGCAGTGACTCCGATTGGTACCTAAACCTCAGGGACAATCCTGAAGTGGAGGTCTGGCTGCCCGATGGCTGGTGGGCCGGCATCGCCGAGGAAGTCACCGACGAGCGTCTGCGTTTGCCGTTGCTGCGTCAGGTGCTGATTGCCAGCGGCCTGGCTGCCCGCGCCGCCGGCATTGATCCACACGCCATGACCAATGAGGAGCTGGACGCGGCCACGCGCAGCTACCGTCTCATTCGAATCCACCGCACACGGGCGTGCACCGGTCCCGGTGGGCCGGGCGACCTGGCCTGGTTCTGGCAGATTGCCACCTGTCTGCTGATCCTGGCGCTGTTGTTGCGTCCGAAGCGTCGCTGAGGCGCTGATCTTCCAGAAAGGATCCCCAGGTTATTGGGTTGGTATGATTGATGAGCGAGAGTCCGCATTGACCAGGGCACGCGACGACGTGCTACGGGCCTTGAGCAACCGGGTCGGACTGACGCCGCAACAGATTGCGGCGCTCAGACTCAATCACGTGCATCTTGCCAGCAGCTCGCTCGTGGTTGAGCCGGACGAGTTCACAGCCGACGTCGGCGCCGAAACCGTCTCGCAGACCTACACGCTCGACAGCGAGACACAGCGTGCCCTGATTGCCTGGCTGGTCGTCCGTCCCGATGGGCCCAATGACCACCTCATTCCGGGCGAGGGCATGCAGGGTCTGGATGTGACGGTCATCGAGCAGGCGCTGGGGGTGGTCGTGGCCGAGCAGCCGTCGGCCTCGACGCCATTGGAGACCGCCGAGAGGGCCGAAGCCACGACCGCGGAGACGCCCGCGGCCGAAGCGGCGCCCGAGACCGAAGCCGAAGCGGCACCGGCTGTCACCCTGGAAGAGATCGAGGCGCTGCGTCGCGAGCTGGCGGCAGCCGATGAGGGTTGGGCGCCGCTGACCGAGCCGCCGGTCGCTCCACCGCCGGCCAGCGGTGTGACGGAGCGACCGTATACCGCAGCGGCTCCCACCTCGATACCCGAGGCGATTGCGGATCAGGCACCGCCGGAGTACCCCCCTCAACCGTCCGTTCCGCCGCCCTCGCGTCCCGCGCCGCCGCCACCGTCCCCTCCGCCGTCGCCACCGCCGAGACCGACCGGCGAATCGGCCGTGCCGCCACGCCCGGCCTCACGGGCCGCTGCCCCGCGGCGGATGGTCACACCGCCACCGCGTCCCATTCCCGAGAGCTCGCTCCGCGCCAGGGCGGTGCCCGACGTGGAGGACGAGCCGGGCGGCCGCCGACTGCCCTATCCCGTTCTGGCCATCGTGGCGGCCATCGTCCTGATCGCCTGTTGTGGCTCACTGGCGGCGCTGGGTGTCTTTACCGGCGCCACCGAGGACGTCCGGTTGCTCGTGGCTGAGATCTTCCCGGCGTCAGGGCCGCAGCGCCCGGCCACGCCGACGCCGTTGCCGACCGAGCCACCGACGGCGACACCGGAGACCGGGCCCACGCCCACCGAGACGCCGGTGCCCACCGACACCCCAATGCCGACGCCGGCACCGCCGCCGACCGAGACTCCGACGCCCACGCCGGCCGAGGAGGTGCCGACACCCACGCCGATCATCATCGTGGTGACCGCCACACCCACCCCGGAGCCGCCGCCGACCGTGCGCCGCGCCCCGACCGACACCCCTGAGCCGGCAGCACCAGCCGCTCCAGAAGAGGAGCCCACGAGTCCCGCAGAGGCGACGCCGGAGTACAAGTACCCCGCACCCGTGCTTCTGGAGCCGCCCAATGGCGGTAAGGTGCAGGGGTCACTCTGCATTCTGAAGTGGGAGCCGGTCGGACCGCTGGCGGACGACGAATGGTATGCCCTGCGCCTGGTCTATCTCCAGCAGGGTCAACCGGTCTATCAGGGGGATGACATCAAGGCTACTGACTGGCGCGTGCCCGAGCGATTTTACTACCAGGCCGACGGACCGGCGCTGGAGTATCGCTGGTATGTGACCGTGGAACGGAAGAACGCGGATGGCACGACCGTGCCGGTCAGCCCGCGCAGCGAGGAATTCGTCTTCCGCTGGGAGTAAGTGACACGCTGACGCAGCCGGCGCCTTCGGGCGGCGCGTCGGGCTGCGTCAGCGAAGTGCAGGTTGAAGTATACCGCTACCCCTGCGTGGGATCGGACCCGGCGCTGCTGACCAGGTTCCTGGCCTGAGCGGCCGCTTCGGTCAGCGGGATCGCTTCGGCGCAGATGTCGGTCAATGCCTCCGGGAGCTGTCTGCCGGCGTCCCAGTCCTGATACAGAATGCCCATCTCCAGTCCCAGCAGCACCTGGCGCAGATTGACCACTTCCGATCGCAACCGTGCCAGCTCCTGCGACGCCAGGCACGACTGTAACTCGTCGCCATAGGCGTCGAGCGCCTGGAGCATGGCCACCGCCGCCTGATCAATCTTCAGGATCGCTTCCTCGTGCATTCCCGTCCCCTCCTCTGACCTAGCCGAACTTGTACGCCACACCGTAGCCGCCGCGCGGCAGATTCCAGTCAATATTGTGGTACGGGCACCCGATGCGGCAGCTGCCACACTCCAGACAGGCCTGGTAGCCGACCATAATCTTGCCAGCCCGATCCTGGGTGAAGACACCCGCCGGGCAGAAGTCCAGACACGGCCGATTGGCACACCCGCCGCATACCGCGTGATCCTTGATGCGAATGTGACCGTAGTCCTCATCCACGTAGTATTTCACGCTGAGGAGGAGATCATCCACATTGGTTCGCGGCAGCGTCGCTGCCAGTTCGGGTTTGAGTGTTCGCTGGGGATTCTTGGCCATCGCTATCCTCTCATGCCGCGCAGCAGCTTCAACATATCCCGGGCGATGCCAAAGATGGAGCGCCGCCGGGTGAGTGACCGAATGATTTCCTTCTCCATATCCCGCTTGGCGATGCCGTGAGCGGTGAAGTAGCGGTACGCCGCATCGTTGGCGAAGTTGACGTAGGTGTCCATGAAGTGCGGCGTGCTGTCCAGGAAGTCGGTCATGCGCCGGTACTGCTTCAGGTCCTTCAGCACGAAACTCTCCTGCAACCGACGGCGGTAGCCCTTCAGGAACTCAGCCGTGAAGTTCTTCTGGCGGTGCGCCTCGATGACCGTCTCGGCTGCCAGCTTGCCGGCGATCATCGCCAGGTTGGTGCCCTCACGGTGCAGCGCATCCACCATGCCGGCAGCATCCCCCGCCACCAGAACACCGTCGGCAGCCAGCGTCGGCATGCGGTCGTAGCCGGTCTCGGGGATCAGGTGAGCCCCGTACTCCAGCCGTTCGCCGCCCTCCAGATAGGGCTTGATGCCAGGATGGCTCTTGAAGCGTGCCAGCACCTCATAGGGCTTGATATTATTGATGACGAACTGCTCCAGGAGCAATCCACAACCGATCGAGATGCCGGCCTTATCCGTGTAGATGAAGGCTGTGCCGGGTAACCCCAACGTGGCATCGCCGAAAATGTCAATGGCTGCGCCCTCGTTGGGCCCGCCCAGGCCGAAGCGCGTCTCCACCTCCTTGGCCGGCAGGCCGATGTACTCCTTGACCGACAGCGCCACAAAGCGGGGCGGCAGATCGGTGGCGGCCAGTCCGAGCTTCTGCGTCAGCAGGTTGTTAACACCCTCGGCAATGATGACCGCCGGCGCGTAGACCTCGCCATCGGGACGGTCGGTTGACACACCGATCACGCGTCCCTGTCCATCCTTGATGAAATCAAGCACGGTGGTCTTGTTCACGATCAGGGCTCCCAGATCACTCGCCTGTTGAGCAAACCAGGGATCGAAGGTCGCCCGCAGCGCCGTGTACGCCTCGGCCGGCTCCTTCTTGTAGCGCTCGCTCTTCTGCGTGAGACGCAGCAGACTGTCGGGCGACAGGAGCCAGTAGCC
>Ga0101944_10006845_pt1 | contig 11829 bp, 11 predicted proteins | sample DewCreD2012metaG_FD_75245 | JGI IMG/M metagenome (GOLD analysis project Ga0101944, IMG submission 75245) | Hot spring sediment bacterial and archeal communities from British Columbia, Canada, to study Microbial Dark Matter (Phase II) - Dewar... ... | reverse complement strand
TTCAAGCGCATGCAAGGCTACAATGTGCTTTGGCCTTGGAGTTGGCACTGGACAGGGCAACCATTGCTTGGAGCCTCGCAACGCGTTGCAAGAGGCGATGAAACATACATCAAAGTTCTCCGCGAAGTCGACGGAGTCCCAGAGGCGGAACTCAAAAAGTTCGTTGACCCCTTCTATATGGCTCAGTATTACACTAACGAAGGCCGTGCCGCAGTTAAGAGCGTGGGTTTTTCGGTTGATTGGCGACGAGAATTCACCACGGTAATGCCGACTTTTCAAAAGTTTGTTGAGTGGCAGTACAAAAACCTCAAAGAGAAAGGCTACGTAACACGCGGCACGCACCCGGTGGTTTGGTGTCCCAAAGATCAGTCGCCTACAGGTGACCATGACCGCCAAAGCGGCGAAGGCGTCACCCCCGAAGAATACACCCTAATAAAATACAAGCTTGATGAGAAGACTTTCTTGCCCGCGGCAACTTTCCGCCCCGAAACCATCTACGGCATCACCAACATGTGGATCAACCCCGACGCCACCTACGTAGAAGCTTTGGTCAATGGAGAAAATTGGATAATTAGTCAAGAAGCCGCAGATAAACTCAAAGAACAAGAGCGTAAAATCGAGGTTATTCGGAGTTTCAAAGGTAAAGAACTCATCGGCAAAACCTTTGAGAACCCCATAACTAAGCTCAAGTTTCCGATTTTGCCAGGCTGGTTTGTTGACCCCAAGACGGCAACGGGCGTGGTTTACAGTGTACCCGCACATGCGCCTTACGATTATTTGGCGCTTCGAGATTTACAGCAGAAACCCGAAGTGCTCACCCAGTTTGGAATCGACCCTGCATCTGTGCAGGCGATTAAACCCGTCTCAATCATCAGTGTTGAAGGTTTTGGCGATTTCCCCGCAGTTGAGATAGTGGAGAAGATGGGCATTAAAGACCAAAACGACCCCAAAGCCGACGAAGCCACAAACGAACTCTACAAAAAAGAGTTCCACAGCGGCAAACTAAAAGCCAACTGCGGTCCATACGCAGGAAAAACCATCCGCGAAGCTAAAGACACCTTGATTGCCGATTTCCGAAAAGCAGGCGTAGCGGACAGAATGTATGACCTCTCAGACCCCGTTGTTTGCAGGTGTATGACTCAATGCGTCGTTAAAATTCTCTCCGACCAGTGGTTCCTCAACTATTCGGAGCCAAAATGGAAGGAACTCGCCCACCAAGTGATATGCCAACTCACGATTTACCCCGATTCCGCAAAGCCATGGTTCAATACAGTAATTGACTGGCTCAGAGAATGGGCTTGCGCGCGTACAACAGGTTTTGGAACACCTCTGCCATGGGGAAAAGGTTGGATAATCGAAACGCTAAGCGACAGCACAGTCTACATGGCATTCTACACCGTTAACAAGCACATAAAACAGCACAACATAAAACCTGAAATGCTAACACCTGAAGTCTTCGACTATGTTTTCTTCGGCAAAGGCAACGTGACGGAGCTTGCCAGCGCGGGCGGCATCAATGTAGAAGTGCTTGAATCCATGCGAAGCGAGTTCCTCTACTGGTACCCCTTCGACCTACGCAACAGCGCCAAAGAACTCGTTCCCAACCACCTCAGCTTCTGCATATTCCACCACGCCGCCCTCTTTCCCCCTGAGCACTGGCCTAAAGCCATAGGCGTCAACGGCATGCTCATGGTAGAAGGGCAAGGTATGCACAAAAGCAAAGGCAACTTCATAACCATGAAAGGCGCTGTCGAAAAATACGGTGCAGATGCCACCCGTTGCGGTTTGCTTTTGGGCGCGGAAGGAATGGATGACCCAGACTGGCGAGCAGACAACGTCACCGACCTCAAGAGCAAGTTGGAGGCGCTGATGGGTTTTGCTAGCAACATAATTATCACTGCAAAGAAGGATGACAACACGGCGCTGGAGCGTTGGCTGCAGACTCGTTTGCAAAAACGCATAAAAGATGTCACCGCTGCCTTAGATGAACTAAAAACTCGCACTGCACTGCAAACGGCTCTGTTTGAAACTTGGAATGACATACGTTGGTACATTCAGCGTAAGGGAAATACTGACGCTAAGGGGTTGGGGGATGCGGTGAAGGATTGGCTTAAGCTGCTTACGCCGTTTGCGCCCTTTACCTGCGAGGAGCTTTGGAGCCAAACAGGCGAAGAGGGATTCATAAGCGTAGCTAAATGGCCAGTTTACGACCCTGCAAAGTTGGATGTTGCCGCGGAAGAGCAAGAGAACCTTGTGATCGATGTCATGGGGGACACGAATAACATCTTGAAAGCCATGAAAATCGCCCCAAAACGTGTGGTCTACTACACAGCGGCTGAATGGAAGTGGCAGGTTTACCTTAAAATCGTAGAGAAAACCGTTGCTGGCGAAGCGAAAATCAACGAGTTGATGAAGGAATTCGCCTCTGAAGCCGCACTTAAACCGCATATGAAGGACATTGCCCCCATGGTTCCCAAAGTCATCAAAGCACTAACCAAGGTATCAGGCGAACGCAAATCTAACATGACAAAAATCAGAATGGTGGATGAAAAAACAATCCTCAAAGATGCAGCAGCATTCTACAAAGAACGCTTCAACGCTGAAATCGCTGTTTACAGTGAATCTGACCCCGCACGCTTTGACCCCAAAGGTCGCGCCGCAATGGCAATGCCCTATCAACCAGCAATCTACATCGAGTAAGCGTTGTTTGCTTTTTCTGGCAAACGCCCTACTTTTGAATTTCGATTAAACGGGTGAAATATGGAGGACACTTTTTAGTTTTGCAGCCAGTTTTTTGTGATTTTTTTCTCCAAGGGCAGCAAGACAGAAAGCTATTTCGTTAATCAACAAAACTATGGGTATGAATAACAGGAAACGGTCAACTTGAAAGTTAAACCCGTTGAGGAACAAAAGCAGTGGATAATGGATTAAGAAAAGGGTGTACGAGAAAGCAGCCATCGAGCCACTATATTTAGCTACCCGTTTTTTCAGCATATTCCTTGAAAGCCAGTTCACATTTCCGCTTAACAGCAGGATGCACAAAAAGACGCTGGTTGCGATCAAGACACCGAACAGCATGTTAAACGATTCATGCGTTAACGTATAGATAACGTATCCCTCGTAAATGACCGCGGCTAAAGATGCCCAAAGAAGTACAGCGACTATTTTTGAGGCTCTATGCCCAGTTAGCTTCGAACGTACTTTCGTGTTGCTTACCACACACATAGATGCAACACCCAAGAACCAAACAACGATGAATGCACTATAATCCCACGCTAAAGCAACAAGAACAAAACTCAAAATTGCTGCAAACGCCAAAAAAAGACCTTTGTAGCGGCGGGGTTTTTCCCGTTTCCCCAAAAAGGCTAAACCACCTATGACGAGCCAGCCGAAAAACATGTAAATCCACCATTCCACAGCAAGAGACCACAATACCGCGTTAAACCCAAACGGAGCAAACGTCGGTAGCGTAACTGGAGCGTCTAAAGCTGCGTTGACGGTTAGGTTGAATAAGCCTGTTGGAAAATTTACTATCATGCCTAATGTTGCCGCGAAGTTTTGGGCGCTTGGCGTTGATTCAGTCTCGCTTAGGTAGGTAAAGTACACGTTGTTGGTTAGGGCGATTGCTCCTGCGATTACAGCGGTGAAAAGCAATGCGGGTAAGAGGCCTGAGTATATGCGGCTGAAGCGGTCGACGAAGTAATTTCTAAAGCTGTATTTGTTGTTTTGTAGTTTTTGTAGTAGGGAGTACGAGATTAAGAAGCCTGAGATGGAGAAAAACAGGAAAACGCCGATGCCTCCGAGCATGCCTCCGAAGAATATCGAGTCCAATGTCTTAGGCTGATATCGGGTGAAGAAGTGGCTTACTAGAACGAGCTCGCAGGCGATTAAGCGAACGATGTTGAGAAACACTGAGGCTTCTGCGGTTAATGTGTTGGGGGTGAGTTTCAACATTTTCGCCTGTTGGTTCAGAATGAGTTGGGCGCTGTTATCAAGTTTACTGATGGCTTTTTTGTGTACCCCTGTGCGGTATAGTTTTCTGGAAACCGTTTTAACCATCGATGCAGGTTTACTTTTGGCGTCGATGACGACAATTGCACGTAAGAACTGAACAAGGTTCAGGTTGACTGAATAAGCATTAGTGTACTGAGCCGCCACCACACAACCTTAATTAATTAAAATAGAAAATATGCCTGCAGATACTTATGCCCAAGAACCCCACTGGTCCCTTCTGGTTCATCCGCGATGGCAGCAAATTCATCCAGTGCACCAAAGAAGCTTTCGATCAAGCCATCAAAGAAGGCAAAAGCGTCAGGTACAACGGGTATCCCAACAAGCGTGTGGAAAAAATCGCTGAAGCACTGGAGGCGTCAAGGATGCTGCTGTTGTCAAAGTCTGATTTGCCACCTCGTCTACGTGCGGTGCTCACTAACCCCGCTAACGTCGTTCAAATTCAAGTTATCGACGTGGATGACCCTGAATTTTGGATAAAAGAATCAAAAAACCCCAAGTACCAAACCTGAATAGAACGCACCCTTAAAAGCCTAAAGGCCCATTCATCAACTGGTGAGAGCATGAAAGCGATTATTCTTTATGCCTCTAAAAGTGGTAACACTAAAAAACTCGCTGACCAGATGGCTACGCAAATAGGTTGTGAAGCAGTCAAGATAACCAGTACTTCAACATCTGCCACACTAAATTTGGAGGAGTACGATTTGATTTTTTTGGGTACAGGTCTCTATGCAGGCACACCCAACGAAGACATTGTTAAATTCTTAAACGGCCTCAACCTAAAAAACCCAAAGCAGTTTGCCCTGTTTATAACATGGGGCGGTGCTCCGAGAAGTGACAAGATGGCGCTGGGAAAACTACGAGCAATCCTTGAGGGGAAAGGACAAAAAGTGCTTGCGGAACATTTTGCGGCTTATGGAGGTTGGAAGGGTATCTTGATGAAGAGAGGCCACCCAAAACCTGACGAGATAGCTGCTGCGGGTGAATGGGCAAAGGGTATTATGGTTAAAATGGAAAAAAGTTGAAGTTAGAGCTCCGCTAACTTTTCATTTTGAAGTTGCTTTTCTGCGGTTGCTGTTTACTTATGTTTTGTGTGTTTTTTCTCAACACTGTTTGCTCTTCTTTCTTGGCTTAAGAATATGTCCCATTTGACTTGTTCTGTGGCGATTTCGAGGGGGCAAATCACTTTGGCAACTCCGTCCACGACGCCTTCGTTGCTGCCGTGCCTGCAGACTAGGTGGCCGCCGTCGTTTATGCGGATGTCGCAGGGCTTCTGGTCGAAGCAGACGCATTCAATCTCCATCGTTGTTTTGGGTATGAGGCAGAGTTCAGTCATAATTTACCCACACGTCAAATTCAGAGGTTTTCCTTTATAATTGTTTGCTGTGTCAGGGGTACAGTCACAGCTTATGCATGGAAAAAACTTTACAAAAACATAAAAATTCTACAGGGGAACCCTGCCGATTCGCCTAAAAAGCAGGTTCGCGATTCCAGCTACAACCAAATCAGCAATTATCCAGACATAAAAATCGATGATATTCAAAATTGCCAGTGCGGTAAAGATTAGCAGTAATATTACAGCTATGGCGCCTACGGCTCTTTTTTTGTTTCGAGTTTTCTGCGACATATACTCAGATTCAGGCATACCAACCACAAAGCCACATAATAAACTCAAGGGCGCTTAAAAACTGTTACATCCACATCAAAAACAGCCATTTTACCCCTTCGCACTCGCAACCTAAATAACCCACCAACCGCATCCAAACATACCTTGAACACCCCAAAAATCATATTCACCGAAAACGTCGGTTTTCAATGCCAAAACTGTGGCGTCTGCTGCCGCATGCAACCCCCAGACGTAGACGAATTCGAGCGGAAACGCATAGAAGACAGCGGGTTCAAGGATTTCTATGAAACTGACGAGAATGGACTGAACTGGATTAAGCGCAAAAAAGACGGCGCCTGCATGTTCTTAACAGGCGACAACACATGCCAAATCCACTCGGTGCGCCCTGCGGTTTGCAAGTTGGAGCCCTTCACCATCGTAGATTACGATTATGAGCGTAACACAGTGGAGTTAGCGCTGAATTTTCCGTTTTCAAGTTGCTGTGCGGGCGTGGAGGTCGTAAAAACTTTTCCTAAAGATGAAATAACTAAGGCCACGCAGATTTTGATCGGCAAGATTGTGGCTCTAACTGCCCAAGACCTTGAACTGCCTGAAAGTGATAAGCGTGTTTTAGCTGAGACTCGGTCTAGACTCTTGCGTAGATGGGTGGAGATGGCTAACTTACAGGTGTAGATAGAGCGTTTTTACGAAAGCCTTAAAAAAATAGCAACCTACTTAATAGTGGTGAGATTTTTGATAAATTTTGACACGATTTTAGGAAAAAAAGTAATCTGCGCAGGCGCATACATAGTTGGTGAAGTCAAAGGAGCAAGCTTAGACACTGTAACGTGGCAGATTCATCACTTGTACGTAAAGTTAACTGACACTGCAGCTGAAGAGTTAGGGTTCAAAAAAAGGTTCAGAAGCTCCACTGTATGCATACCCGTCAAGATGGTTCTAGCAGTAGCTGACGTAGTTAACTTAGCCCCATCCCTTAAAGAATTGAGTGAAAGCAACGAAATCACTGAGTGCACTCACTAATCGCTTAGTGGATTAGCCTCTTGCCCTCCTTTTCTTTTAGAAAAAAAGAGAGGGTTATTTTGAGTACGCTTCGACGAGGTCACGGGCAGTGATTATACCTACCAGTTTGTCGTCTTTCACTATGGGTAGTCGCCTGATGTGCTTTAGCGCCATCGTTGCAGCCGTTCTATGAATACTCGTACCTGCGGCTATGACTGTAAGCGGCGAGGAACATTCAGGTCCTACAGATGTGAACAGCGGTTTGCCTGTAGCTAAAAAATTAGTCAGCAAGTCTCGTTCAGTGAAGATGCCGAAGGGTTCACCTTTTTTTGTGATTATGACGCTGCCGATGCGCTGTCGACCCATGGTTTTTGCGACATCGAAAACTGATGTTTCCTCGTCTGCGGTAACTACCTCTTTGCTCATGAATTGGTCGACTTTAACCTCTGTTTCTGGGACATCCGGTAAGCTTTTGATCAGATCAGAAGCTGTAATGATGCCGACAAGTTCCCCCGCATCAAAAACTGCAAGCCTGCCTTTTTTGCTGATCATCTGCCTAGCTACATCTTTAATTTTCGTAGTCACAGAAATGCCTGAGAGAGGAAATGACATGACGTCTTCGACTTTTTCGTCCCTCAAAAAGAGTCCCAAAGCCAGAACTTTAGTCAGCAAATCTCGTTCTGTAACTATTCCGACGGGGGTTCGGTATTTCATGACGATAAGGCTGCCGATGTGTTTGCTGCCCATCAAACGGGCGGCTTCATCAAGCGAAGCGTCAGGAGTGATAGTTTCAACGTTTGGGCTCATGAGTTCTTTGGCTGTTTGGTAGAGGGGTAGATCGCGTTTGTACTGTTCGTACGCTATGTCAACGACGCTTGGCAACTTTCTTTTTACTTCTTCTTGAGGTGTCGCCAAAAAAATCCCTCACGTAATATTATGGCTGAAAGCTCTAATTAATCTTCCACCGTACAAACACAATTGTTACACTAAAATGGTCATCCGTAGCAAGACAAAATCCAAAACCCCCACCACATAGGACAGAACCCAGAAAACGGCAGTCAACTGTGCTACCCGTCGACTCTTTGCGGGGTACGATGCTGAGTTTGGTCTCCAGAGCGCCACCAGCCAAACCCCAAAAGCAATCGCTGGAACCGAAACCACACTATGCACCACAACCGCAACCACGTTAGCTGTAGAGCTAAAGTAATCGCTCCATGAACCACTAGTTGGCGGGGTCATAACCAAAACCGCGGAGAAACTGACCACCGTCGCAGAAACAACCACCAACATGACGATTTCATGCATTAGGTAGTTGCCTTTTTTCCTAAACCACATGCTAACCAAAACCATCCCCGTCCACATGGTTTGCATGAGTAGGTTGATTTCGCGGAAACTCAGGGGCACTTGGCTTTCGCTGATGGGTGTTATGGCTATGGCTCCAATGGTGACTACAAAGGCGGTGAGGAGGCTGAAGCCTGCGATTTTTTTCTGTTTTTGGGTTAAAGTGATCTTTTTTCTGCGGACGACAATCACAGCGGAAATTGAAACTGTCAACACTCCACCGATGACCCATGCGTAGAAGGCGGCTGGGTTTAGTTCCATTATGGGCTGGGGGCTCCACATGTTGGTTGTGGTTGCGTCTATGGTTACGGTTAAGTCTTCGATGTACCAGCCATCCTTATTGGTCACGTTGCGGTAAGTCTCCGATGAACCCACAAACACACCAGTAGCCTTATCCCATTCTTTGTGCCTAAACGAGTCGTTCCCCCATGTCACCGCTCGAGGCGCACCCAGCACATTTTTTTGTGATTCACCTTGGATTGTTACGTTAACGGGTTTATGGTTGTGTATCGAGGAATCAAAGAATTTGTCGCCTGCGCAGAGGTTTGAAGGGATGATTATCCAGCCTCCTACGTTTCCCTCGGTAAAGTTGAATTTCCAGATGGCGCTACCAAGTGTTCCGTTGGCATACCGAGCAGTGAGGTTAACCGAAAAAGCTGCGCCGTCGACCTCTAAAACGGCTATACGCATCCATCGTACGTCATGGGTTGGAGGCGGCGTGCCCCTGCCGGAGACAGTGATGTTGTACTCGATCCAGTCGCCTTCTTTTACGCCGACCGTTGGCTCATATGCAAGTGAAGGAAGGATTAACAGCAAAAAACCGAAGATTAGGCTTAGGGGTAAGAGGCGTTTTGTTTTCATTTCTCATCGGTTATGCCGTGAGGGGATGTGGGTTTAAAGCGTTTTTCGTCAAGAAACCTTGACTAACGCTTCTTAGACACCGATTGAGCAGCCTAACGACGAGGCGTCAATAGACTCTTTTTACAGGTTCTATAAATAAGCACTTAAGCAGGTTATCTGCAGCTTTTGAGGCCTTTTGGAGTCGGGATACTCACACCCCAGCTCTTTTCAAGCGCCATACGGCACTTCAACGCAAACTCGCTATCTTCTGCAACAGACACGTTATTTTCAGCCATTTTCTTTCACTTACCCTACTTTAATTGGCTTTTATTTTAAAAGCAGTATTTCCGCGGGGATTTGTTATCTGAGGCAAAATAATCTACGCTGCTATTATGTCAAAAACAAGAACATTTGTTTGTTTATTGTATTTTGTTTTAGAAGTATGCATCTATTAGGCGTTTTAACGAGTTTTATTTGCAGGTGTTTAGATGGAGAATAGGCTAAACCCAAAACCACCAAAGAATTGCGGCAATTGCCCCCAATTCAATCGGTCGTATGCTGTTTGTCAACGTTTCCATAAAGAGACCGTGGCGTGGCATTCATGCGAAATAGGCGCTTGATTGCTTGATATAGTGACTTGTAGAACAAGAAAACAACCAGATATACATTAATCTGTAATTAATATCTATAATTCAGTCGTGTTTTTGTATAAAAGTGTCTATCCACACGTACAGGCGTATATCAGTTGTATACTTTATCATTTGAAAAGGGTAAGAGCCGCTTTGCCCATATAAATACCAAGGACACACCTGAGAGACCATCATGATAAAAAAAGACCTGCTCTTCCTATTTGCTTTGATCCTAGTCGGCGTCTCCGACTGGCTAACCACCATATTAGGGGTCACGTTTTACGGGGCAAGTGAAACCAACCCTCTAATGGCGGGTCTTGTGGGTTCAAACATGATGGTCTTCAGTGTGGTCAAACTATTCGCCGTAATAACTGCAGGGTTTGCCTTCTACAAAGCTGTTGATGTAAGCATCAAGATGAATTGGATGCCCGCAAAACGGCTATTAGACGTCAGTTTCCTTGCAACCTTCTTGATGCTCACAGGCGTCGTCGTCAACAACGTAACAGTCATTCTTTAATTCTCCAAGAAATGCCTTTTATTAGCCTCTAAACATTGTTCTTTTATGCCACATAAAAAATTAGACTGCGAAGAATGGTGCTGCCAATACTGCCAAGCCTACAAGGATAAAGAATTCGACAAAGTAGTATACCACGAAATAACCCAACACCACATAGCATGCACAACAACAAAGAATAACAAAAAAATCTAAACATAACTAACATTAGCCGTAAGCCTCCTGCGATTGATTTGTGAATCAAGCTTGTTTTGCAGTAATCCGCCTTTGGGCTTAGTAATTTCTTACTGCTCTCACTCATTTTTAATCCCTGAATTTTATTATCTCACTCTAGTTATAAGCTTTAAGAAATAACCCGATTCAGCATTCTGGTTAGACAATCTCTAGGTCAATGCTTACGTCTATAGAAAACCAGCAGCAAAACTATTACAGCTAATAAAATCGCAATAACAGCAATAAATACGCTCAAGGGCACTGAAGTAATTCCCTCTGTTTGGACTAAAGGGTTAGATGGCATTGTCGATTGAGTGGGTTCCGTGGCGGAATTAGAGGAGCTGGGCGAGGGGCTACTTGTTGTTTGTGCACTCATATCTATTGTTAGTGTTTGTGTGTTACTCCATGCGCTTTCTTCCCCGAAAAAGGTATGCTGTTCAAAATTTTGATAGCCTATCAGGGCTTTGACTTGGAAATCGACTTGGTCACCAACTGCGACATCTCTTGAAGCATGAATTATATTGGTACGTCCATTGAGGTTGATTGATCCTATGATAGTCACTTCAGAGTCGGATGCGCCCCAATACCAAGTACCAATAATTATACTGCCATTACTAGCATAAACTGGAGATTGACCATAAAGCTCAACCCATTCATTCGAAAAGTGATTTTTCACTCTAACGTTATAGTACAAATGTTCTCTTACACCATTATTGACAGAATTATCGTTAACTAGACCATTGTTTGGTTGATTTCTTACTTTGATGTATACTTCTCGATAATCGTAATGATAACTTGAATTAGGTATGGGTTCTCCAGACCATTGACTCGTGGCAGGAGGTGTATCATAAACATAATTTGTGTAACTTAGTTTGAATTCTGGTACAGATGGCTTAGTTATTGATTGAGCATTGGTGGGAATAGCGAACAGTAGGCTACACGTCATCAAGAGTGCAGCTAAGTATGATATAACCGACTTGCTTAGTATAGCCATATTTTATAGTTGAATTTATTGAGTTAAATAATTTACTTGTAATGTTATTGTTTCCTTTTCGCCCGATGCGAGCAGAAGCTTATTTCTTCAGTCGGCGGCAACCCTTGTGGCTGCTCGCTTCCACCCTTTCTCTCTAAGTGTCAGTAGCCATTATTGTTCTCGCCTGTTTTTGCTACCCATGTTCCGTGCTGACTTTCAACTTTTCCCATAAGTTCTAAACCCATAAGTTCTAAAATAGAGTTATCTTCTGTTCACTGTGGCAGTTAATTGGGCTGGTGTACTGGCCGTAACCCGCCTTCTGTTGTCTGTGGCATTCGGCTAATCGGGCTACCTGCGCCTTCCGGCAGATGCTTCATCGGCGACTGTTTGCCCTTTCCACATGCAGGACGGCCGTTTCACCGCTTCCAATCCAGCGGACTCTGCATCACAAATGCGTCATAGCCATATCTGGGTGGACGTTTCGTTTCTGCTCCGTTGCCAAACCTCTCGGTCTGTACCCTGAGGGCACTGCACTTCTGCGTGTGGGCGGAGTTTCCTCACCCCTAAAGGGGCGATAGCCACACACCAACACACCAGCCCACATTGAAATGCACAACCGTAACCGATAAAGGTAGCCGTTCATGTCCGCCTTTAAATAAGGGAGGGGAGGTAGCTGCTGAGA
>Ga0101944_10006844_pt1 | contig 11830 bp, 9 predicted proteins | sample DewCreD2012metaG_FD_75245 | JGI IMG/M metagenome (GOLD analysis project Ga0101944, IMG submission 75245) | Hot spring sediment bacterial and archeal communities from British Columbia, Canada, to study Microbial Dark Matter (Phase II) - Dewar... ... | reverse complement strand
AGTGTGGCGCTAATGCCTTAAATGTAAGTTCGAAACGTACCTGATCATTGCCTTTGCCGGTTGCGCCATGGCATACAGCATCAGCACCTTCTTTAAGAGCTATCTCCACCTGACGTTTTGCAATAACAGGCCTTGCAATTGATGTGCCCAGTAAATATCTATTTTCATATATAGCATTTGCTTTAATACAGGGGAATATAAAATCACGCACAAATTCTTCTTTAAGGTCTTCAATATAGCATTTTGAAGCGCCGGTATTTATAGCCTTTTGTTCAAGGCCATTCAATTCTTCTTCCTGTCCAACATCAGCAGCATAGCAAATAACTTCACATTTATAGCTTTCAAGGAGCCACTTAACAATGACAGAAGTATCAAGCCCGCCTGAATATGCTAAAACAACTTTTTTTATTGCCATATAGCGTAACCCTACATTTACTAATAATATCTATTGAATCAAAGCCAAATATACTTCTTATTATTGTATTGTCAATTGTCTTTATTGTGTGATGACAAATTTTTGTACAATTGGTTCATGAAAATTCAATTTGACAATTTTGTTTTTAATTTTATTATAATATCATAATTTATTAAAATCATTAAAAAATGTTAACAATATGGCTATTAGATATTTACTTTCATCCCTCTTACTTCTTTCTGCATTTTCAACATTATTATTAGCCTTACAAATTATTCGATTAAAAAAAATAAAGGAAAAAAAATATTTCCTTCTATTGCTTATATCATGTTCTCTTTATGCTTTTGGATATTTCCTTGAAATTCAAGGCCATACATTAGAATGGATACACAAATCGTTGATTGTTGAATATGCGGGTGTCTCTTTCGTACCTGCGTTTTTGATATTATTTGCGTTATCGTATACTATAGATACAGATACTATCTCCTTAATAAAAGCAATACTATTAAGTATTTCGTTTATCACTTTTATATTAATGATAACTGAACCTCACCATACCTTATTGCACAAAAATCATTCTATAGATTATTCAGGGCCATTTCCAATTTTTTCGTTTGACAAAGGAATTTGGTACTGGGTTCATATTGCATATTTAAATATTGCAGTACTTATATCAAATGTCATTTTCCTTAAAATGTATTTTAAAAGTCATGCACGGTATAAAACTCAAGGTATTATTTTATTTTTAAGTACTCTCATACCCTGGATAGCATTAATCATCTATTTATGCAAAATTATAGCCTGGCCTGTAGATATAAACCCATTTGCATTTACACTTATGTCATTAATCATTTATTTAGGTTCAAAAGATCAAAATATTTTGGAGATAGTTCCTATAGCAAGAGATACAGTATTTGAAAACATCTATGACGCAGTAATTGTTCTGGATACCAAAGACATAATTGTTGATTATAATCGAGCTGCAGAGAATCTTTTAGGTAAGGGAAAAATAATTGGTACAACCATTCAATCGATACTTGAAAAGTATTTTGATGATAACACAACTATCAATATCGCTAATATTGATTCATTTAATGAAGTTACGATAAACAACAAAGTATTTAATATTCGACACGTCATTTTGGCAAATAAGAAAAACCAAAATATTGGAAGCGCTTTTATTTTACGTGATATCACTGAATATAAGCTGTTAACACAAAAATTACATGAACTGGCAATAACTGACGAATTAACAGGTATTTCTAACCGCCGTCATTTCTTTGACAATGCCTCTCGTGAGTTATTTCGTTCAAAGAGAGCATCACGACCTTTATCATTAATTATGTTTGATATTGACCATTTTAAATCAGTCAACGACTCCTATGGACATGCAGTTGGTGATGAGGTATTAAAGAAAATTGCCGCCAGGATATCCAGTAATTTACGTTCACTAGATATTTATGCCCGATATGGAGGCGAAGAATTTATTATATGCCTTCCCGAGACAGCTTTAGAAGATGCAAAAAATGTTGCAGAAAGGATAAGGGGAATTGTTGAAGAAACAATAATGCAAGATACAAACAATAACGATTTTAAAGTTACGATAAGTTTAGGTGTTGCTGCGTTATCCCAGGATTCTGACGCTTTGGAACAGATAATTGAACAAGCAGATAAAGCCTTATATAAGGCAAAACAAGGTGGCAGAAATAGAGTGGGAGTATAATTTTAAAAAATTTTTCCCCACAGGGACAATATATGTCCCTATAATTTTGTACTTTATTAGTCAAATAACAATGTGAGGTTAGCTATGCGTTTTGTGTGTTTTATGGAATTTGAAAATTATACTGTGATGCTTCCACCTTGGTACCGTATTGGGTTTGCCTCGCTTTTGAAAGAAGCCTTAAAGCAGGGCGATAACAGTCATACCCTTTTTAATTATTACTATGGCAATTCAAAGAAAAATATTCCAAAACCCTTTACTTTTGCTGTTAAGCTTGATGTTAAACAGGTTGAAAAAGGTGCTACCCATGCCTTGCAATTGGGCAACAAGAATGTGCGTTTATATGTTTCAAGCAATAACTATGAATTCATCATTGCAATCTATAATGGCTTGCGCCACATTAAAAGCTATCCCATTTATGACAATATTGCAAAGGTGGTTAATTTTAATCTACTACCGGAAAAAAAATTTAATACAAATCGTGCAGTCTATGATATATTTTCACCTGTAGTTGTTCGCCGTGTTGATGAAAATAAAAGAGGCATGGGATATGCCAGTGTCAATGACAGTGACTATGTGCAAATGCTTTTATACAGTATTAAAAGCCAGTGTAAATTTTTGGGAGATAGTTACTGTGTAGATATCAATAGTATTAAAATTAACACAAGCCAAGCATTCCCTGTTAAGATTCCACACTACAATAAAGAAAATCCACACAAGCCCGAAGTGATTGTTGCTGCTGATGGTTGTTTAGAAATTGAGGCGCCGCAAGAGGTACTTGAACTCATCTATAATTTGGGACTGGGCGCACGCCGCAGCCAGGGATTTGGCATGCTGGAGGTGGAGGAATGAGTGAAATTATATTATATCCATCAAATTGGTTATATAATGCGGGGGTGGGGAGATGAGTGAGAATAATAAACTTACATTTACTCTTACAGGTAATTTTCAATATGATTTAGGGATACTTGGGTTAAAAAGGGTTCTGGATTTTTTTGAGATTGAGTATAAGAGTGATGAATATTCTATAACTGTTGATAAAGAAAAGTGGAGTTATATAGGTTACTTAGGATATATCTATGGTTATTATTTTAAGGGATTAGATGAAATTAAAAGAAAATTTAAAATAAAAATAAATAAGAATGACTTTGACATTTTCATTAAAAATAGTAAAAATTTTGAAGATATTAATAACTTCGTTGATAACTTGGAAAATTACCTTGGGATTTCTGATGGAAATAAAAAGATTGAGCTAGCTTTTTATCCAGCATTAAGTGTATTTAATGTTTCTCATCTCAATGTTTTTAATCCAGGATATAAAAAATTGGCTTTAAAAAATAAAGACAAAATGTTTTTTTATAACTTATATATATCCAAGTTTAATATACCAATCGAAAATAAGATCTTGGAAATTGATACATGTGATTTTTGTCAAAGATTTAAAGGAGTTTCATTAAATAGAAATAATTTTTTACTTGCACCATCTGCTATGAATGAAGGTTGGTTTGAGAAACAAAATTATAAAATATGTTCTTTTTGCTTATCGTTAAATCTTTTTGCAATATATGGAATGATCAATACTGAAGGGCAAGAAAAATATTTAATTTATTCATCTAATTTAAATGACTTAGATAGAGATAACAAAATTTTAGCAAATAATTTTGAAGAATTAATGCTTAAATATATTGAAGATTTTAATGTCGAAGTTAGACCTGAGATAGAGATTAAAGATAAAATGTTTATAACAATATCATTAAATAGTCAAAATCCAAGTATTGATTTTCTGCCTTTAAAAAAAGAAATTTTGAGTTTTATTATAAGTAATAAAAAATATTTAAATGAGCTTAAAGAAAACGATTTTATAGGAACAGCAAAAGAACCTATAGTTTATGGATTTAGGGACACAATAAAAAAAATATTAAACGAGGAACCATTATTTGATTTAGCAGATTTTATTACTCTATGTATAGCAAAGCAAAATAGTGGAAACAAAAATTTCAAAGGTTTTGATCATAGGGCTATTAAAGAAACTTTTGTTATTTTAAAGATTTTAATAAAACAGAAAGGAGGATATATGAGCGAAAATATTTTAAACGATTTCAAAGAGTTTGGAGACAAAATAAGAGCCAGACTTTATGCTGGTAAAAGTGCTAATGCGGCTAAAAATAAGGCAATATCTTTTGCTTCTAATATAAGAGAGGCTGTAAATGAAAGCAAGGAGAAGTTTATGGAAGTGGTTTTACAATTATCTATCTACTCAGATGTTCTTTTACCACAATCCTTATTGGATAATATTAACAAGCCAGATTTTAATTATAAAGAAGCTGGATTGGCGTTAGCTCTTTCTCTTATGTCATTTAAAGATAAAGAATAAAATTTTAGGAGGACAAATATGGCAAAAATTACTTTTACAAATCTTATTGAAGCTGGGGTCATTAACAGAAATGATAGTATTGGAAACATTTCTTCTGTAAAGAAAGTTTCTACACACAAAGGGGTTAAGGTGTTTTTTTCAGATAAAGCTTATAAAAGAGCTATCTGGGAAAGACTAGCTAAAAAAAAGGATGATAAAGATAATCCTTTATGGCGAAGATCTGAAGTTTCTTCTGTTGGAGGAGTTACACAAAGGGTTTCTTGTATTATTGATAGCGAGGAATTCGATTTTGCTGGAACAATGATTGCAAAACCTATACCTCATAATAGGGAAAGCGTTTTAACAACAACCTATGGTATTTCTATAAATGAATACAAAAGCTGCACAGAATTTTTGACAAATATGGCTTTAGAAAAACAATTAGGTACAAATAAGACAAATATTTATAATAGGGAAACTTTTTATGGACTGTATAAAATCAGTGGTGTAATTGATCTTGATAGATTGGGGGAACAAGAAATTTTAATACCTAAAAAAATTTCGGAAGATGAACTTGAACTACAGGAAGGGATGAGTTGGGATGAATTTATTGAAGCTTTATATAATGCAATATTTAAAGACAGTGCTCCAGATACTTTAACATTAGAAAATTGGAAATCTTCTCTTTCAGATTTTGGTTCTGATATTGAAATTAAACAGAACAAAAAACAAACAGGATATGAAGTAAGTTTTTTAAGTGAATCAATTACCGGGAAAATAGATAAAAAAAATTTTGCTGATAAAATTGTTGGTTTGCTTTCTGATGTTAGTGAAGAAATCAAGGAAAAAATAAAGGTTAAGCTTGAAAATTTTATTTCCAAAGTTGATGTTAAAGAAAATGAAGTTTCTCTTTCACTTAAAAAAAACAGTGAAAATGCAGAAAAAGTGAAGATTGAAGAGCCAGAAGGAACTTGGGATATGAAAAAGAAACTAGAATGGTTACATCTCATATATTCAAATTATCTAAAAATAAAAATCGGTAAAGATAATTTTGTAAAGCTTGGTGAAGATAGAGTAGAAAAGTTAACAATCGAACCAAAAGGAAATAATTATTTAGTGAAGATTTCTCTTAAACCTAAAGAAAAAATTAGAAGATTAGAACTTTTGATAGACGGGATCCTTTCTTTATATAGAACGATAGAAGGTAGACCTGAAACTTTATCACCAGTTTTTACTATATGGAGTACACAATTAGATCACCCAAAATATCATACTCTCGTTGATGATTTAATAGAAACTACAAAACCATTAAAAATAAAAACAGAAGGTATTATAGATGCTTATTTTAAATATTCATCAGATGGTTTTGATGAATTGAAAAATAAAATTATTTGTGAAGTAAAGAAAATATACAACGTCTCATAATAAGGGTGATTTATGTTAAGAATAGAAATAAAGCAAAATATTGCTTGTTATCAGATTCCTGAAATAGGAAATCCTATACTGACTTATCCCCTTGTGCCGCCATCAACAGTGTTTGGTTTATTGAGGGCTATTTGTGATTATGAGTCTATAAATTTTGAAAATACACAAATTGCTATTTCAGGAAGTTATGAAACAAAAACCAGGCATATAATTACAAATCACATAACTGGTATATCAGATAAAGGCATATACAAATCAAATATTATTCCAACTGAAGAACTTTATAATGTCTCTCATATTATACATATAAAAAGTAGTGAAGATTTCGAGAATAAAATAATGAAGAATCTGTATAAAGCTACGAGGTTAGGTAGAAAAGAAGATTTAATTACTGAGATAAAGTGTGAACAGATTGATAGTCTAACAGAGATAAATGCAGAAAATTTGGATTTAAATCAAGTGGTAAATATAGATGATTACTTGTATATACCATTTGATAAAAATAGAAATATGGAAGCCTTGTCTATATTTCGTATTTCGCTGGATTCAGATAAGAGTTTATTAGATCAAGGAGTTTTAAAAATGCACTTTATTAGAGTATTATTTTTAAAGGTACAGAGTTTTATCCTTAAAAAAGAGAAATTGTTAGTCTCAGAACATAATGATGGAAAATATTATGTCTTTGAATGGATCAACGATATTAAAATATAGTGAAATTGAAAATTGTTTTGCTAAATCTGATAGGACTACTATAGAACAGCATAATAATTCTCTTATTCAACAACTTGACTTATTAAAAAAGAGAATAGACATTTTTAATTCAGAAAAAATATCCAACATACTAAATTTATTAAATGAGGCAATTAAATATCATGATTATGGTAAGGCAAATAGTGAGTTTCAGAAAAAAATTCAAGGGAAAAGTCATGAAGAAAAACTTCTACATCACTTAATTTCACCATTATTTTATCTTTTAGATAGAAATTCGGATATTAAGGAAGAAGACAAGTTAATTTTATATTCAATTGTTCATCACCATTCAAGACAACTTGAATTGCTTGAATCATTGCAAATTGATATTAATAATAATCAATTGAAAAATCTTTTACTTGAAACCAAGGAAATACTTATTGGAGTTAATCAACTTGATGACAAAATGTATAATGCGATTATTAATAAATTTTTAAATATAGTCTTTCGATTTCAAAACTTAGATAAAAATAGAGGAGTTTTACTTTCTGGTCTCCTCATCCGTCTTGACCACGCTGCCAGTGGAGGACTTGAAGTAGAGGAAGAGCCTATTAAAGAAGATAGAAAAAAACTTTTAATAAACTATTTCCAGAACAAAGGTAAAGCCACTCAGTTACGACCATTTCAAGAAAAGTTTGGAATCTGTCAAAAGAAAGATTATCAATGTATAGTTGCTGATACTGGGCTGGGTAAAACTGGACTTTCAGTATTATGGAGCAACAGGAAAAAATTTTATATTCTCCCTAACCGTGCTTCTGTAAATGCAATGTATAAAACTTTAAGTGAAATATATGGAGAAGATAAAGTGGGTTTACTTCACTCAACTGCTTTATATAACTTAATTGAGCAAAGCGAGAATGATGATATTTCAATAATAAAAGACTATGGGCAAACAAGAGTATTATCAAAGCCTATAACAGTATGTACAGCAGATCAACTTTTTACTGCAGCTTTCAATATGCCGGGATATGAAAGAATTTATGCTACCTTAGCTTATTCTGATGTTGTTATTGATGAAATTCAGGGATTTCAGCCGCAGCAGATTGCTCCTATATTAAAACAAATTAGAGAAACAAAGGAACTTGGAACAAGGTATCTCATTATAACAGCCACACTCCCAGACATCGTTGCAAAAAAATTAAAAGAAATGGGCTTTGATGTGGTTATTGATGATCAAGATACAAGAGATAGTATAAAGAGGCATAAAATTAAGTTTGAAAATAAAAAGATTGAAGATTTAGCAGATGAAATATATTCTAAATATAAACAGAACAAGAAAGTTCTGGTGGTTACTAATACAGTAAAAAAATCCCAAGAAGTTTATGAAAAATTAAAGGAGAAATTTAAAACAGAAGATTGTAAAAATAAATTAAATCTATTACACAGTAGATTTATCTGGAGAGATAGGCAAGTAAAAGAAAAAGCAATTTTGTCAGAATGCCATCAGGATGATAATGGAAATTATAAAAATCCAGAAGGTTGTATATGGGTTGCAACACAATTAGTTGAAGCTTCTCTTGATATTGATTTTGATTATTTGTTTACTGAAGCGTCAACAGCTGATTCTCTAATTCAAAGAATGGGTAGAGTGTGGAGGCACAGAAAAACTGATTATACTGGAGAAGAAAATGTTATTATCGCCTGTGATGTAGAATATAGAATATATGAGGAAGAGTTAACAAAAAAATCTATTGAGAAAATAAAGGAAAAATTAAAAGAAGGATATTTATTATCCAAAGATAAAAGAGAAATTGTAAAAGAAATATATAGTGAAGAAAGTTTAGAAAACAGCAAGTACTTAAGAGAATGGGAAAAATTTGAAAATCAGCTTAATTCAGGCTGGCAATTTATTTTGGAAGAAAATGCACAAAAAGCTTTCAGAGATGTTATGACTGTGGAGTTGATACCAGCAATTTACAGAAAACAAATCGAAAATTTAGTTAAGGATTTGCAGAATTTGAATCAAAATAATTCCTTGAGTAAAGAATGTAAAAAGCTAGAACGAGTTCAAATATTGAAGCAAATTCAAGAATATAAAGTTCCTGTACCTATTTATATAGTTAATCCGAAAGTAAGTCGGCAAATAATAAATAATTCGAAACCTATTGAATGGTTGGATAGAAATTATGATATTGGCATTTTGAATGGATATGAGTATGATAAAGAAAAAGGTTTGGTAGGTAAGGCTATTGAAATAGAAGAGTCAGCAACTAACATCATTTAGGATCTCCCCATGTCCACAGCGATAATAACGGGTACACAGATAGCTTACTATAATATATGTCATCGCAAATTGTGGCTTTTTAGTAAAAATATATCTTTAGAGCATACAAGCGAACTTGTGGATATTGGTAAGATTATTCATGAACATTCTTATCATCGTAAAAGGAAAGAAATTAATCTTGAAGGAATTAAAGTAGATTTGCTGGATGCCAAGCATGGTATTATTCATGAAATAAAGAAGTCTAAATCTTTAGATCATGGGCACCGCTGGCAAATTAAGTATTATATTTATTACCTTAAAAAATTGGATATTGAAGTAGAAGGAATAATTGATTATCCAAAATTAAAACAGCGTGAAATAATAACTTTAGAGGAAAGTGATGTATCTAAAATTAAAAATATGATGGCAACTATCAATACGATATTAAATGAAACCAACCCACCAGCTGTCATAAACAAACCATACTGTAAAAAATGCAGTTATTATGAGTTTTGTTACTGTTGAGGTAGTAAATGAAAGATTACTACATCTTTAAAAGCGGACGAATAAGTCGCAAAGACAATTCAATAATAATAGAAACAAACGACGAAAAAATACCAATCCCAATTCAAGACATAGAAAGTTTGTACTTGTTTGGCGAGATAGATATAAATACAAAGGCAATAAATTTTTTGGCACAACAGCAAATAGTAGTGCATTTATTTAATTATTATGGATGGTATACAGGAAGCTTTTATCCACGGGAATTTTTGTTATCTGGGGATGTACTGGTAAAGCAGGTGCAGGCATATTTAGATAACAGGCAGCGGATATACTTGGCAAAGGAATTTGTAAAAGGAGCAATACACGGATTTAAGCAAAATTGCAAACGGTACTCTCAAGTACCAGTTGATTACATAGAGTCATTTGATAAGTGTTATGATACAGTTGATGAGCAAGGTAATATACAGGCATTAATGGGTGTAGAAGGCAATGCACGCGATACCTACTATTCAGCGTTTCCATTAATCATTAAGCAGGAAATAAATTTTGAAAAGCGAATCAAGCATCCGCCCAATAATATGATAAATGCTCTAATATCGTTTTGTAATAGTTTGGTGTACTCGCTTATAATAAAAGAAATATATAAAACACAGTTGAATCCAACAATTAGTTATTTGCATCAACCATCAGCAAGGCGATTTTCATTAGCATTGGATGTTTCAGAAATATTTAAGCCAATCTACGCAGATAGGATAATCTTTGATTTATTAAACACCAATCAAATAACCCAGAAGCATTTTGATAAGGATTTAAATTATTGCTACTTGAAAGAAGAAGGACGTAAAATAGTGCTAAAAGCTTTTGATGAAAAAATTAACACAACAATAATGCACAAAAAATTAAAACGAAATGTAAGTTACCAAAAGTTGGTACGCCTGGAATTATATAAACTGATAAAGCATTTGCTTGGCGAAGAAACGTATCAAAGTTTCAAAGTATGGTGGTAATAATAACAAATTAAATTGGGCGATAGTAACTGTTAATTGAGGTGACATTATGTATATAATTTTAGTATATGATATATCCACTGTAACAAAAGCAGGACAAAAGCGATTGCCAAAAGTAATGAAGAAGTGTAGAGAATATTTGCGACATGCGCAGAAATCAGTATTTGAAGGAGAGATAAGTGAAGCAAAATTATATGCTTTAAAAACAGAATTACAAAAAATAATAAATGAAAAAGAGGACTATGTAGTTGTATATCAACTACCAGCCAGGACAATATTGAACAGGGAAAATATAGGCAAAGATTTTGACCCAACTGATAGAATAATTTGAAGTAATTTAATTGACAAACGATGTTATTATGTAGATAATTCCTATAATAAATCGATTTCGTAAGGTAAAATGCACTATCAAAGGTTCGAGAAACAGCGTATATAATTTAATTATATATTTTGAAATAAATGGCTATAAATGCCAAAAAATCACGGGTTTAAGCTACCAATAGTGGGATTTAAAGTTTTTCATTGTATAATTTTATTAGTAGGCTTATATAGTTTAAGCTACCAATAGTGGGATTTAAAGACGGTTGTAGTTAGTAGTTGTCATACAACAGTGGGGTTTAAGCTACCAATAGTGGGATTTAAAGGTTTTGTTTATTAATTAAATGTTCTTTTGCTTCTAAGTTTAAGCTACCAATAGTGGGATTTAAAGTTTGGTACAATGGATTATATTGAGTATAGGGTACTGGTTTAAGCTACCAATAGTGGGATTTAAAGGAGGTCAAAAAAGTTTGTATGTAATTAAAACAATACTGTTTAAGCTACCAATAGTGGGATTTAAAGGCAAAATGTCCCCCAGCTTCATCATCTGCCTTACTTGGGTTTAAGCTACCAATAGTGGGATTTAAAGTCATTAATAGTATCAATATTTTTAATTTTTTCAGCAACGTTTAAGCTACCAATAGTGGGATTTAAAGAACTCTTTTCGCTTCTGGTACACAAGAAATTCGTCGTTTAAGCTACCAATAGTGGGATTTAAAGACGGTTGTGGTTAGTAGTTGTCATACAACAGTGGGAGTTTAAGCTACCAATAGTGGGATTTAAAGTTCAGTAGCATTCTTGTATGTTTGCATTGCTTTGTTAGGTTTAAGCTACCAATAGTGGGATTTAAAGGTTATAATTATTGTAGGCGACACTCTTTTTAATACCAGTTTAAGCTACCAATAGTGGGATTTAAAGATAACCATGTATCGTCTAACTGTAACGGTGCTTCGGTTTAAGCTACCAATAGTGGGATTTAAAGTTGTATTGTGATACTGATAGCGTTTATTGTACATATAGTTTAAGCTACCAATAGTGGGATTTAAAGGAGGTCAAAAAAGTTTGTATGTAATTAAAACAATACTGTTTAAGCTACCAATAGTGGGATTTAAAGGCAAAATGTCCCCCAGCTTCA
>Ga0101944_10006843_pt1 | contig 11831 bp, 6 predicted proteins | sample DewCreD2012metaG_FD_75245 | JGI IMG/M metagenome (GOLD analysis project Ga0101944, IMG submission 75245) | Hot spring sediment bacterial and archeal communities from British Columbia, Canada, to study Microbial Dark Matter (Phase II) - Dewar... ... | reverse complement strand
ATTCCATCCCGAATAAGCATAGGAAACATAAATAAGGGATACGGCAAAAGAAGGAGCAAGCACATCATGCCATGACAATTTTTTTATTTCTTCTGCCAGCAATGGGGTATGAGAAGAAAAAAACAATCCGGCCACAATAAAAAACAAAATCAGGCAAAGATTAAAGAAAGTGATTCCTGTCTGTACCTTCCCTCCCAGATGAATGGTAAAAGAATGCAGCACAGAAACAAGGGTAAGAACGCCTACAGCCATCACCACGGGGGAAATAAAAGGAAAAACATGATGGACATATTCACCGAGGGCCATGGACGCAAGAGCTATGGGGGCCGTAAATCCCACGGTAAGAGAAACCCAGCCGGATAAAAAGCCCAGCGAAGGATGATAGATCACCGAAAGGTAATGATACTCTCCTCCCGAGCGTGGCATCACCGAGCCTAATTCTCCATACACAAGGGCTCCACACAAAGCCAGCACCCCGCCTACCACCCACAACAACAACACTGCCCATCCATTGCTCACCGAATCGAGCTGAAAGCCGAGTGAGGTAAAAACCCCTGTGCCGACCATATTCGAAACCACAAAAGACGATACTGCAAGAAAACCCAGTTTTTTCGCCATGGATGATTTTTCTGTAAAAATAAGTTTTATTATGAAAGTAATGACACAAACATTACGTTTGCAACAACATCAGCTGCATTTCGACAGGCTCAATACAGACATTTAAATCAACAGGCTCAGACTAACATTTACAAAGAATTTTGTGCATACATTGAGCCTGTCGAAATGTACGCACTATTCAAGTATTAATAATCAATGTTTTATGACTGCACTAAACTTGGAGAGGACAAGTCAGGAAAGCTGTCATGGCTATTCCTTCTTTTTTGCCCTCACGGCCATGTAAGAACGTCCGGGCAAAGGCACAGAGGCAGTGCCGGAATATGTGCCGGGAAGTTGTTCCCTGGTCATGTTCCATGCATCAATCACCTCAATGACAAAAGAAACATTTTCCGGAAGATACAGAATGGCTTCTTTTTGCTGTGTAATGCCATAATAAAAAAGATAATACTCTCCTTCTTTTTTCAGATATGTTTCCTTATTAAATCCGCTGTAATGCGGAATGATGCCACGTGGAGCTTCTTCCATCAGTGTTTTTAAAAAGGCAATCCGGCGCGGGCTCTGACCATACAACTTGCCCCCCTTGGACCACCATAGCACTTTTTCAGGATTATCGTCTGTTTCTCCATGGGTAAAGTATCCTCCCCGTGTGTATATTGTCCAGCAGCGGTGTACAACTTCTTCGGGCGGCAGGTTGCCCCAATCGTTGGGCAAATCGCCCTCATACACAAATTCATCAATAATCACCGGCTTGTGATAGGCAAACCGCCATTGCTGAATGTGGAAAAAATCTGTCCCTTGTACACTTAAATGGGTAATGTAAGGTTTCGATACATCATACCACAAAATCGCATTATGAATGGACCGCAAATGATGATACGGATCTTCCCGGACAAGGGTAAGAAATATTTCCTCCCATTCATCCCGCGTGAATCCGAGAAATTCAAATTCGTTGGCAAGGCTCCACCACACATTGGGAAAAGAGGAAAGGCGTGCTACGAGGTATTTTAAATAGTGAATTCTGTTCTGTGCAGGCATCTGACTGATGCCCCACCTTCCATTATCATAAGGATGAAAAACGATAACATCTGCTTCTATGCCCAAGCGTTTTAATGAATCGATGTACCTTTCAAAAAAACGGAAGTAAGCTGGATTAGGACGGCTAAAGTCAAAACCCTTTTCCCTGCTTCCTTCAAAAGGATAGAGGGAAGGTTCATTCGAAATGTATTCGCCATATACTTTAGGAAACACGCACATCCTGATTTTATTGAAAGGCGAGGTGGCCAGTGTTTTTAATGTCTGTTCCGGATTTCCCTGAAAAACCCACTGGTAACAGGTTGTCCCCACGGGGTAAAAAGGAGTTCCGTCGGCATGACAAAAATGGAAAGTGTCGCATACATAAACAGGTCCGTGACGGTTGGGAAGAGGTGGAATGCATACCAGTGAACCTTTACGGCCATTCAGCGTTTTTATATTGCTTGAAGTATGATATTGCCACACACCTTCTTTAAGAGGCATAAAACGAAGAACAAAAGTGTTGTCCCCGTCGTAAAATCCTCTTATCCTGATGGTATCTTTCCCGTTGTTTTGAAAAAACAAAGCCTGCAAATCAACATCCAGAAAAGGATTTCCCTGTACTGCTGCCTTCATTTTTATTTCAAAAATCTCATACCTCGGTATTTTCGGCTGACTTATTGCCAAAACGGGGGTGAGGAGTCCAAAGATCAAAGTCCATTTTTTCATATCAGCTATTTTTTAATATCTAAACAATTCTTCAACAGAAAGTTCATGATATTCGCCAAGTCTTTTGAGCAAATTAATATCCGTATTTTCCTTTTTCCCTATCACCAGAAAAGCATATTTTTTCCCTGCCACGTGATGATTAAAGAATTCCTCCATGTCATCCAGTGTCATGTTTTTCACTTTTTCATAAATCATCTGCCTGTAATCACTTTCAATGCCCAGATCTTTATAACGAAGGTAGGTCCAGAAAACAGCAGTCTTTGTGATTCTTTCACTTTCTATCCGTTTCAGGACCGACTCTTTTGCCGAGGCAAACTGGACTTCGGAGCGGGGCATGCGATTCAACACCTCCTGCATGGCTTTTGCCGCCACCACAAGTTTGTCGGGTTGAGTGGCAACAAATGCCTGTATGCGATAGGAATCCCATGGTCGTACAGGAACAACACAAGCAGCATAAGCTGCATAGGCAAGTGCCCGTGATTCCCTGATCTCCTGAAACACCACCGACGATAGACCTGAACCGAAATACTCCGAGAACATTTGTGCATAAGGCATCATCTCCGGATTAAAAGAACTGTCCTTTGACAACATAAGAAACTGGTTCTGAACCATGTTATAATCAGTAAAATACACACGGTTCCTGTCAAAATCTGCTTCTTTATAAATTTTGGGCTGTAAAGGAACTTTCAACGAAGGAGCAGGTTTGTGATATTTCCGGATAAGACGGGAGACAGCCGCTGGTGTTGAAATACCGTAATAAAAATAATCGTGCTGATAGGTCGAAAACAATTCTTTCAACAATGCCATCAGCTCAGCAGGCTTTATTTTTCTCAATGAATCCTCAGGAATAAAATCATTAAAACCATTCACCGGGCCGTGCATGGCATAATGAACCATGGCCTGATTGAAAATGACTTCTTTTGATTTTTTTGCATCGTTTCTTCGTTTGATAATGTCATCCACATAACGCTGGTAAGCCATGCTGTCGCCCCGGGCATGCTGCACAATGTCTTCAAGCAGATCAATTGCCTGTTCCAGCGATTTATTCAGGCCTGAGACCGAAAGGGTGGTCCGAAAATCGGATACCTGCTGGTTAAACCGTAACCCGAGCCGGAAAAATTCCTCCTGAAGTTCACGGGGAGAATAACGCTGTGTGCCCACATAAGGCAGGAAGCCCACTGCCACAGGGATCAATCTGTTCATGGACTTGCCCATATTTACAATAAGATGCAATTCAAAAAGTTGATTCCTGTTGGGATTTTGTACCGCATAATAATTGATGCCCTCGGCGACAGGCTCCCTGGCGATGCTTTTCTGATAGTCAACAAAAACAGGAACAAGCCGTTGAGAAGGCTTTGAAAGAAACCGGCGGTAAAACTCCGAATGTTCTTCCCGGTTCAGTTCAATTTTGGTGATTGCCGGCTTGGGAATCTTAACAACCCCGGTATCTATGCCATTCCGTTTATATACCACCACATATTGATTTTCCGGAAATGCACGCCGGGCAAAGTCCACAAGATCTTTTTTGGTTACTTTTTCGAGATGTGAGAAAAATTCAAGATATTCTTTCCAGGAAACATCATAGGTAAAAGCATCAACAAGATCTTCGCCCAATGAATGGTAATTATCCTGCTGTTTTAGCTTGTCCAATAAAATATCATTCACCGAAGCCGTTACAAGCCAGTCGGGGAAATTGCCCTCACGGATTTTTTTGATTTCTTCAAGAAGAATTTGTTTCACCTCTTCCAGTGTCTGGCTTTCACGTGGTCGTGCTCCCATCACAAAATATCCGTAATATTGCATAAAGTCGGTCCAGCTGTAAGCATCAAGAGCTTTCTGCTGTTGATTCACATCAATGTCGAGCAATCCGGCTGTACCGTTATTCAATATTCTGTCCAGCACTATTGCATACAGACGATCTGTTGTTTTCATTCCCCCCAGTCGGAAAGCCAGCATAAGATTTTCCGGTTCCGGTCCGTAGACATTTTTTTCAACCACACTGTCCAATGGAGGTTCCTGTGGAGAGGTGAAAACAGGCAACGAAGGATTAGGCTTCAGCTTCCCAAAACATGAATCAATCGAACGGATGGTTTTTTCGTAATCGATGTCACCGGAAAGGCAGATAGCCATGTTATTGGGAACATAATAGGTGTGAAAATAATTCATGATGTTCACCATCGAAGGATTTTTCAGGTGTTCTGCTTTTCCCAGCGTGGTTTGTGTGCCATAAGGATGATGAGGGAACAAACCATTAAACAAAGCATACATCTGCTTCCTGCTGTCGCGGTCCTGCGACATATTAAACTCTTCATATACTGCTTCCAGCTCGGTATGAAACAACCGCAAGGCAATTTCTCCGAAGCGGACTGATTCGAGCTGAATCCATTTGTCCAGCTCATTGGATGGAATATCGTTTACATACACCGTGCATTCATGCGATGTCCAGGCATTAGTTCCTGTAGCCCCAATGAAAGACACCATTTTATCATATTCTCCTGCCACACAATAACGCGAAGCAATCACCGAAAGACTGTCTATCCGGCGGTAAATATCTTTTTTCAGTACCGGATCAGCGGTCTTTCTGTGTTGTTCAAATAATGCCGAAATCTGTTCCAGCAATTTTCTTTCTTTTTCCCAGTCAAGGGAACCAATTTTTGAATTTCCTTTGAACATCATGTGTTCAAGATAATGAGCCAATCCCGTCGTTTCAGGAGGGTCGTACATAGAGCCTGCCCTCACTACAATGTACGTTTGTACCCTTGGCACGTCGGTCATTTTTGCCATGTACACCGTCAGCCCGTTGCTAAGAGTATACTTTCTGACCCCTAAAGGATCATTCTTTACAATTTCATACTCATATCCATTGGAATCAGTATGACGTATTGTTTGAAAAGAAGAAGATTTGCATCCCAGCACACACGCCAAAAGGAAAAATCCCCCAACCAGTCTTAATTTTCTCATCACTCTTTACTTTAATGATTCATAAAAATACAACATTATCCTTATCCCGTTGTTTTTTCCGGAACAGGTTCATGGCATAATCGTTTTTTCACTATTTCTATCATTGTCCGGCATTTTTTCATTTCATCAAGAGTCTTCACCGGAGGCAGATTCAGTTTTTCTTTTCGTATTTTATTGATCAATTCTCTGGAAATGTTATTAAGGTTCTTGTGTACATAAAGGTAATAAATAGTTTTTAAGGTATTGGAATTTGTCCGCACCGTATGAGGAGAATGTTTGGCCGGATGAATATGAATGTATTGATCTTTCTGAAATCCCAGCCGGATGATCCACACCGAATTATCAGAGAGAGTGATTTTTCTGTATGCTGCATTGCTAATCCACCGGATAAATGCATCGTATTCAAAACATTGTTTCTTTTGCAAGTAGGCACCCACCTCTCTCTTAATTGTTTCCTCATCCAGTTTTCCCACATAAACATCCACCACATTGTTGCCCAGCGACAGAAGCACAGATGGAAAGAAACCGGTAAGATTTTTCTTATTGCATTTATCCAGTTGCGCCAGCGATTCTGCAAGATGATGCTTCCAGACATTAAACTTAAAGCACATAAAAAAGGTAGTTAGGCCTTCACTTTCCCGCCATGGTTGGGTATACAGTAAAAATATTGTTTTTAATCTGTACAGCGCCTTTTTGTGTTCCTATCCATACGCTACCGTCGGGTGCTGAAGCCAGCGAAGTAATGCGGGTATCGGGCAAACCTTCGGCTGATGAAACAGAAACAAAATTTCCATCAAACCGCACGAGTCCATTGACGCCGCCAAACCAGACATTCCCTTCCCCGTCTTCTGCCACACCACTTATCCCTGCAAATAAGTATGGATGGAATTTACTTCCATCAAAGTAGGCTATTCCACTTTCGGAAACAGCCCATATCCGTCCCTTTTTATCTTCATACAGTCGTGTAATCACTTTTTTATCAGGAAGTCCGTCCTGATCGGTATACCACATCCACAAGCCATGATAGTCGGTGCCAATATGCCGGAAAACTCCCTGGGCTGTTCCATACCATTGTTCAGAGTTACCGGCAATCAAAACAGTATAAACAGTATCATTGATCTGCCCTCCAAAGCTGTAATTATAGGAAGAAGCACCCGTAAAGGCATCGACGGTGTAGATGTAACGTGACACGCCGTAGCCGGCTGTGGATACATAACAGGTATCATGACTCACAGCTATTCCTGTGACGAGTGTATCCCATTTATGAACCCACCTGCCGTTTTTCAGAAAAGAAATGCCATTGCGGCAAATAACCCACAACCGGTCGGTATACAACAAAGAAAGAATGGTGTCATTAAAGAATCCTGCCGAAGCTTTGTTTACTTTTTCCAGGGGCTGGAAAGGAAGAGAAAAAATATCGTAATTCAGATAGCCATGGTTGGTATAAACATAAAAATTTTTTCCGTGGGTATAAAATCCCCTGATATCCCTTTGCGGAATTCCCTGCGACACAATATCAAATACCGACCACTGTTGGTCTTTCAGCCGTGCCAATCCTTCGCTTGTATGAAACCATACAGCATTCACACTGTCTACTGCAAGATGGATAACCTGTTCATTCTTGTAAAGCGTTTCTTTTTCACAGGAAAAGAGAAAAACACCCAGCAGGATAAGATAAAATTTTTTCATTGGCAAATTATTTTTTGAAATCTCATTTACCCTATTTAATTACACCGGCCTACCAGCAGCAAGTGTGGTGCCCTAAATTAACAAAAGTTTTCCAAAAAGAAAATGGCAGGAATTCTGCCATTATTCCTGCCACATGAGAGCGGGAAACGGGACTCGGACCCGCGACCCTCAGCTTGGGAAGCTGATGCTCTACCAACTGAGCTATTCCCGCATTTGCGAGCCACTCAGGGGATTTGAACCCCCGACCTGCTGTTTACGAAACAGCTGCTCTAACCAGCTGAGCTAAAGTGGCTTAATGCCATACTTCCAGTGGGGTTACAAAATTAATATTAATTTGCGAATTTGTAAAATGACTACCGTAAAATCTTGCGGGCAAAAGCAACTGTAAAATAAGACATCATAAACACTCCGAAAAAAGCTTCTATTCCGGCAAGTGCTCTGCTCAATCCATGAAGGGGGAGAAATTCTCCATATCCTACCGTAAAGAAAGTAATGGCACTGTAATACAAAGTGACACCCAATCGTGTCAGTTCATTCATGGGATGTTCAGCCGAAGGGAAATTATAACATTCAGGACCGAAAATAAAAGGTAAAAGATAATGCAGCAGAGAAAAAAACAGATAGATATAAAAAACACTGGTCAAAACCCTTAAAGGATCGGTAGCATATTTCCCCATTTTATCATAAAAAAGCCAGCGGATAAAATAAGAAAGATAAACGATTCCCTTTTGTATCCATGAAGCTTCTTTGAGTGAATCCTGCAAATTTGCTTTAGCTTCATATCTTTTAAAAAGAACGTAGGCTTTGTCTTCCTCTTCATAATTTCCGTTTACATTGAAATTCTGCTTAAGGATTCTGAACTGTTCTGATTTTTCCCTGCAGGAAGTATGAGGTTGTGAGAGAATAATTTTTTCTACCCGATTACGTACCCAATCTATATAAATGCGTCCCAGAAGACACATGCCTGTGAAATAAATCTGTTGCACCTCAACAGGAAAATCCTGAGGTTTGATGTCCACAAGATCACGTACTACGGTACCCGACAAATCAATTGAATCACACTTTGCTACCCGCAGATCGGTGTAATTATTGAGCACAGAATTTTTCATGGACAAAGAGTGCAGTTTGGAGCCGTAAAATGAGATTTTCCCGTTGCCATATCGGGCTTTGTCAAGGATTGCGTCAGATCGGTCAAATTCAAGATATTCAAAGTTAAGATCCCCGTCGCCAAAAACAGTATTCATAAAACTGATTTTCCCTTCCTTCAACGAGGCCCCTTCAAAATTAATCTCACCCCAACCAAACACGGCACGATTATAACTCACTTTCCCCCTGGAAAAATCCACTTTACTGAAATCAACCTTCCCTTCGCTAAAGTCGGTGCGTTCAAAATTGATATTTCCCTCGCCGAATCTGGAGAAACGGAAGTCAATGTTTCCTTTGCCAAACCGGGCTATTTTAAACGATACATCCCCGTCATTAAAATCAGCATTGATAAAAATGCTATCTCCTTCTCCAAATTCAGCATTGGTAAAATTTTTCTCTCCTTTTCCAAAACGGGTATACTGAAAATTCCTGGTTCCCTGTCCAAAAATAGTATTCTTGAAAGATAAATTTCCTCCTTCAAAAAAAGCTTTGGAAAAATCAACATTCCCATTTTTAAAAATAGCATAGCTAAAATCAACATCACATGTTCCAAAACTACAATTGCTAAAGGATACTTCTCCATTCAAAAAGAAAGCTTGGTGAAAATTCACGGGTCCATGCAGAAAATGGCAGAAAGAAAAATCCGTTATAACACGGGCATCAAAAAAAGACTCACAGGCAGAAAAAGAATGGATTTTTACGGGTTCATCCTTTGCTTTTCCTCTCGATTGCCGATAAGACGAAAGGGAAAAATTTTCCACATAACATTGATCAATATTGATGTCAAGACCTTCGTCCATCTGACGATAAACATCTTCCGGATCCACATATCCCAGTTCAAGGTATGCAATCTCTTTTCGTTTATCATCATAAAATGCAACAGCCGCTGTATTTTCAAATTGTCGGCCTCCAGAAGTTACAAAAGGCTTATTACGTACTTTAACCTTGTAGGAGTAAAAATTGCTAATCATTTTTCATTTCCTGATAAAACCGTATAATAGTTTCTCCGACTCAAATTTAATCTATTCCGCGTAAAAAAAAGAAGGAGGTTGTTTCTCTCCTCCTTCTTTTTATGCCTGCGCTGTGGGGCCCCCAAAACCTCCCAGGGGAATCACCGTGGGAGGAGCAGCTCCTTCATCAGGAACCTTAATCGGTCCATGGACCGACTCATATTTTGCCAGATTATCCTTTAGTGCCATCAACAACCTTTTGGCATGTTCAGGAGTAAGGATAATGCGTGATTTCACATCGGCTTTAGGCATGCCGGGCATGATTCTGACAAAATCTATGACAAATTCTGAAGAAGAATGAGTAATGATGGCCAGATTGGAATAAATTCCCTGGGCCACCTCTTCTTTCAGTTCAATGTTAATCTGTTGTGTATTTTCCTTTTTCTGTTCCATCACAAACAAATATTTGTCAAAGGTCACTTAACGTTTATTGTCCTTCATTGAACACGAGGCTCTTACTTTGATACAGATTCAACTTCACTTTCCTTAGGCCCTTCCTGAGATGAAGATGCGGCTTGCAATTTTTCCATCTCTTCCATGGACCCTACGATAATATCCTGATAATTTCTGAGTCCTGTCCCTGCAGGAATTAAGTGTCCCACAATCACATTTTCCTTCAATCCTTCAAGATAATCCACTTTGCCAAGGATAGCGGCTTCATTAAGCACTTTGGTGGTTTCCTGGAATGAAGCAGCTGATATCCAACTCTGGGTATGCAAAGCCGCCCGGGTAATTCCCTGCAACATCTGGGTAGAGGTGGCAGGAATGGTATCGCGGGCCACAATGGGTTTCAGGTCTTTTCGCTTGAGCATTGAATTCTCATCCCTCAATTTGCGGGCCGTAATAATAGAACCTGCTTTGACGGTTTGAGAATCACCGGGATCAATCACGTATTTTTTCCCGTATATGGAATCATTTTCGGCCATAAATTCCCACTTATCCACTACCTGTTTTTCGAGGAAACGCGTATCTCCCGGATCATCAATTTCAACCTTACGCATCATCTGGCGAACGATCACTTCAAAGTGTTTATCATTGATCTTCACTCCCTGCATCCGGTATACTTCCTGAATTTCATTGACAATATACTCCTGCAGTTTTGTAGGTCCTTTGATGAGCAAAATGTCCATGGGGGTAATGGCTCCGTCAGAAAGCGGTGTTCCTGCCCGGACATAATCATTTTCCTGCACCAGAATCTGCCTCGACAAAGGAACAAGATATTTCTTTTCCTCTCCTGTCCTTGACCGGATAATAATTTCCCTGTTTCCTCTTTTTACTTTTCCGAAAGAGACTTCTCCATCAATTTCAGAAACAATGGCAGGGTTCGACGGATTTCTTGCTTCAAAAAGCTCAGTTACCCGGGGCAGACCTCCGGTAATATCGCCGGACTTACCTACTACACGAGGAATTTTTACCAGAATATCTCCTGCTTCCACCTTCTCGTTTTCCTCTACCATGATATGGGCACCCACAGGGAGGTTGTAAGCTTTCAGAACTTCTCCTTTTTCATCACATATCTTAATCACAGGATTCTTGGTTTTGTCCCTGCTTTCAATAATCACTTTTTCACGATAGCCGGTTTGTTCGTCAGCTTCTTCGCGGTAAGTCAACCCCTCCTGAATACTTTCAAAGACTACTTTTCCTGATGATTCAGAAATAATCACTGCATTGTATGGATCCCATTCGCAAACTTTTTGCCCTTTTTTGACTTCATCGCCAGGTTTAATGTACAATTTCGACCCGTAGGGAATATTATGTGACGACAATACAATTTTTGTGTTTTTGTCCACAATGCGAAGTTCGCCCATGCGGCCAATGACAATATCTACCTTTTGTCCTTTTTCTGTTTTCTCAATCACTTTCAATTCTTCAATCTCGGCAATTCCATCGTAATTTACCGTAATGTTGTTCTGGGTAGCAATGCTGGCTGCTGTTCCTCCCACATGGAAGGTACGGAGAGTAAGCTGTGTGCCCGGTTCACCGATAGACTGAGCTGCAATGATACCGCATGCCTCACCGATTTCCACCAATCTTCCTGTGGCAAGATTGCGTCCATAACATTTTACACATACTCCTTTTCTTGATTCGCAGGTCAGAACAGAACGTATTTCTACTTCTTCAATAGGCGATTCTTCTATCTCTTTGGCTATTTCTTCTGTAATTTCTTCTCCTGCAGCCACTATCAGTTTTCCGGTCAGAGGATGGTAAATATCGTGAACTGATGTACGTCCAAGAATCCTTTCGTAAAGAGATTCTACCACTTCTTCATTATTTTTAATGGCCGTTGCAGTAATTCCTCTGAGCGTGCCGCAATCTTCTTCGGTAATGATAACATCCTGGGACACATCCACCAGACGGCGGGTAAGATATCCGGCATCAGCTGTCTTTAATGCTGTATCGGCCAATCCTTTGCGGGCACCGTGAGTAGAGATAAAATATTCGAGTACGGACAATCCTTCTTTAAAATTGGCAAGAATCGGGTTTTCAATAATTTCGGAAGTAGTTGCTCCGGATTTCTGAGGTTTGGCCATAAGACCACGCATGCCACACAATTGTCTGATTTGCTCTTTGGAACCACGGGCACCGGAATCCAGCATCATATAAATGGGATTCAATCCATCCTTGTCTTCCGACAACTTTTTGATGAGGATATTGGTAAGGCGGGCA
>Ga0101944_10006842_pt1 | contig 11833 bp, 11 predicted proteins | sample DewCreD2012metaG_FD_75245 | JGI IMG/M metagenome (GOLD analysis project Ga0101944, IMG submission 75245) | Hot spring sediment bacterial and archeal communities from British Columbia, Canada, to study Microbial Dark Matter (Phase II) - Dewar... ... | reverse complement strand
GCCGAGAGAAAATTTATGTTTCATACAAACTCTCCTGAACAAACGAAAAAAAGGTTGTGGCAGCCAAAATTGATTGAGGAAGAATTGGATAACTTCGATGTTTGGTTCATAAACCTCCCTTTATGGAACTTAAACAAATGAACGATATGCCCGATGGGGAATGCCGGTTTCGCTAGTGGCTACTCCGCGACTCGCCTTTTTTGTTGGAAAAAGGACTAGCGACCAAATACAGCCCCGGGTTCAACGCCGCAAAAAAGTATTTAGTTGTTCATCCACCCACTGTTGGATGGATTCCAGGCGGCAGTAGGTTAAGCGCAATCCTGCCGCCGCCTGTTGGCGTTATTGATTTGTTACGGCCCAAAGTTCGGGTCAGGCATCCATTTTCCAACGCTTACATGAACGCCGTAAAAATTGTTGAAAGGTACCTGGATGGAGCAGGTCGAGGCAGCGGCATCGCAGGTTTTCTTATGGGCAAACAAGCCTGGTGAAGGATTGCCGCTGGGGGCTTTGGCATAGTCTTGAACCTTCAGGTTTTCATAGACTCCCTCGAATTCCCAGGGTGTGGTCATCGTGACTGTGATGGTGATTTTGCCGCCAACAGCAGCGGAGAAGCATACCTGACCAACGTTGATGGTCTGCCCGGCGAACAGGGTGGTGCATTTTGGGGCATATGCTACATAGGTCGCCCAGTTGCCCTGTCTGGTGTAGCGCAGTTGCAAGGGGACATTGCCGTTGGCAGCCCAGGCGGTCTCGCCCTTGAAAATCATGCACTGCACATTGACTTTGAGTGTGGCGGAGGCTTCTTGCCCGGTCTCAATAATGCTGGCGGTATTTTCATAGGTGTAGTCGCCGCACCGGAGCCGGCCGTAAGCAGCCCAGGCAAAACCTTTGCTGTAGGTGAAGGTCGCGCCATCGGGAGCCGTCACCGTGCCGAGCTTGCCAACCATGCTGTCGGTAATGGTCACAGTCTTGTTGATTTCGGTCGTGGGGTCGCCCCAGGTGATGGCAGCATCGGCATAGTATAAGTCGCGTTCGGTTGTGACCGTCACTTCGTTCTTGCCTTCAATTTTGCTTGCCACATCTTCATCATAGGCGCAGGTCAGGGTGCCGCCCTTGGGCAGAGTGTAGGGGAAGGTCACGCCGCAGTCGACCATAATCGAAGTGCCAGCCAGGACATCGTCAACGGAGGTAATCACGGCATCGAGCGTGCCGGTGTTCTCGACGGTGATATCGCCAGAAACGTTGAAGTCGCTGTCCTCGTAGCCCTCGTAGGTCACATCCACGGTCCAGGTGGCTTTTTCGTCGAAGCGGCCATCGGTGTAGAGCCAAACCTTGGGGAAGCCTTCATGTTCAAAGCCGAACTTAGTTTCGACCTTTTTGGCAATGTCCCAGAAGTGCTCGCGGGTGAAGGAGGTGGTGGCGGTTTTGGTGACGGTCAGTTCCTCGTAATCGGTCTTTCCCGGGCAGACATGGCTCAGGTTGAAGAATTTGTTATTGCCGTTCGAAGTGGCCGAGCCAGCCAGCAAGGTGTCATCGGTCGGGGTCCAGATGTAGGCATGGCTGTTGTCGGGATGCGCCACAAAAACGCTGCCGGGGAATGGGGCAGCCGAGAAGATGCCGGCGTTTTGGAAGGTTACAGTTAAAGATGTGAAGTTGTTGTTGTTGGGCATCACAAAATGCCAGCCCCACCAGCCTTCCACAGGCGGAGTCGGGCAGTCGCCCTTGGCTGCGAAGCCTGAATTGGTGGCGCCGACATGAGATGGGTTGAGCGGGACGGCAGCGGCATCTGCTAACGCGATGGTGCTGAAGGCCAACGCCAACACTAGGGCAATCAGGGTTGCAAATTTGATACTTTTATTGTTCATCTTGCTTCTCCCTTATTTGCAAAAAACGTTAAATAGAGTGGACTTGGATAAACGCATTGGAACATCTCTTTGTTTTAATCACCTCCTCCTTGCGCGCGAATTCCGAACATCTTTGGTTCCCATAAGGGTTGAAAAAGAAACCCTCCTTGCATATTTGTAAGGCTATATACATGACGGGAAAAGCCAATAAAAGTTACAAAATTGAACAAAACAGGACGCCTCGCAGCATCCTGTTTTGCGAAAACATGCGAATCGAGATTTTAGGGCGTTTTGTTGTGGCCGGGAGCATCTGGCGTGCCGGGAGTCTGGCCCAGGTGTTTTCCGGGGTGCGTTGTTTCTGTTGACGTGGGATAAGTGGGCGTCGCCGTTCGGGTTGCGGAGGAGGTTGACGTTGGGGTGGGGATGGTGGGCGTCTCTGTTCGCGTTGCGGAGGAGGTTGACGTTGGGGTGGGGATGGTGGGCGTTGCCGTTGGGGTTGCGGAGGCGGTCGGCGTTGAGGGGGGGATGGTGGGCGTTGCCGTTCGGGTTGCGGAGGCGGTCGGCGTTGGGGTGGGGATGGTGGGCGTCGCCGTTCGGGTTGCGGAGGCGGTCGGCGTTGGGGTGGGGGTGGTGGGCGTCGCCGTTCGGGTTGCGGAGGCGGTTGGCGTTGGGGTGGGGGATGCAAGCGAGGTTACAGTCCCCGTCGGTGTCAGGGTTGCCGTTAGAGAGCATGGCGGCGTTTCAGTGAGCGCAACTGTTTTAGTATTTGTCGGAAGGATAAAGGGCGTATTGGTATCGCCTGTTTGGCGGCCTATCGTCGCTTGCGCTGTGGCTGCTGGCGCAACGACTGTGGTTGTCATGGGAGGGATGGAGAGCGTTGCGGTGTTTTTCGTCTGTCGTATTGCTGAAACGAAATTGCTGGCCGGCTCGGAAAGGGTGGGGGTCGGGGAGGCCTTGATGATTAACGACAGCCAGTCGTGCATCAGAAGGTAAGCGATTGTGGCAAAAATAGCGACCAAAATGAGCGCAACCTGGAGAATCAGCGTTGAGGGTATGACACTCTTCCCGTCAGGAGTCGCCTTTGTGCTCGCATCTGCTGCCTGCTTTTGAGCAGCAGAAACTTTTTGCTGGAAAACCGCCCGCCTGGAGGCAAGCAATTCAGGCGGGTAATCGGGTGTCGATTTCCCTAATGTTTCAAGTAAATTGACCACATCTTGCCTCTTGAGTGGATGTTTTTTTGTCATGTGTCTGTCTCGGCGGGTACTTTCGCCAGTGATTCGCGCAACTTTGTAATAGCGCGATTCTGGATGACTTTGATGTTATTGATTTCCTTGCCAAGAATAGCGGCGGTTTGGCGCAGGTCAAATCCCTCAAAAAAGCGCAGGATAATCACATGTCTTTGTTCTTCTGTGAGGTCTCTGTAGATAGATTCCTGGAGCGTGCGAAGGTCATGCTGTTTTTCTGCATCTTCTTCTACAGAGTCTTCGCTCAGTTTTATTTGAAATGTTTCATCTCGTTCGACGAAATGCTTGCGGTTTCGGGAGTTGTCAATGATGATGTGGTAAGCAGTCTGGTACAGGTAGGCGCGCAGGTTCTCGCGCGGGCCCCTGCCGTTGCTCAAGCCATCCACCAGGCGGGAGAAGACTTCGCCCACGACGTCGTCCGCTTCCAACGCGGAATGACAGGTCCGCAGTGCGTATTTATAGACCAGCGGCGCATATTGCTCGAAAGCAGTCGTGAGCGCGTCTTGCTCCAGTTTCCAGATAGCCTTAAGCAAGGCCTTTTCATCCATGCTGGCTATCCTTCCACCCTGTCTGGAGACATGACGCAGAGCATGGCGCAAAGGTTACAAAGATTGGCTTGCGGTTGCAGGCTTTTTTGGACAGGTTCATAATGTCCCGAATCTGCGCCGCCTTGGCGGGCAGGTACCCAAAAATAAAAAAACCAACCCAAACCATAGGGCCGGTTTCGCCTGGCTCCCCGATGCGTTGCCCGCCAAGCGGGCTTGCGACCATAAACCGCATCGGTTCATTGCCTCCCCATAATATGATATTTTAATTGTTTGAGATAATCATAACAAATGGCGGGCGATATTGCAATCCCCATTGCGCCTGCCCCGGGGCGTCCTCAAGAAAGCGAGTTTCGCCCTCCCCCCTGCCCCTTGCCTTCGGCACGCTTCGCAGTCTCGGTGGGAGAAGGGGCAAATCTATTGACGGTTGCCGCTATCCCCTCTCCCTGGAGAAGGCTAATACTTACGCGAAAATGTGACATTGTCAATACAAAACCTGTATCTAAAAGGTTTTGATTTCAAACGGTATCTGAATGCACATCCATTATCGCATTAATCCAAATTTTCTGGCAGCCGCCAGCGTCTCTGGCTCGGCGGCATCATCAATACGCTGGAAAATTCCAGCGACCATTTCCCTGGAGAGTGTGCCGCGCGCGTATTCGGTCAGCGCAAAGAGTATCCTGGCATAGGCTTCGGGTTGAGTGGGCAGTTTTTCAACGTGTATTTTGCCTGCCTCGATGGACAGCGCGCAGTCTTCCTTGCCTGCCGCCGCGTGGAATACATCCCCAAATACGCCCGAAACGGCCTCGCCGCTCATTTGAGTCACTGCTCCATGTAAAGCGCGAATCTTGCGGCTGAAGTAATCCAACGCCTGTTTCCCTTCCCGCGAATCGAAAACGAGCGTTTGCGGGGCATTGACGGGTTTATCCACTGATTCCTTGCCGGGCGTAAAATTAGGCTGCCATTCCACTTCACAACTAATATCCGCGCCGGTATACTCGCGCAGGTCGTTGAAGTTGGCTCGTCCGCGCAGCCAGCCCGAAATCTCTGCGCCCCCAGCGCGGTACTGGGTAATATATCTTTCGACTGTTCCGACGCGCGGATTATGTAAATCAGCCAGGATGGATTGTGTATCCGGTTGCGAAAGTCTCAGTACCTCTCCGAAGGGCATTCCCACTGCGTTGGTTTCGCCCGCAAAGAGCAGCCGAGACAGGTTGTAGTTGGCAAACACAACCCTGTCGGCCTCGTCTATGAATATCATTACCTTTTGCACTTCGGCAGGCCCGGTCTGCGCCTGGGTGGAAGTTTGCTTTGGTTCTGGGTTGCCTGCCAGGAGCCGTTGGTTGAGTAGTACGCCGTAGGCTATCAGCGCATAGGCAGACAGGTTCCCCATGTCAACGATGATGGTCAGCCAGGCCAGGTGGCCGTCGGGGGTGTAGAGGCCGTTCCAGTCTGCGTAGGTGAACAAGATGTCGGAGAGGGAGAGCGTGGCCAGGCCGGCGGAAAGCATGGTCCAGGGAATGGAAAACTTGCCTCCCGCAAAGGAAAGCGCCAGCAATAGCGCGGCGAACAAAACCAGCAGGTCAGCAACCGGGTAGAAGACGTTCAACAGCAAAATCAGCAAGTCCTCGGCCTGGCCGGATGTGGCAATTGGGAGTATGACCAGCGCGAGAACCACGATAAAAATGATGGCAAAAACACCCAGAAAGGCCGGGCTTGTTCGGGAATTCCACTGAATTTTGAGCGCGCTGTAACGCAGGGTGGCAGAAACCAGCACCATTACATAACCCGGAACCCAGAAGGCATCCGCAATCGACGGGTAAGGCGTTTCTTGCAAAGTGTAAGATAAAAACGCCCACAGCAACTCGGCCATGGTCCATAGTCCGATGCCAATGCTCAAGAAAGCCCATTGCCTGCGTCCGACGTCCTCTTTCCCCAGCAGCGTCCATACCGCAATCGCCAGCCAGGTTGCCAGCAATGCATATCCCGATGTGAGCAGGTTGGTGACCGTTTCGACCGGGTTGGGTTCTCCCAGGTGCATGAGATAGATGGCTGTCATGCCGCCCAGGGTGAGCAGGCTGAATACCTGGAATAATGAGACTTGCCAGTTATTTTTCAGGTTCATCTGGACACGCCTTTTCTCCAAAGTCAGGAGACTTTGGACTCCAGTTTTGCCTTCACGCTGGCGAGTTTATCGGCCATGCGCTGGGGCTTGTCGGCGCGCGTGCCGAGTTTCACATCCGTGTGGATGCGCGGTACGCCCATCTCGTGCAAGGTTTCGTGACAGCGGCGGATGGCGGCAAAAACGGCCTCCCACTCGCCCTCGATGTTGGTCCCGTTAGCGTGCATTTCGTAAGTCAGGCCGGTTTCGGCCAGGACGCGCTCACAGGCGGCGATGTAGTTCGAAAGCGAAACGCCAACCCCAATCGGCACAATCGTAAAATCAACAATCACGTCCATCTCGCAGCTCACTGATTACTGTTCACTGAATCTTGCTCATCCCGTGCCAAATTGCCGGTCACCCGCGTCGCCCAGGCCGGGGACGATGTAGCCCTTCTCGTTCAGGTGGTCGTCGATGGCGGCCAGGTAAATCGGCACATCGGGGTGTTCCTTCTGCATCCGGGCAATGCCCTCGGGCGCGCCAATCAGCCCGACGAACTTGATTTTTTTGACGCCCCAGCGTTTCAGCACCTCCACCGTTGCTGTTGCCGAACCGCCGGTCGCCAGCATCGGGTCGAGAATCAAGCAAACCGAGACGGTCGGCTCGGTCGGCAGTTTATTGTAATATTCCACCGGGCGCAGGGTCTGTTCGTCGCGGTACAGGCCGATGTGCCAGACCTCGGCCTGCGGCATCAACTCCCAAATTCCCTCCACCATGCCCAGCCCGGCCCGCAAAATCGGCACCAAACCGATTTTTTCCTGTAACTCGAAGGCCGTCATCGCTTTGAGCGGCGTCTCGATTTCGCGCGGCACGACCGCCAGGTCGGCAGTCGCCTCGTAAACCATCAGCGCGGCGATTTCCTGCACCAGTTCGCGGAATTTCTTGGGGTCAGTGTGCTTGTCGCGCAGGCGGCTCAGCTTGTGTCGAACCAGGGGATGTTGGCTTTCAAAGACATTCGACATGAGATTCTCCTCGAAAACAGATTACTTTATTATATCTTCAAGATGATATTTGACCCATGACTTTCGTTCTCATTCTAATTACACTGTGTTTGATAAGGATGATTCCGATGAAACTGACCGGCCTGCATATCTTATTGACCTACCAGTGTAATTTCGAGTGCGACCACTGCTTTGTGTGGGGCAGCCCGCGCCAGAATGGCGTGCTTACCATTGAGCAAATCTACGAAGTGTTGCGCCAGGCGCACGAAATCGATAGCATGGAATGGGTATTTTTCGAGGGCGGCGAACCGTTCCTGTATTACCCAGTCTTGTTGCGCGGGGCGCAAATTTCTACTGCGGCGGGGTTTCGAGTCGGCATCGTCACCAATGCCTACTGGGCCACGACGCCCGAAGATGCCCAAACCTGGTTAAGACCCTTTGCCAACCTGATTGAAGAACTGACTATCAGCAGCGACCTGTATCATTATAACGAAGCCGACAGCCTGCACGCCCGCAATGCCGCCGTTGCTGCCGAACAACTTGGCATTCATATTGGACGAATTTGCGTCGCCCAGCCCGAACAAACCAACGCGCCTGATTCGGTCGGGCAACTCCCCGAAGGCGAATCGAGCGTGATGTACCGGGGTCGGGCGGCCCGCAAACTCGTTCCCCGCGCCGTGTTGCAGCCCTGGGAAAAATTCAGTGCTTGTCCGCATGAGGATTTGCGCGAGCCAGGGCGCGTTCACCTGGACCCGCTGGGGAATTTACACATCTGCCAGGGACTTTCGATTGGGAACATTTTCCATCGCCCACTGCGCGAGATTTGCGATTCATACGACCCGGACGCGCATCCCGTTTGTGGGCCGCTCCTGGCCGGGGGTCCGGTTGCCCTGGTTGAGACTTACGCGCTGCCCCATGCAACAGAATACGCGGATGCCTGTCACCTGTGTTATGAAGCCCGCCTGGCCCTGCGCGAACGTTTTCCTGAAGTCTTGTGTCCCGACCAGATGTACAGAGAATAGCCCGATTGTCCCGAAAGGCTGGCCGAGAACCGGCCAGTCTTTCATGTTAACGCGGTAGAATGGAAAAAATAACGGAGGTGTCTGATGGAATATCGCAATCTCGGAAAATCGGGCGTCAAGGTATCCGTCATCGGCTTGGGAACCAACCGCTTCGGCGCGGAGCATGTGCCGCAGGCCGCCGTCAACGACATGCTAGACGCCGCTCTCGATTTGGGCATTAACTTTATCGACTCGGCGGACATTTACACCAAAGGCCAGTCTGAAATCACGCTCGGCAACGCCCTCAAGGGCCGCTGGGACAAGGTAGTGCTGGCGACCAAATTTTGCATAGAAGTTGGCACTGGCCCCAACGACCGGGGCGGCTCTCGCTACCACCTGATGAACGCCGTCGAAGCCAGTCTTACCCGCCTGCAAAGCGACCACATCGACCTGTATTACCTGCACCGCTGGGATGCCTCCACCCCCATTGAGGAGACCCTGCGCGGGTTAGACGACCTGGTGAGGATGGGCAAGGTGCGCTACATTGGCGCCTCGAACCTGGCCGCCTGGCAACTAGCCAAAGCTAACTTGCTGGCCGAATTTCGCGGTTGGACGGCCTTTGTGGCCCTGCAATCGCATTATCACCTGCTGGAGCGCGAGGTCGAAAAAGAAGTGTTGCCCTACTGCGCCGAACACGGAGTCGGGTTTGTGCCATACTTCCCGTTGGCGGGCGGTTTCCTGACCGGCAAATATAAACGCGGCCAGCGGCCTCCGTCCGGTTCACGTGGCGAAGGCAGCGCCTATGTTCAGGGTTATATGACCGAAGCCTACTATGACAAAATCGAAAAACTGGAAGCCTGGGCCACCGAACGCGGTCACACCCTCGGCGACCTGGCCCATGCCTGGCTGCTTGCCCAGCCGAGCGTCTGTTCCGTAATCTCCGGCGCGACCAGGCTGGAGCAAATCCAGACCAATAGTAAAGCCGTTGGCTGGCAATTGAGCGCGGAGGATGTAAAAGCAGTCAACGACTTGTTGGAATAAAAAAAACGGGCTGGCGAGCAATCTCCAGCCCGTTCGTATCTCTATTCAAGTTACAGGCGTTCGAGTTGGTCGACCAGCCCGCTGATGACATCGAACCCACCCTGCCAGAACGCGGCAGAATGCATGTCGATGCCAGCCTTGGTCAGGATGGATTCGGGTGACTCCGAACCACCTGCCGCCAAGATTTGCAGGTATCGCGGCTTGAAGGATTCGCCCTCGGCCTTGAACTGCTGGTAGAGTGAAAGCACCAGCAATTGCCCAAAGGCGTAAGCATAAACGTAAAATGGGGTGTGGTAGATGTGCGGGATGCTGACCCATTCCCACTTGAACTCGTCGCTGACTTCGACCGCGTCACCGAACTGGGTCTTGAGGTTTTCGAGGTAAGCGGCGGCCAATTCATCGACCGAGGCGTTGTTCTGCACCATCTCGTGGGCCTGTTTCTCGAACAGGGCAAAGAAAGACTGGCGCATGATGGTGGCATAGGAATCATCCACCTGGCGGAAGAGCATATCGCGGCGCACGGCCGGGTCGCTTTCCCCGGCCAGCAGCCGGTCGACGAGCATCATCTCGCCAAAGGTGGAAGCGGTCTCGGCCAGGGGCAAGGAGGAGTGTTGGGTGAACAGACTGTGATGTTCGGCCAGCATCGAGTGGATGGCGTGACCGAGTTCATGCGCCAGCGTGGCGACATCATCGGCGCCGCCCTGGTAATTGACCAGCACCCAGGGGGTTAAATCTGGCCCGAGCGTGGAGCAGAAGGCGCCCCCGCGCTTGCCCTTGCGGACTTCGCTGTCGAGGTGGTTGTCATCGAACACGCGCTTTGCGAGTTGGCCGACTTTCGGCTCGAACTGGCTGAACGAGTCTAGCACCATTTCGGCTGCGGTGTTGAAGTCATATTTTTTATCAGACTTGCTGACTGGGGCGTAGATGTCATAGCGGCGCAATTTTCCTGAAGGGATTCCAAGCAATTTGGCCTTGACCTTGAAAAAGCGCTGGAAGACCGGCGCGTTCTGGCGCGCTACTTCGAGCAGAGTATCGACCACATCGTTTGGAATGTCATTGGCCAGGTTGCGGGCCGCCAACGGGGTGGCATATTTGCGTAGGTTGATATTTTCGTTGCGCCAATCGCGCACGACCGTCTGGTACATCTGGCCGAGAATAGGCCCGTCATCCCCGTAAACACGATACAGTTCCTGGTAGGCGCGGGCGCGCAAATCGGGGTCGGCCTGGCGGACGAGAGACATCAACTCGCCGCGCGTCATTTCCTTAATCTGTCCATCCACTTCCACTTTGAAGATGTAGCGATTGGTGATGGAGTCGTAGAGGTTGGTGAGCGCTTCGATGCCTGAAACATTCTTGATGTTGATGATTTTCTCTTCCGGTTCTGTCAGGGTGTGTGGTTTGAAATGGCGCATTTCCTCGAGGTAGTACCGGTAATCGCCAGAAACCTCCATCAGACGGGCGGCGTTGGCGTCATCCAAATCTTTCCACCACAGGCTAAAAAACAGGATGCGATTCTGGAGTTCGGCAAAAAACTGCTGGACGCGCCCCATCAGCGCCTGGGCGGCCTGGTCCTGGGTGTTGGCGGCAAAGGACAGGCTGGCGAACCCATACACCCGATACCCGGCGCGCATGATTTTTTCTGATTCGCGCACGATGTTTAGAAATTTATCGGCTGATATGTCAGTTTTTAATTCGACGCGAAATTCCTCGAACTCGGCCACCTGTGCATCGAGATGTTTGAACGCTAAATCCAACTCAGGGTTGTCAATGCCGGGGAACAGGTCTTGCAGGCTCCAGGGGGATTGCGTAAAGGTCATATTTGTCTCCTTGTAACAAAAATACATCTACATTTGTAGAGTGTATTTTACCTTTGTTCGCGTCGGAAAAAGTTGCTGGTTTTATTCTTCCAACGCCAGAAAGTGGCTGGTAAGCGTGGTGGTGATGTAGTTTTCCCACAGCAATTGCATGACCTCGCGGTGATAATCGTGGCTGGAAAAGGTCTGGATGACAACGCGCCCATCCATGCAGGTTGTCAGCAGACCGTAACTCGATTTTTCTTTTAGGAAGCCACCGGCCACCAGGGTTGCATCGCCGCCGCCCGTCAGGCGCACATAGTCGCCTCCTTTATCCGTCCAATGTCCCACATAATTGGTTAACGAAAAGCCACTGTTGGGCGTGGAAAAGACCGGACTTGTACTGTCGAGAGTGTAAATTGAATCGACATACGAACGCGTTTTGTGAAATTCAATCCCGCATTTGGATGTCAATGCCTGGATGCGCCCATTGGCAATCCGCGAGAGATACCACATCTCAACAATCAGGGCGGTTTTATCGCTGGTCACTTTCGGAGTAATCACATCCCAAAATTCGCCCTGCACTCCCGACCGGCTCTCGGCAGCCACAATAATCAGGTCCCATTGCGTGCTAGAATTGAGATGAGACATAAAATCGCCAATCCGGTCACCAACGTGGATATATTTCAGTCCCATCAAATCCAGGGTTCCTTTGACCCACTCTCCCAGTCTGGCTCCGCCCGCATCTTCGTAAACCAGTATTTTCGCATTCTTGATGAGAGTATCCACATCTGTTTCTGGCGTGGGTGGAATTTCAGTTGGCGCGCGAAGCGTGGGCGTTGGTGGAAGCACCGCAGCCTGTTCTACAGGTGGTTGCGTAGGGGCCGGGAGCGGTTGGTTGTGGGTTTCCGCTGGTTTCTGTGCTTCCAATGCAGACTGAGTCAACTGGAGCGACATTTGCGTCGATTGAATCTCTAGCGCAATTTTGGTCGCGTCAACCAGCGGGACGGCGGGCGGGGGCGTGGCGGTGGAACCGGGCAGATTGCAGGCCAACGCAGATAGCAGCAGGATGGCAAAAAAACTGGCAACTCGAATGTGTTTCATCATACCCTCCTTCCTTCAAGATAATTTATTATTGCACAAAATTGCCCACTGTGACCTTAACAAAATAATTACGGCAGGGCTTTCTTAAAGTCGAGAAATGAGGTCGAAAGCTCGGTCAGGTTGAGCGGCAAAAAAGCGACGTGCATCTGGTAGATAACG
>Ga0101944_10006841_pt1 | contig 11833 bp, 13 predicted proteins | sample DewCreD2012metaG_FD_75245 | JGI IMG/M metagenome (GOLD analysis project Ga0101944, IMG submission 75245) | Hot spring sediment bacterial and archeal communities from British Columbia, Canada, to study Microbial Dark Matter (Phase II) - Dewar... ... | reverse complement strand
CCGGCAGCATCGGCGTCTCCGGCGCCGGTGGTATCTATGGCGATGACCGGGTAGGGATTGATTTTAAGGCGCACGCCGTTAAACAGGAGGGTTGAGCCGCGGCCCCCATCAGTGATGGCGCAGTGCCGGCACCAGCGGGGCAGCACACGGCATGCTTCCTCAAGGCTGTCGGTGTCGGTAAGCGCCTGCGCTTCCTGGGCGTTGGCAAATAAAAGGTCAACATCATTTTTTACCAGGTGCAGAAACTGGTCTTTGTGCCGCTCTATACAAAATGAATCTGAGGCTGAGAGCGCAACGTTTACCTTGTGTTTTTTAGCCGTGGCAATTGCGCGCAGCAGCGTCTCGGTTGCAACCGCACTGTCAAACAGATAGCCTTCAATATACAGGTAGGTGCTGTTTTTTAAATAATCCTCATTGAGATCCTCATACGTTATCTCGCTGGATACCGCGAGACAGGTAAGCATGGTGCGCTGCGCGTCGTCGGAAATGAGAACGATACAGGTGCCGGTCATGCCGTCCACCATTTTTTGATTGAACAGCACGCCGCCCTGCTGAATATCTCTAATGTAGAAATGGCCAAAGGGATCAGACGCTACCTTGCCGCAGAGCGCCGCTGTCCCGCCAAGCTGGGTAATGCCGTAAACCGTATTTGCGGCACTGCCGCCGGCTGCAAGGTTCACCCGATCACCCAGAGCGCCGAGGTCGGTTATGCGGCCGCCAAGAATTTTCTCCAAGACCTGTTCCTGGCGAACCCGATCGGTCAGATACATATTCCCGCGCTGCAGCTCAAGTTCTGCCAGCAGGGTGTCATCAACAGCAAGCTGAATGTCCACCAGCGCGCTGCCAAAGGCATAAACATCTAATGGCATGGGATCCTTTCTCCCGCCTGTTCAGCGGCGAAGAATTTTTTTCGTCTGATCTTAGTATTCTGATTCTGCATCATGACGTATGATTTTTTTAAAATTCCTCATCGGCTTCGCCGCTCATTTTCTTGACATCGGAAGCCATCTCTATCGCCATTTTAATGTACTGCTTGGCCATCGCCCTGCGGAAGCGGTTGCCGGAGATGAAAAACTGGAACTGTTTTAAAAATGCTTTCGGCCGCACATAGGTTTTTATCCAGAAGCCCTTAAAAACCGCCTGGAGCTTTTCCGGCGAAACCGCCGTTTTGATGACCGACGTGCCAAACCCATAGTCTTTCCAGTTATAGCTGGTCAGCATATCCCGGGCTTTGAGTTCTTCATACATATCGGTGCCCGGAAACGGCGTAGCCATGGACCCGACGATAAAAGAACAATGGTCGGGATACAGATATTTGCCATATTCAAGAATTGCGTTCAAGGACTCCGCGGTATCCTCCGGAAGACCAAAGAGCAGATACACGGAAACCATAATATCAAGCTCATGTTCCAGAATATCAAGCATCTGCACGACGGCCCGGCTGTCAAACGGCTGTTTGCCGAATTTTTTCCGCATCGCCGGGTCTGGCGTCTCCAGGCCGAAAACAATTTTGAACAGGCCATTGCGCTTCATGCGTTGCCACAGATCGCGATAGCCCAGAAAAACATCTTCCCTGGTCTCATAATACCAGTAGAGCTTCTCCCCGCATTTTTCCAGCTCGTCCAGAAATCCTTCCATCTGCTCGCGGGACAGAAATGAGGCATCGTCCTGAAAGAAAAACGTGTCGTGTTGAAAATTCTTTTTTACCCAGACCATTTCTTCAACAATCCGCGCCGGTTTCCTCTGCCGCACGCCCTTATGCACTTTCCAAGTGATACAGTAGGGGCAGTTGAACGGGCAACCCCGCGAGGAAGAGGTTGCCAGTAGGCGGTTTCCCACCCAGTGGTATTTTTCTACGGGGAACAGATGCCAGGCAGGGAAGGGCAGGGAGTCAATATCGGCAATCGGCTCGCGGTCGGGATTGCGCACTACCGAGCCGGTTTCGTCCCGAAAGGTTATGCCCTGAACCGTGGCAAGGGGTGCGCCGGACTCAAGCGTTTTACAGAGATGGCTGATGGTCGCTTCGCCTTCGCCGCGCACCACAATATCAAGGTCCGGGCATTCCTGTAACGATTCCCGGTCGGTGAAGCTGAAGTGCGGCCCGCCGGCGATTGTTATGATGTCGCGGCTGATTTCCCGTTTGGTTCGCTGAAAGATGATGCGCGCGCGGTGGCTGACCGGCGTCTGCCCGCCGGCGCCAATGATGTGCGGTTGGAACGCGCGAATCTTTTCCAGAATACGGTCGTACGATAGCCCTTCTGCCGCCGCATCCACCACCCCTACCTGCACACCGTCCTGTTCAAGCACCGCAGCAATGGAGGCAAGCCCCAGATTGGGGGAAAGCTGCACCTGCTGATGAAACATCGGCGGCTGAATGAGCAGAACGCGCATCGCTATCCTTTTATCCTCGGCGCACGCTGCGGGAACATGGCGCGTTGTAATCAGTGGTCAAGGAGGTCACGGGTTCGGTTAGCGATGGCGCATCGGCACTTTTGCCTGATCGGTGGGCTGCTGCCCTTCAAACGGCGGAAACACTTTAATGGCTTCATATCCACAGTGGAATTCGCACATATGGCATTTCAGGCAGAAACTCTGATCCGGCGCACAACTTTTTTTCTTGGTGCCCACCACCTTTAATTCAAGCAGATTAACCGGGCACACTGAGATGCAGGTTCCGCAGCCGACACATTTTTCTTCATCAATTTTAATTTCAATCTGAATAATTTGGTCTTCGCTTATTTTGGGCATGGGGTTCTCCTTGAAAAGGCACGCTGCGCGCTCATAGTGTTCACCTGTAAGCGCATTTTTTTCTATGACAGGCCCTTCATTACCAGCGAGCCGATTTCCTTTCCATAACAGCGCAGCATCACCGAGGTTACCGGGTCACGGACAAACAGCCATTCCTGAAGCACGCGTTTGCGCTTGATGCAGTATTCACGGTGCGCCGGATCGGTGACCGGCTGCGCTTCCTTAACCGTATCCGCCCACATCTGAAGGTAGCGGAGCGGCAGATTCAGGATGCGCTGGCGATACTCCGGCGTGCCGCCCGCCTGAGTTCTGAAAAAACTGTAATACGGCCCGGTGAGCGTTCTAAACCAGACGTGCAGCGATGGCGGACCGATTATATCATAATATTCCCGGAACGTATTATCCAGTTTATCAAGATACTTGATGCGGTAGTCCTCATGCAGCACCAGATCGCACAGGGGCATATGGTCAACCATGCCGTGTCCCGGGCCGCGTCCTTCATCCCAGTCAATAAGCATTACCGGAAAGTCGTAATCATCGCGGGGAAATCCAATGACCGCGCCGGAGATAGAACGCCCTGAAAGCACCTGCCACCAGAGGCAGACTTTTTCTATTTTTTCCGACTCAAACACCCGCACCGCGCCTTTTGCCATCGGCGAATCAAGATTCTCCAGCAGCAAGTCCATATTATAGCCCTGATACATACCGCGCAACGGCTTTACCTCAAGAGTGCGCAGAATTTCCCAGCATTCCTCGGGAAACGGCCTGATCTCCGGAACATTCTTGGCAGGCCAGGTGTCGCACCTGAACCCCACCTCTTTCTCCAGATGATATTCCTTCATGGTGTGCCTCCTGTTTTAAATGGGATAAGTGGTTAAAAATTCCGTCCTTCTTCCTGCGGCGGAAGAATGGTGATCGCTTTCGCCGGACAGTTGTTCTGACATCCGTGATCTTTCATGCACAGCTCCATATCGGTTACCCGGGGGACTTTCTTTCCGTTTTCATCAGCATAGTCAATGATATCCGGCGGACAGATGCGGGCGCAAAGGTTGCCGCAGGCGTCTGCCCCCAGACAGCGCTCTGTATCTACTATGAATTTAATCTCCATGTGCACACGCCCCTGTCCTTAAAGTTCCGGCAGGACTTCTTCAATCTGCGGGTAGACCATAATGGCTTTTTGCGGGCACCGCTGCTGACAGCTATGGCATTCAATGCAGCTCTCAAGGTCAACCACTTCTACCACGTTGCGTTCTTCATTGATGCGGATCGCATCTACATGACAATACTCGACACAAATTCCGCAGCCGACGCATTTATCTTCATCAATAACAATGCTGTGCTCATGAACATCCACAGCCGTTATCCTCCGAGCTGCCGCTTTTTATCCACCACCATGCTTCTGAATCCTTCATCGCTGTCGTAGTAATCCTGCATCCCGTAGATGTATGGCACGAGGGCAAACACATGATGGCGGGCACGTTCAACGTCGCCCTTAACCAGTTCGGTAAAGGTGTACATCATTTTTGCCTCAAGAGAATTATCTATCACATCCAGAAGCACTTTGGCCTTGAGCTTCATGCCGACCTGTGAACCAGGATGTTCTCCCTCTTCCACTACCAGGACGCCTTTGTCAAGCCGGGTGGTTACCGCCGGCTGATCATCTTCAAACCGCCAGAAAATGATGTCGCCGTCTAATTCAACCATCTGGGCTTTGAACTCTTCGTCATTGTTCACCAGATCAGCCCCTTTTCGCATAATCTCTATCATGGATGGCATTGCTATAACTCCTTTTTACCTTTAAACCTTTTTTTCCTTTTAACCTTTCCCTCTTTTTATGTATATCCCACCACGCTCTTCTTGCCCAGTTCCGGTCCCAGAGTTCGCATCAGAACCGAACCCAGCGGGTCGCGCTGCCGCAACTGCGTCATTAAAATCCGCTTGCGCCTTATCGCGTATTCTCGATAGGCGGCATCGGCGACGGGTTCGGCTTTTTTTACCACATCAACCCAGTATTTAATATACTCAATTTCGCACTGCAGGGCGCGCTCCCGCTTTTCATTCGGGCTGTCAAAAATATGATAGGGACCCTGCATGGCGCGGAACCAGCGATAGGTGGAATTGGGGCCGATTAAATCCTTATATTCGTTATAGACCGGTTCAATGCCGTCAAGGTATTTCTCCCGGTACCACTCATATTCCACGCAGTCCACAATCGGCATGACGTCAATAATAATGTGCAGCCGTTTTTTTGACTCTTCCCAGGCAATAATTAGCGCCGGGAAGTCATACCCATCATTGGGCCAGCCCACCCAGCTTCCTCCGGCAATGCTCTTTGAGATCAGGAGCCACATGAGGGCAAGCTTTTCAATCTTCTCGTTGCAAAAATTTCTAAAGGTGCCCTCTGCCATGGGCTGCTTGATCATTTCCTGGATGGGGGTTAAATCCTCGCCCTCCACCTCGGTCAGCCGTTTCAGGTTTAATTCCTTGAGCAGCGGCCAGGTGCGTTCTGGAAAGGGATGAGGATCAAATCCCTTTGGCTGCCACAGGCTTTTGGAGTCAAAGCCAAGATCGGTAACTATGTCGCTCATACCATCTTCCTCTCTGTTTTAATAGGGTGATACGCCTGTCAGTTCACAACTCAAAAACTTTTGTTGCAACTCCCAGCAGGCCGATAATGAGGCCGGCAATCACATCGCCGTATTCTTCAAAAAATTCAAGTTTAATCCAGGACAAGCCCAGATACCCAAGCCAGGTAAACAGCAGGATAGTGCCCAACGTGCCCACGGCAAACGATATGTTTACCAGAATGACAGCCAGAGACCCGTATTTCACCGCGGCAAACGTGAGGGGAAGCAATGCAATGCAGGGTGTTAATCCCAGGATCGCCACCAACCCCCAGCCCGCCCGTTTATCTTTCAGATTAGCGGTGCCATCAAGGCTGCTGCCTTCTGCGTGATGGCTGTGGACAAAGCCGACTTTTGTGTGCTTATGCCGGTGCTCGTGCAGCAGGTCTTCGTGATAATGCTTGTGTGTATGGTTTTCTTCTGTTGTTGCGTCATAGCTGTGCAGGTGATCATCGTGAGCAACATACACCACGATATCAAGCTTATGTAGGTAAATGGTAAACTTATCAAAAAAATTCAATGAAATATCCGTATCATGGCTGTGAGTTTGCCCCGGCAGGTCATACGCGTGTGCGTTTATGCCGAGCCATTTATTAATAAGCGGTATGCCGTGCGCATGGCCGTGGGCACCAACCCGTTGCTTGTAAAACGCGTATCCGGCATACCCAAACCCAAAAATTATCAGCAGCAGCGGTGTGGCATTTTCAAGAAATTCCGCGACGCTTTTTGACATGCCCTTTTCAGCAAATACGCCTATCAAGCCAATAGCAACCGAGGTTCCCACATGCCCTATGCCGGCCAGAAGTGCCAGCAGCAGCACCCAGGACAGTTTCCATTTGTTTGCCCTGCCGACCATAATGAAGGGGAACCAGTGATCGGGAGAAACGGTATGCGTTGCGGCAAGGGTAAAGGTCGCCACCATGAGCGCCCAGAATCCGGTCTGTGTAAAATCAATCTCCATGTCATCCTCGGCGCAGTAATTACGTAACCTGTTTTTTAAAGCGATAGCCGATTAAGCGTGAGGAGTTCCCAACGACAACAATAGACCCGATATTATGGATAATTGCGCCAAACACCGGGCCGATTCCCCCGGTAGAAGCAAGGGCAAGGGCGATGCCGTTAATGGTAATTGAGATAAAGATACTCTGCTTAATAATGGCAACCGTTTTTCGTGAAAGGGCGATGGCTTCGCTGACTTTGCTTAAGTCATCGCTGATCAGCGCAATATCGGCCGCTTCGATAGCCGCATCAGTGCCGAGGGCCCCCATGGCAATGCCCACATCTGCCTCGACAAGTGCGGGAGCATCATTTATTCCATCTCCCACCATGGCAACCTTTTCACCCTGTGTTTTAAGCTGTTTAATATATGCCAGTTTATCTGCCGGTAACAGTTCTGCTACTATTTCATCAAAGCCTGCTCCGGCTGCTATTGACTGCGCAATGCTTTTGTCATCCCCCGTCAGCATGAGTACTTTTTTTATGCCAAGGTTTCTGACATCCCGGATAGATTCATGAACGGCGGGTTTTAATGTGTCAGCTATGGCAATGCCGCCCACAACCTGGTTCTGCAGGCCAACCAGCACACCGGTTGCCCCGGCAGCGGACATCTCGCGCAAAAACTGGGTTGCCGCAGAAATAAGGGGAATATTTTTTTCTGCAAACAGGCGCTCATTGCCAACAATAATTTCCTTCCCGTCTTTTTTTGCACATATTCCCCGTCCGGCAATAACATGCGTCTCATCAGGGTCAAGGGGCCATATCTCCCTTGCTTTGCAGTATTGTAGAATGGCATCAGCCAACGGGTGCTCTGAATGCCGTTCAGCAGTAGCTGCCCACTGCAGCACCTCATGTTCTGGGTATTCGTCAAAACCGCGGACTGCTGTGACAGAGGGTGTGCCATAGGTGAGCGTGCCAGTCTTGTCAAATACAAGGGTTGTCAGTTTACCAATCACTTCAAGTATTGCGCCGCTCTTAATGAGCATCCCCCTTCGGGCAGCATTGCCAATGCCGGCAACAACAGCAGTCGGTGTGGCAATGACCAGTGCGCAGGGACAGGCAACCACCAGCACGGTAACCGCGCGGAGGGTTTCTCCGGTAATAAACCACACCAGCCCGGCAAGGGTTAGCATTGCGGGGGTAAACCAGCTTGCAAAGCGGTCTGCAATTCTCTCAATGGGTGGTTTTTCTGCCTGTGCCTTACGAACCAACTCAATTATTTTTGATATGGTGGTCTCTGTGCCGACCCGGGTTACTGCTATTTTGAGGACGCCCATCTGATTCAGTGTGCCTCCAAAAACCTCGTCGCCGGGCTCTTTTGCAATAAGCGACGACTCGCCGGTTATAGGAGACTGGTTTATTTCACCACATCCCTCCTTAATCACGCCATCTACGGGGATCTTTTCTCCTGGCCGCACGATCACCAGGTCTCCAACCTGGACGGCGTCTATGGCGACTATCCTTTCTTTGCCGTGGCGCAGCACGCGGGCTGTCTGAGCTTCCAACTCCATCAGTGAGCGTACCGCTGCGCCGGTTTTAGCGATGGTAATATCTTCCAGAAGCTCCCCGATATTCATCATAAGCACGACAATTGCTCCCGCCAGATATTCACCGACGGCAATGGATGCAATAAGCGCAATGGTCACCAGCACTTCGGCATTCAGTTTTTTGTTGCGAATGGTTGCGACAACCGAATTCCTGACAATCGGGTATCCGGAGAGCACGGCAGCGCAGAGCGCAAGGTAGAGGCCGATAGAGGTAGCAGTTCCCAGCAGCCAGGCAATGAGGATAAGAATGATGCAAAGCGCAGGATTGATGAATTCGCGGTAGCGCTCAATGAAACGGTCAAAACGGGTTTCCCGGGCGAAATCAGTCGCTAAAAAATCCCTTTTTATACGTGCTTCCCGTGCAACATCGTGCATGGGTTCACTCCTGTTTCCATGAAAAATTAAGACGCAGGAAACTGCCTACCAGCAGGCAGAGGGATATACCTGCCACCAGCAGAAATTTGCCAAGGAATAAGCCACCTAACAGCAGCACGCCAAGGAGTATCTCCGCCGAGAATTTTCTGCGGGCAATTGATTCAAAGACAGCATTTTTGAGCAGCGGAAAAAGGCCTATCACGGCGGCGCACAGCAGCATCCCGTCAGACAATTTTCCCGGCAGCAGATTAAAATACCCCATGCCAATGAGAATGGCCATCAACAGCGCAGCAAACCAGTCGCGCAGGGGGTCGCCAAAAACCCGGTGCAGGGCAGTGGTATGCTCCGGATGGTGCGAGTGGTGATGGCTGTGGAAAAAATTGTGGCCATGGTCATGGATATGAACAAAGGCGCGGTCTTCAAAACTATCATGATCATGACTGTGGCTATGCTCATCATGTACATGGTCCTCATATGCTGATTCTTCATGATCATGCGTGTGCCCGTGTGGAATTTCATTATCATGATTGTGATGAGCATAATTCACTTCGCCATGATAATCCTCATGGTGGTCGCGTGCCTGTTCATGCTTATGATCGTGATGATGCGGGTCCCTCATTTTTGATTTTTTTGACATCCCTTGATACAGCACTGAATCTTTATGCACATCGTGCATGCCCAAACCTCCGCACTACAGACTTAAAGTCATTTATATTTTTCTGAGTATCTGATAGGCCCCTTGCAAATGGTGCAACAGCGCATTTTTTTCTTCATGATTAAGTTTTGCAAAGAGCGCCGCGAACTCCTGCCGCCGTTTCTGGCTGAATTCTCGGCGCAGCTTTTTGCCTGTTGCAGTGAGCCGCACCTTGATCACGCGCCGGTCGCCGTCTTCCTTAAACCGTTCCGCAATCCCGTCACGCTCCAGACGGTCAACCATATCGGTGATGGTAGAGCTTTTGACCCGCGCATTTCTTCCCAGCTCGCCGATGGGATAGGCTTGGTTTTCATCAGGAAAGGCAAACAGGGCTTTTATGACAGAAGGCGTCAAATCCGATGCGGCATTGCTGCCCCCTTTTTGAAATATCGTTTTATTGTAGAACTCGTCAATGAAATCCCTGACAATCAACAACTTGGTGTCAAGCGCGTCAACTTTTTTGCTCATGGCACAGCCTGTTAAGGAAAAATTTTAAGGATGATTCTAAACAAATACTGTTTGCCGAAACGTTCTGGAGCGCAATATTTTCAATTACGGAAATTCCGATAACGGAATATTAATTTCTTTAAATAATTCTGTCAAGGAATTTTTTAGGCAGGACGTTCCGCAAAAATTAGCCCTGCAATTCGGGTAACCCGCACGAAAACACCGAAACGAACGGGGAATAATGGGGAAGATCAAAACAGAAGCGTCTGGGGGTTTTTCAGCGCCACAACACAACCGTCTGTGCCAGGAACACGGCAGGTGCCGGTATATTATGCAGTCCCCAGACCCCCTGCATTGCCGGTGACGAAGGCTCTACCGGCTGCCTGCCCGGGGCAGAATACGCACGGTGCTGGGGTCGTGATGCCGGCGGATGAGCAGATTGTTGCGGCAGAGAAAAACCCCCAGACGCTTCTTCATCGCCAGCGATAAAATATTATGGGGAAAGTCCTGTTTTTTAACAAGGTTTTACGGGCTTTAATTTTATGCGGTGGATTATTAAGAACACAAGAGTGGTGGGACGAGGTTGTGGGGGGACGTGCGAAGAATAAAAAAGCGCCCGAATGTGCATTCGGGCGCATGTGTAGTGCTTTCATAAATGGTGCGGCTATTCCACTTTTTTGACCTTTATTGCGTGCGGTCCTTTCGGGCTGTTCTCCACTTCGAAACTCACCTGCTCTCCGTCTTTCAGCAAACGGAACCCGTCGCCTTCAATGTTGCTGTAGTGGACAAATACATCGCCCTGGCCGTCGGCCTCAATAAAGCCGTAGCCCTTTTTTTTGTCAAACCATTTCACCCGGCCTTTTGCCATACTCTCAAATCCCTCCTTTCCTCATAAAATACCGCTCGTCGGGACATTACTTTGAGAGCTGCCGTGGAGCTGCACAGCTCAGGCGCAAGACCGAAATGGCATGGGCTCCAAAATACCGAACCCAACTCGCGTAGTGAAAAAATACTAAACACAGACTGTTTTTCACCAGATTTTTGCTGCAACTCAGGCGACGTTTAAAACCTGAGAATGCAGCACCATACCCTGTTGCTGGTAACCATAGCCTTTTATATAATAAATGTAAATAAATTTTTTACTGAAAAACATTTCGGGTTTTTGATCGCAATGACGGTAAAAAACGCCGCTGCCGAGTCTGCCCTGCTACCGCGCAGTCTCATGCTGCAGAGCTAAAATTTATCGTGACATAAGAGCGGTAAGCTGCTAAAATTTATCAACAGATACAATGGAAATATTGACCGGTTACTGTATTAAATGTGCCATTCTGAGCGTAGTGAAGAATCGCAACATTACTTTTGAAATAACAATTTTTTCTGCGTTTTGATTAATTACTGAGAATACTGAAGGGAAAAGGAGGAAATTGGTAGTGGCATCAAATACTGCAAAGACTGAATCTATCCGCAAACGAAAACGGAGCAAAAACAAGGCTAACTTTAAAGCGACACAAAAGCGCATGCGTGAAAACATTGAGGTCCTTTCCAGACTCTCTGAGCAAAAAAACAATTGATAATTTTGCGGCAAGACGACTTCATCTATGTTCCACGTGCGTTTTTAATTAAAAAGCGTCGTGAAGTATCAGCGCACGGTGGTTTTCCTGAGTCATAACCCCACCGCTCAGCACCTGCGCAGCGGCAGGTGCCGTTGCATGGTGCACTGCCAGCCCCGGTGTATGTGCTGTATCGAAGATTCTGCGTGCTGTCTGCCCGGGGCACCATGCGCCGACGTGAGAACTTTTCCCCTCCTTGATGGGAGGCTGTGTCGCAATTAAGATTCTTCACCTTGTTCAAAATGACATCTAATGCCATTACGACACAGGCCCTCTGAGGACAGGTTAGGGGAGGTGGGGTGTATAACCTTTTGCGGGCGCGGAGAATATCACAGTGCCCATGGTTTTGGGTCATAAAAAAACCCCTGGACGATGTTACTCGTTCCAGGGGTAAAAAAAGAGGGGAACATGAGGGGTTTCAGACCCTCAACTATTTAATAACATATTTTTTTAATTTGTCAAATCATCACCACATACACAAATAAAAAAGCCCCCTGAAAGACCAAGCCTTCAGGGGGTAATGGGGTTTGATAACTGCCAGCCGACATCAGGTATCGGACTATCAGAGAGAATAGTTAAACATTTTTCTTCTAAATCAGGGTAGCGTATTTTTGAACCGGTGCGGAGAGGATTTTCATGATCGCGGTAAAAACCACGGAAGAGCTTAGAAAAGCCATTGAACACAACGAGAATGAAATATTAATTGATGATGAACAACTGGCTCGCAGGCTGTTGCAGTTCAAACGCATGAAAATCATAACCAAACGCGGCTTAGTGGTGGTTGCAGTTCTT
>Ga0101944_10006840_pt1 | contig 11836 bp, 10 predicted proteins | sample DewCreD2012metaG_FD_75245 | JGI IMG/M metagenome (GOLD analysis project Ga0101944, IMG submission 75245) | Hot spring sediment bacterial and archeal communities from British Columbia, Canada, to study Microbial Dark Matter (Phase II) - Dewar... ... | reverse complement strand
GCTTGGGCGCGACCATCGCCAGCCCCTGCGCGTCAAACACGCACGCCCGAAATCACGGGGTTATTGAGAACTTACCGAGAAACCGCCGCGACCCCGCCTTGATCCGCGGGCACGTCGAGCCACACTCGTCCCGATTTCCGAAGTTCCCCAGTCACTGGAGCCAAACCATGACCACGCCCCAACCCGGCGACCGAATCAGACTGGTCGCCATGCCCGACGACCCCGATCCCATTCCCGCCGGCACCACCGGCACTGTCCAGGCCGTCAGGCCGTGCGGATCGGGCCGGAACGCCTGGTTCCAGGTGGACGTCGACTGGGACAACGGCCGGAAGCTGATGCTGTCGGTGCCGCCCGACCACGTCGAAATCATGGCGGACGACGCACTGAAATAGTCGCGCTGCCCACGTTTCCGGCTTCAGTTCTACCGCCCGCTGCGTCCCCAGGACTTGCCGCCATCGCGTTCGCTGGGCCAGCTGGGGCGTTCGGCCGTTCGCCGGGGCATGGGCCACACACGTGTCTCGCCGATCCGGCGTATTCCTCGGCGGGCAGAAATCTACGGCCATTCGGACCAACCGTGTCATGGCCGCTCGCGATAATGTTGACGTCAGCCAAGGGGGAATCCGGCCATGCGTCAACTGATCTACCGAGCCATGCATCAATCCGACGATCTGGTCATCACCTTTGATTACTGCGATGCCAAGGGGGCCACGAGTCGCCGGGTGGTCAGCCCCATTCGATTCCTGGGCAAAGACCGCTTTCTGGCCCTGTGCCTCAGCCGCGAAGAACCCCGCCAGTTCTACCTGGATCGCTGCCAGAACGTGCGGCTGGCACCGGCGGCGAGCTTCTTGATGCCGGTGGCGCTGTCGAGTTGGGTGCCGGGCTTGGAGACAAGCGAGGAACGCCAGACGGTTGGCTGCGAATCCCCGTGACAGTCGGTCATCTTGCCCGGCCGACCACAACCAGGAGATTCCGGCTGCTGTAGTTCAGGACGCCCTGCCTCTGGAGTTCTACTGGATCGACCAGAAGGTCTGCGATCTGTGGCTTCGATGCGACATTGTCAACCCGCACAATCACGTACACGCCATAATCGGGATCGCAGTGGCAGCGGTGGGCAACGTCCCATTCATTCATCGACATTTCGAACGAGTCCCGGCAGTCTTGAGCCGCCGACTTCACTTCGATCAGGCAACGCGGCGCCCCGCTCCTGCCAGTCAGCAGCCCAGCCACATCAGGGTACTCAAAATCATATCCAAGCGCGTCATCGCCTGGATCGTAGCCAAACCGCTCTCTGGCACAGGATCGCCAGTGCGTGACATCGAAATCGGGGCAGACTGCCCTCAGTTGTTGGTAGACGAAGTACTCGCCAAGCCAGCCGATCATCTTCGAATACGCATCGGGAACTCGCCTTCTGCCTGGTGAGCCCCCCCCGCCTCCGGAGCTTGAACCACGGGCCTTGATGGAAACCGGATCGCGCGAAGAACTTGCCGGGGTCTATCTGACGAGGTGAGCCGCCGCGCCCGTGCTGGTGTTCGACACATAAAAAGACTGCGTGGCCGTGAGTGCGTTGATGGCGAGCGGGCCGGACATGATGTCGCCCGCGAGCGCTACCCTTGTGCTGTCGGAAGCGTTGATGTTTGTGAGGAACGAGCCGTCGCCGTAGAAGAATGTGGCGCTGGCGTAGGAGCCAAGCTCCAGAGAACCGCTGGCGAACATTTTTCCGTCGCTCTTGACCACAAAGCGCGGATTGACGCCATCGGAAAAACTCATGAACTGGCCGCTTCCGGTATGGACGCCGCCGATGAGGGCGTTGCCCCCGGCGGCGCTGCTGCTTGTGATAAGAACCGTTGCTGTGGCGTGGACTCCGGATGTGTCCAGGAAGTGCGCGGCGTGGCCTGCGGCGTTGCTGTTTTGCGCGATGAGTGTGGCCGTGGCGCTGTCACTCGTCAGATGCGCCGCGCTGCCGCCGAAGGTACCGGTGTTTATCACGGCCAATGCGCTTGTTGCGGATCCAGCATCAATGACCAGCGGTCCGGACATGGTGTCGCCCGCGAGCTCCACCTTGGTGGTGTCGCTGGCGTTGACATTTGTGAGCAGAGAGCCATCGCCGCTGAACGATGCGGCTGTGACGGGGCCGGAGAATGTGCCGGTTGCCGCGGACAGCGTGCCGGTGGCCGTGATGTCGTGGTTGACCGTGAGAGCGCCGGTCATGGCGCCGCCCGTCGTGGCCAGATAACCGGTATGTGTGTGCGTGGCTGTTGCAAACTGCGTTGTGGCATATCCGTCAAAAGTAGCGGCGTTGACATTTGTGAGCAGAGAGCCGTCGCCGCTGAACGATGCGGCTGTGACGGGGCCGGAGAATGTGCCGGTTGCCGCGGATAGCGTGCCGGTCGCTGTGATGTCGTGGTTGACCGTGAGGGCGCCGGTCATGGTGCCGCCGGTGCTGGCCATGTAGCCTGTGTGCGCGTGGGTGGCAGTGGCGAAGGCCAGTGAGTCCATGCCGTCCAAAAGATTCGCGTCTACATTTGTTACATAAGTGCCGTCGCCCGCGAAGTAGGTTGCCGTGGCGTTGCCTGTGGTGGTGAAGCCCCCGGCGGTGACCGTGCCCGTGGCGGCGGTGATGCTGCCGTCGGTGACCAGGCCGCCCTGGACGGTGAGAGCGCCGGTCATGGTGCCGCCTGATGTGGATAGATATCCTGTGTGTCCGTGAGTTGCGGTGGCGAAGGCCAGTGAGTCCATGCCGTCAAGCAGCGCCGCATCCACATTTGTCAGATAAGTGCCGTCGCCCACAAAGTAGGTGGCGGTTGCGTTGCCTATGAGCGTTATGCCGGCGGCGGAAATGGTGCCCGTGGCCGCGAAGATGTCATTGGCGGTTATGATGTTGCCTTCGACCGTAAGATTTCCGGTCATGGTGCCGCCCGTGCTGGCCATGTAGCCCGTGTGCCCGTGGGTGGCCGTTGCGAAGGCCAGGGAATCCATGCCGTCCAGCAGATTCGCGTTCACATTCGTCAGATAAGTGCCGTCGCCCACGAAGTAGGTGGCGGTTGCGTTGCCCGCGGTGTTGAAACCGCCTGCGGTGATGGTGCTTGTGGCGGCGGTGATGGCGCCCGAAGATGTGATGGAGCTGTCCACAACGAGCGGGCCGGTCATGGTGTCGCCGGTTTTGGAAACCGCGCCGGTGGCCGTGACGCCGGTGAGGAATGAGCCGTTGCCGAAGAAATAGGCCGCCGTGGCGTTGCCTGTGGTGTTGAATCCGCCTGCGGTGATGGTGCTGGTCGCTGCGGTGATGTTGCCGGATGAGGTGATGGAGCTGTCCACAACGAGCGGGCCGGTCATGGTGTCGCCGTCCGTGTTCACGAATCCCTGGGTGTTCAACGCATACGGCGCGGACAAAAGCTGCTCACGCGGCGTCAGCGTGGTGCCGGCCACATTCACTTCCAGATACACGCTTGTGTTTTCCCAATCAATGAGCGCGATATTTGTGTCGCATGTGCCCGCGGCCACGGACCCGATGGCGTGGCTGAACCGGCCGTACGCCACGGTTACGGATGTGGTTTCCGAACACAGAAGCGCGCCGCCCACGCTGTTGTCGTACAGGCTGAAAGTCATGTTCAGCGCGCCGTTCACGGGCACGCCGTTGTTCTTGAGATAGCCCTGGTAGTTGAACTGCTGCGGCGCCGCGGCCTGGGCAAGGCCCCACACGCACCCCACGACAAGAATAGCCGCAAATGCGGAAACAATGCGATTGCTACGCATAACGCACCCCTGATTTCTTGTGAAAACTTGTGGCAAAATGCCCTTGGACCATGCTCTAATCGTACCATGAGCGGGCCTTGTGGACAACATTACAAACACTCTCTTATATGTGATGTATATCATATTGATTAACAGTAGATATTCTGATAAAATCGTGTCATGATGCGGAAATGCGCTCTAAAAACGGGTGAAATTGCGCGAATTTTTGTATTCGTTGCGTTTGCGTGTCTTCTGGCCGCGCGGCCCGCCCTTTGCGGAACCAAGACCGGCGGCGTTTATGAAATCACAAATGACGCCGTGGCCGTGGCGGGCAGCGCGGATCTGTCGGGCGGTACTTACTCGCTGATATCCAGCGCGGGCCAGGGCGCGGGGTTCGTGGATTTCTTCCAGTCCCTTGGCGTCTATGACACGGGCTATCTGCTCGAATCCGGGTTCGTCAGCGGCATCGAGGCCGTGTTCGATGTGTTCACGCTCACGGCGACATCCACTGCGCCCGTGGCCGGCGGCTATCTTGGCGCGGGGGACGATGTAGTGCCTGGCGCGCGCATCAATTACACGATGGCGTTCCACAACGCGGGCCAGGCCGCCATTGACCCGTCTGACGCGGACAGCGCCGCGCTGCTGCGCAACGCCATGCCCGTCCAGGTGCTGTTCGAGCCGGGTACCATCATGCTTTCCGGCGTGGCCAAAACCGACGCCCTGGATGGGGACGAGTGCCATTACGACAGCGGCGCGCATGCCGTAGTCTGCAATGTGACCCTCACCGCCGGCGCGTCTGGAAACATTACCTGGTCAGGGATATTGCAGTAGCTGGCGAATCAAAATATTTTAATGACTCAAGTGTGAAATGAAGAAGTTAATTTTTTTAACAATACTAATACTGGCCGCGGCGCCCGCGCCAAGCCTTGCTTTGGGCACGGCCAGCGATACGGCCCTTGTTCCGGCCGCGTCCGTGGACCTGTACAACTATGCGACCTATACCGTGGGAGCGACGCTCACGAAAAGCGTCACGGCCACGCAGACCGTGCGCGCGATTTACGGCCTGGCCACGGCAACATTCACCGAGGAGCCCGCCAAATCCGCGGCCGCGGGCGCAACCGCCACCTACGATTTCGCCATCCAATATGCAGGCAACGCCACGGAGACCGTGTATGCGGATCTGGGCGCGCAGTCTTTCGGCGGCGCGGCCGGGACAACAACCGCGTGGTCCGTGGCCGCGGAGCACACGGGTGTGGGCATGGTCTCTTTTGTGACCAGCGGCGGAGCCACAGCCGCGCAGGCCGGGGACTCCGCTCCGCTGTCCGGCATCGCGCCCGGCGCGACCGCAGCCGTGCGTCTGTACCACAAAACCGCGTCCGACGCTACGGACGGAGGCTCAAGCTCATTCACCGTGTCCCTGCGAGTCACCGCCTATCCGGGAGCGCCGTACACAGGCTTCAACGGCGTGGTGTACGGCGGCGCAACCACATGGTCCCGGCAGCTTGATTCCGGGACCGTAATCACAACGGTAAATGGCGTGGTCATAAACGCCACCAAAACCCTGGCCGTGGTTGCGCCAGGGGCGTATGTTACCGCGGGCGGGGGCGCGGCGGACGCGGTTCCGGGCGCGCTGCTCAATTACACCCTGACATTCGCGAACAACGGCGGGCAGGCCGCAAACACGGTCATTGTCACCGACACCCTGCCCGCCAGCGTCACTTTCGTTCCGGGCAGCATCAAATCGTGCTTCACGGGCGCGGCGTGCGCGCCCGTTGCGGACCCGGACGCGGACGGCGCTGACCCGGACTGCTACGCTTCGGGCGCACCCGTCACGCAAATCATCTGCAACGCCGCCGCGTTGTCCGCGGGCGGCGGAGGCCAGGTCACCTATTCCGTGACCATTGACTGATTCAATGAAATTATTTGGGAAATTGAACAAATTCGGAGTTATATTTTCAGGTATATTGCTATGCGTTCTGTTCGCGTGCGCGCGGGCCGCGGCGCTCACCCCGGCGGGCACCAACATAGCCATCCCGAACCTGTCCATCACTGCGGACGGCGGGGCGGTCTCCGTGTCCCAGCCCGCGACCCCGGCATCCGTGGCCGTGCTCGCGGTTTCGGGCGTGGCCTGGAACGCCACCCCCGCCGGCGCAAGCCTTGCAGCGGGCCAATCCGCAATCTACCAGTTCACATTTTCCCACAACGGAAACATCGGGATCAATCCGGTCAAGGACCGCTTTTACATCAGCGTGACAAGCGCGTGGCTGAACGGCGTGTATCAGGACGCAGGCGCCACCATCCCCGCTTCCGGCACCGTGGATCTGCCCCCGAATGCGGGCAATACATACACTTTTTATGCTAAAGTCACGGCCCCTGCCGGCGTTTCGGGCGTCACCGACACTCTCACGGCAACCGTGCACAACGATTATTACCAGAACAACGGCACAAACGACCCGTTCGGCGATCCGGACCGCATCACAATGACCGTGGCCACCACTGTGCCGGACACCACGCCGCCCGTGCTCGCGCTCACTTCCCCGGTGGACGGCAGCGCGCTCACGGTTAGCTCCACATCCGTGACCGGAACCACGGAGCCGGGCGTTTCGGGCGTGATTTCCCTGTCGCCGTCGGGCGCCACCGCCGCACTCGCAGTGGACGGCGCGGGCGCATTCTCCCAGATCGTGACCCTTTCCCAGGGAACCAACACCATCACCGTGCAGGTGCGGGATGCTGCCCTCAACACCACCATGGCCACGCGCGCCGTGACCGTGGACTCCATTGCCCCCACAGTTGCCTTCACGGCCCCGGCACAGGGTTCATCGGTTCAAGGAACAATCCAGGTCACGGGCACGGCCGCGGACACGAATTTCTCACAATATGCGCTGTACTATGGCCCGGGCCTCTCGCCCACGGCCTGGGGCGTGATCACGGCCACGAGCACGGCGCCGGTGAGTTCCGCCACCCTCGGCACATGGGACACATTGAGCCTTTACGGCGACTACACCCTGCGCCTGGCGGCCGTGGACACATTCGGCAACACGGCCGTGGCCACGCGCTCCGTGTACATCGGCAACGCGGGCATATTCACGCAGACTATCCCGGCCGGGGAATGGACCATGGTCGCCATACCGGGCATCCCGTACAATCCTGACCCTGCACAGTGGTTCGGCTCGGGCCGCTTTGAAGTCCAGCGCTGGGATCCCGCCATGGCGCCCGATCCCTACATGTACCAGTACCGGCGCACCTTCTCGGTGTCCGCGGGCCAGTCCTTCTGGGTGAAATCCTACGGAACGCCCGTGAATTACACAGTGAACGCCTGGGTTCCGGACACCACACAGCCGTTTGAAATCCCGGTGCGCGCCGGGTGGAACCAGATCGCCAATCCCTACAACCGCGCCATCGCCTGGAGCCTGTTCCAGTTCAAAAACACGGCCACGGGAACCATAAAGTCCATAACCGACGCCATCGCCGACGGCTGGATTGACGGGTCCATTTATTCCTATTCCGGCAGCAACTACAATCAGCACGGAACCGCGGATTCTCTTCAGCCGCAGACCGGGTACTTCATGAAGGCGTTTGTTGACGGCACACTTGTGATTGACCCCGGCGCGGGCCGCCCAGGAGGCGTGGCGCGCATGGTGCGCGCCAAATACGACTTCAAGCTCCAGCTCGCCGCGCAGGGCGCGAACCTGCGCGACACCGACAACTACGCGGGCATCCTCGCGAACAGCGCCGACGGGCACGACCCCGCCGATGCGGGCAACCCGCCCCTGGTCGAGCCGTTCGTCACGCTCTACTTCCCGCACGACGAATGGCCCGAACGGGCCGCCGGGCGCTATGCGTCCGACATCCGCCCCGCGCCCGAACAGGGGCAGACCGTGAAAACCTGGACCTTCGTGGTGGAAACCAGCGAACCCGGCGCGCCGGTGACCGTGTCCTGGCCCAATGCGCACACCGTGCCCGCCAATTATGAAATCACCATCACGGATGTGGAGACCGGCGCGACCGTGGATCCGCGCGTCCAGGATTCCTACGAATTCACGGCCGCGGCGCGCACGCCGCGCGTGTTCCGGCTCGCCGCGCGCAAGGCCGGCGCCGCCGCCGCGCATAAGCTGGCCCTGTCTCTGCTCCCAGGCTGGAACCTCATCACCATTCCCCTGGACCCGGAAAACACGGATGTGCGCGCCCATCTCGGCTCCAATCTCCGCAACCTGTCCTTCTATCAGTATTACGATTTTAATTATTACGATCCGGACAGCCCCGAGCGCGTGGATATCCAGGCCGGGCTGGGCTACTGGGTATATGCGCAGGACGCCATGACCGTGGAATTCGAGGGTGAGCCGCCCAGCCCGCAGGCCCCGCTGGATGTGCCCCTCGCCTCGGGCTGGAACCTGATCGGCAACCCCTTCACAACGCCGGTGGCGTTTGACGACACCCTCACCGTGGTCTCCGGCGGCCAGACTCTGCCCCTGTCCCAGGCCGTGGCCGCGGGGCTTGTCGAGGGCCGTTTGTTCCGGTTCAATCCGGAAAACGGCGGATACGCGGTGCTCGGCCCGGGCGCGTCCATGTCGCCTATGCAGGGGTACATCATCAAGGCTCTGGCCGCTTGCTCTCTGCGCTTCTCCGCACAATAGCCCGGGGCGATTCTCGGCGATGAATTTCTATTATTGATGAAAATGAATAATATCAATTTTATAATATTTTCTGTCTGCAATGCATGAAACACCGGCATAGACAGTTGAAAAACGCGCGCAAATCGCGTAAAAATCCGGTTTAGAGTTTGAGCGGCGCGGGACCGGCCTCCCCGCGGCACAGGCGGCATGAAATGACAAACGCAAAAATCCTGGTAGTGGATGACGAAAAGCCTCTGGCCCGGCTGATCTGCAAAAGCCTCTCCATGAAGGGCTGCGCCGCGGACATGGCGCACACGGGCGCGGACGCTCTGGCCCTGCTCGAAAACCAGAACTACCACCTTGTTATCCTCGATTTCAAAATGCCGGGCATGGACGGGCTTGAAACCCTCAAGGCCATCCGCGAGAAATACCCGGACACGCGCGTGATTTTTACAACGGCCTTTGGCGACGACGATCTGGCCATCCGCAGCCTGGAGCTTGGCGCGGACGATTTTATCCACAAGCCCTGCGACCTCAAAAACCTGCACTTCAGAATCCAGAAAACCCTGAAATTCCGCAGCCTGGAAGCCGAGGTCGAGACCCTGCGCACCCAGGTGCACGACCCGCGCGCGCCGTTCATCGCAGGCAGCCCGGAAATGCTCGAGGTGATTCAGCGCATCGAGCAGGTGGCCGCGGCCGCGGCCCCGGTTCTGATCTGCGGCGAAACCGGCACGGGCAAGGAACTCGTGGCCAACGCCATCCACAACAGCGAGAACAACCCGCGCCGCGGCAGGCCGTTCATTTCCGTGAACAGCGCGGCCATCAGCGAGAACCTGCTCGAAAGCGAGCTTTTCGGGCACGCGCGCGGCGCGTTCACCGGCGCGGTGTCCGAGAAGCACGGCCTGTTCGAGGTGGCCGATGGCGGCACATTGTTCCTGGATGAAATCAGCAGCGCGCCCCTGTCTTTGCAATCCAAACTCCTGCGCGTGCTCGACGCCGGGGAGTTCATGCGCGTAGGCGAGTCCAGGGTGCGAAAGGTTGATGTGCGCATCCTCGCCGCCACGAACCGCAACCTGCTGGAAGAAGTCAAAAACTCCCGCTTCCGCGCGGATCTCTACCACCGCCTCAATGTGCTCCAGATCGAGCTGCCGCCCCTGCGCCTGCGCGGCGCGGATGTTTTGCTTCTCACGGATTATTTTGTGGACCACTTCAACAAAAGCACGGGCCGCAGCGTGAAGCTGGGCCGGCAGGCCCGCAGCGCGCTCGCCGCCTATCCCTGGCCTGGCAATGTGCGCGAACTCAAACACTGCATCGAGTCCCTGGTGCTTTTGAACCGGGGCGGCAGAATCGATCTGCACGATTTGCCCGAGCGTGTGGCGGGCGCAGCCGCGGCCGCTCTCAACGCCAGCTTCACGGATCTCAAAAACCGCACCATCGAGAAATTCGAGCGCAATTACTTTGTTTCTCTGCTGAACAATGCGTCCGGCAATGTGTCCCAGGCCGCGCGAATCGCGGATATGAACAGGGCTTATTTAATAAAAAAACTCAAAGAATACGACATAGACCCTTCCGAGTTCAAGCGCTGATCCCCGCACCCCGAACAAGCCCTTTACATGCCATGATTGTGTTGTTATAATGCCTGTATGCAGATGCAAACGGACGGTTGTATTCTATTGCATACAGAAATGGCCGGGATAAAAAATCCAGCAGGCATGGGCGTTTTTGGATCGCTCCAAAAATGAGTATGCTGCGGCATACATTATGGGTCAAAACTCCGCCACATGGAAAAGGGGGCAGAAAAACAAAAAAACCTAATATCAAAAGGATGTTTTCTTTTTTCGCAAATATTCCCGCCCGTGGCACGCGAATTGATTTTATGTTTAACCGCGCTCAATCGCGAATCGCAAGGCGCCATATTCGAAAGGACAGGCGGGAATGCACGGGAAACGGGTTCTTATCGCCGACGACGATGCTTTTTACCGCAAGCGCATCGCGGACATTTTCAAGAATTGCGGCATCGGCTACACCATGGTGGACTCCGGCGTTGACCTGGTCAAGGAGCTCCTCGCCCGGCCCGAAGAATACGCCTGCATTCTCACGGACATCTACATGGAAGCCATGTCCGGGCTGGAGGCGGCGTCCATGATCCGCGCGCGGTTCGAGGATCTTCCAATTGTGGTCATGACCGGCGACGATTGCCTGGAGACCGAGATTGACGCGCGGCGCATCGGCATTTCCTACTATCTCAAAAAACCGTTCGGCAAGCAGGAGCTTCTGGCCGTGATTTCCCGGTTCGCTCCAGATCTGGCGGCAAAGGGACATGTGGAAAATTCTCATTGTTGATGACGATCCCGAAATGCGCGAATTCATGAGCGATGCGGTGGACATGCTCGGGTACAGCGTTAGCACAGCGGATTCGGGCGGCCAGGCGGTGCGTGAGGCGGATAGGATCCGCCCCGATCTGGTGGCGCTGGACATCATGCTTCCGGACTTCGACGGGTGGACCGCTGCCCGGCGCATGCGCGACCTGCCGGGGCGGCGCGATCTGCCCGTGGTGTTCTGCAGCGGTTCGCAGCAGGAGGCCGAGCATTACATGCAGTGCCCGCCGCCCGCGTCCCGGTTCCTGCTCAAGCCTTTCGACATAGACGCGCTCAACGCCGTAATCAAGGAATTTCTCGAAACCCGGCGCGACGACAACCGGGAGACGCAACTCGCGCTCCCGCCTCCGGTTCCGGAGTCTTGAGGCTGGAACCCAATTCCGTTCGGAGATATGGTTATGGATCAGCTCACGAACAAACAGTTTGACGAACTCAAAATGCAGCTCGATGTGCTGGCCGGCATCATTGCGGACATGGACGAAGCCAGTGAGCATATTCTTGGCGTTGCCGAAGAGATTCTGCTCAAGGTGTCGAACGCGGAATCCGGCGGCCTCGAGGCGGAAACCCGGGCCGCGCTTGATTGCGTGCGCCGCGTGCGCGGCGCGGACGAGCCTTTCGAGGCTTGCTACCCCGCGCTGTGCGACGCCGTGGACAAGCTCCAGCGCGCGGCCGAGGCCATGGCGCAGGCCGGTTCGCAAACCGAGAATCCCCCGGCCGCGGATCCGCTTTCCGAAATCCCCGAAGATCCCGCAACAGCCATTCCCATTGATGCTTTTTATGAATTCGGGGAGGACGCGGAAGATTCAGATGACTCAAGCGTGGAGCATGTGGTGTTGAGCCAGGCCGACTCCCAGGACCTTGGCATGAACCTGGACATCATCGCGGATCTGCTCGAGGGAATAGACGAAGACAACGAGCACCTGAAAAGTGTGCTTGTGGATATGTTTCAGAAAATCGCATCCATTCCGGGTCTGCCCGCGCAGCTTATGCGCCGGGTGTGCTCCATGGCCGCCATGATCGAGCGCGGACACACGGATTTCCAGAGCGGTGTGGCGGAGCTGCGCGGCGCGGTGAACACCCTGCGCGAACTTACGGCTCCGGAACCGGCCGCGC
>Ga0101944_10006838_pt1 | contig 11839 bp, 10 predicted proteins | sample DewCreD2012metaG_FD_75245 | JGI IMG/M metagenome (GOLD analysis project Ga0101944, IMG submission 75245) | Hot spring sediment bacterial and archeal communities from British Columbia, Canada, to study Microbial Dark Matter (Phase II) - Dewar... ... | reverse complement strand
TACCAGTACGTGACGATCCGTTTCGCTCCGCCCGCCGAGGGCACCTTTACCGGCCGGGTCCGCATCGCCACCACCGACAGCGCCAGTCCGGCCTGCTCGATCGCCTTCGCCCAGATGAGCAATCCGGCCACGAAGAGTCCGCCGGTTCCCGCCGCCAGCATCGCAGTCCGGCTGGAAATCTGATTCTGCCCTGCCGCCAGCGCACCGCCGAAGGCAATCAGCGCCGCGACCGCATAGTTGACGCGGACGACCGGCAGCCGCGCGACCCCGCGCCGTTCCACGTGCTTCAACACCAGCCCCATACCCACCGCCGCCGCTACCTTCAGAAACAGAAAGTGCATCGGCCAAGTATCGGTCGATTCCGGCTGCGGTCAAGCCGCAGCCCTTGCCCTGGTGCCGGCCGGCGCTATACTCCCGCGTGCCTCGGGTCTCCCTTGCCGCGGCCTGCCGGTTCCACGGTCACCTCGGCCCATGGCTCGTGCTCGGGCTCCGGGCCGGCGAATACGCCGCCCGCAAGCTCAAAGCCTCGCCCTTCGAAATCAAGGCCACGGTCTGGTGCGGCCCCCGGCCGCCGTTCTCCTGCTTTCTCGACGGCGTCCAACTCGGCTCCGGCTGCACCATGGGCAAAGCCAACCTCCGCCACATCCCGGCAAACGGCGCCTGCCGCGCCCGGTTCCGTGCCCCCGGCGGCACGCTCGAACTCCGGCTCCTGCCCGCCGTCGCCGCCGAGCTGGATGCCGTAAGCGCAGAAGACGCCGATGCGTTCGGCCGCCGCCTCTATCGCCGCCCGATTTCCCGCCTCTTCAGCATCGCCGGCCGCGACTGAAACCGCCCGGCCGGACCGGTAGTCTAATCCGGGTGAAGAAACAGGAGGTGATGGAAATGGCAAGAAACATTGCACCATGGGAACCCTTCGCCGGCGTCAGTACGCTGCGCGATGAAATGGACCGTCTCTTCGACGCATTCACCGGCCGGCTCACGCGCGGACGCGAGGACGGCTATTGGATTCCGCCCCTCGACATCGAGGAGACCAAAGACGCCCTCATAGTCCGGGCCGAGCTCCCGGGAATGAAGAAAGACGAAATCAAGGTCTCGATATCCGGCGACACCCTGACCCTGTCCGGCGAGCGCCGGCACGAGACCGAGGAAAAAGGCAAAACATTCTGCCGCATTGAGCGGGCCTACGGCAGATTCCAGCGTTCGGTTGTCCTGCCCGCCGAAATTGACGGGGACAAGGCGAAGGCCGCCTACAAGGCCGGTGTGCTGGAGCTGACTCTGCCCAAGTCCGCCCGGTCCAAGGCGCACGAAATCACCATCGTCGCCGAAGACTAGTCCGTCTGCAACCTGACCCGAACCGGAGACGCCCCCTGCGGGCGTCTCCGCTTCACACCCGGACCCGGAGCCGGACTCGCGCCGACTCGAAGCCCGGACCCCACCGGCCTTTCCTGCCCGACCCGCTCTCCGCCCCGGTCAATCCCGGCCAAATCCCGACCCTGCCCGCCGACCTCGCCTGTTCCGGAACCACCCCGGACGACTTTCGTTTCTGCACCGCTCAGGCTGCAGCCCACCACCCCGGGAACGGCCTGGGGTCTGATACCCCATCGCCAGAATTGCGCAGTCCTCACGCCAGACCGCGACAAACCCGGCAAGACTAAACTCGACGGATGTATAACTGCGGGCCGCTCTCGGCCGCCAAAGCCGCGGCGGGGAGAAATCCTCCCCGCCGCAACTGCCTTTCCGCCTTGAACCGCTAGCGGCTCAGGATAACCTTGGCCACCGGCGAATCGAAGCCGGCCACCCGGACAAAGTAGATACCCCGGGGCAGGCTGCGGATGTCATTCTTGCCTCGGGTCAGGGATGCGGCTCTCCTGCCGTCGGGCGCGAACAGCGCTGCCTTGTCCGCTCCTTCCAGCCACACCCGGTCGCGAGCAGGGCTGGGAAAGACGCGCAGGGGAGATACCGCAGCGGGCTTCGGGCTGCGTTCTTCTGCGACGCCGTCCGGCACGTCCTTGAGGACGTACAGGGTCGCGTCGCCACGACAGCAGACGTAGACCCGCTGATTGACCTCGTCGGCACAGATGGCGAGAGGGAAAGAGCCGACCTCAAGACCCGTCAAGATGAGCGAGTCGTTGCGGCAATCCAGGACAGCAACGTAGGTTAGCGAATCGGTGTAGCGGTAGACTGACGCATACAGCCGGTTGGACCATGGGACCCAGCAGATGTCCAGGACCTGCCGGAGCGGCACTTCCGATACCACGGAGTCGGTGGCACAGTCAATAGCGTAGATCACGACTTCATCGCTCAGATAGACCTTGTCGTCGCGGCCGTTCCACGCGCCACGCACCCACGAACTGTAGTTGATGTCAAAGACCTTGATTACCGAATCACGTCTCGTGTCAAGCACGGCAACGCCGGGGTGCCCCCCGTCCGGACCGTAATAGGCCCGCCGGCGCGCGGGGCTGAAGTAGAAGACGTCGGGCCAGTCCACACCCGGGTCAAAGACCTTGAGCAGAGAGTCGTTCACGCAGGAGTAGACCATCTTGATGCGCGGGTGGAACCAGCCGTCGCCGACGTAGACCTTGTTGCCCACCGAATCCCAGGAAACCGCGCCGGAGTGTTGGTAGGGCTGGGGCGGAATCCGCCTGACGACGGAGTCGGTTTCGCAGTCAATGACTATGAGGTCACGCCAAGCGCCGTACACCCGGTCGGTGCTGGACACATAGCAGAGGTCCCGCGTGCCCGAGAACGGAATCCACGCTACTACCGAATCGGTGTGAGTGTCAATGACGATGATGCTCTCCGGCGAATACCACCTTAAGGTGTACAACTTACCCCGCCGCCAGTTGTACGCGAAGTAGGCAGGGTCCACCTCCGGATAGCGACTGCGAGTCGGGATTGTACTGACTATCTCGAACGTCGCGCAGTCGAGAACCAGGATGTTGTTAACCGACGAGATGTACAACTTGTTCAACTCGGGCAGGTAGAAGGAGTTGGCTGGCGGGAGAGGAAGATGGATGATGGTGTCAACGACGACCTGTCCCCAGAGGCTGACCGGTAGGAGTAGTAGCAGCAATGGCTTCTTCATGTCGTTTCCTGTTCTCCTACCTGACTACGACCTTGAACCGGGCCTGTGCAGTGCCAGCATCAATAAGGACGAAGTAGACGCCCGCGCTCACGCGGTATCCCGCGACCTCGGCGTTCCACGTCACACGATGCGCACCCCTGGGCTGCCGGCCCGCGCACAGAGTCGCCACAACCCGTCCGGCTGCATCAGTTACCGTGGCCTTGACCTCTGCCGGTGCATCAAGAGAGTACTCGACCGTGACCGTCCCGGCCGCAGGAACCAGTCGCGCCCAACCGGCGGTCGGCCGGCTGGAGCGGGCCTGACCGCCACCGCCTTCGCCATCCTCGTCGTAGTCCCCGGGGGCCGCGATGCGGTAGAAGTCGTTCCGCGGGTTGCCGTTCGAGTCTTCGCCGACTATGAGATAGAGGCAGCGTCCGACTGGGTCAAAGGCAAGTGACGCGCCGGGACCGAGAGAATCGGGGAGAAGTGATACGCCCGACCTCCAGCCGAAAGGGTACGTGACTCTATAGTGCCAGTGCCTCTCGCTGTGCTCTCCGAGAAGCGCGTATATCCGGATATCTGTGGAATGCGTGGCCAGAGCAGAGCCGGTCCGCTGCCGGCCCGACGAGAGGTCTGCCTGCCACGAGCCGGCGCTTATCCCATAGCGGTAGAAGCAGGTGGTGTCGCCGCCGACAAAGGCATAGAGCCGCTCGCCGAACTCAGGCCGTTTCGCATAGACCAGCGCGCCGCCGTCATTCACTGTCGTCGGGATGTCGGCCAGTCGGGTCCATCCGGCCTGAAGTTCGAAGGAGTGGACGTCGCTCCAGGTCCAGCCGCCCAGGTCCGACCACGCTCCGACCTTCCAGTAGTGGTCGCCATTCCCAAGCGCTGAGGTCGCTTGATACGAGGTCGCCGCGGTATAGATGTCCACTTGGCAGGCGCCGAAGTTGACGTTGCCGGCAACCAGCAGCCGATACTGGCTCGCACCGGAGACTTCCGGCCAGATGAAGTTAGGCGTTTTGTCCGCGATGACCGCACCTTCGCCCGGATGAATGCCGTCTACCGTCTGGTCCTCGAGCGCGGTCGGGATGGTATAGCGCCAGAACTCCCGGCTGCCACCGGCAAGGCAGTAGAGCCAGCCCGGAATCGGGTAGAGGGGAGCGAGGTCCGGGTTGGGACGGTAGGCGATGCTGGCTCCGGGACCGAGGTTGAAGTCTTCGATCTCCACCTCGTTCCACGCGCCGCTCGACTGAACGTGCCAATACAGCATGTCGTAGTCGTCCCCCTCGATGCCGGCGATGAAGAGAACGCCTCCTTCCAGCCACTGCCAGGTTATCGCGGTGTTCTCCAGTATCTCCGTAGCCACGCACGGGCTATCCGGCAGATACCATCGTCCCTGAGTCAGGACATAGTAGGCGATGTAGGTCTCTTCTGAGTCAGGGGTCGGGAACAGGCCCCATATCTTGCCGTCACCGTAGGTGATGGCTGCGCCGGCTCCGACCTTGAAGTCGTCGGGCACCGGCTCAAGTTCCTCCCAGTCCCCGAGCGCCGGGGTTGTCAGCGATGCTGCGAGCAGCAGCAACAGCAAGGGGGGGGGGCGGAGTTCCTTACGGCCTGTCTGTGTCGGTGCATGTTACCTCCTCTTGTCACCGACTTGCGGCAGGCGGGCACCCGTCTGCCACGGTTCACTCCGGCGGTGCCGTCGGCCCATACACACCAGCCCTGCGGCTGAGCGTATTGTAGTCTTCAGGGTCGGGCTGTCAAACGGCCGGAAACGCAGCCCAACGCCGGGCCGAAAGGAAGCGGCGGGGAGAAATCCTCCCCGCCGCAACTGCCTTTCCGCCTTGAACCGCTAGCGGCTCAGGATAACCTTGGCCACCGGCGAATCGAAGCCGGCCACCCGGACAAAGTAGATACCTTCGGCCAGCTTGGCACCGGTCTTGTCCCGGCCGTCGAACACGACCATCGAACCGTCGAGCGGCAGCGTCCGCACCACTGTGCCGGCCGCATTGAACACGTCAATCGCGGTCTCGTCGCCGCGCGGGCTGAGCAGCCGCATCCGGGCCGCACCCCGGGCCGGATTCGGCGTAACCTCAATCCGCGTCGGCACCGGCCGCGGCGCCGGTTCGATCCACTCGACCAGTCCGACCGGGCCGGAGACCGCGGCGTTGGCCATCACGTCGCGCAACGGCGCGTCGCGGCCCGGTGCCCAGACCCCGGTGTATTCCCAGCCCTGGAACGACAGCGGCGGAATCGAGTCCATCCCGAACGAGGGCGAGCTCGAAATCTCCGACATGCCGCCGACAAAGAACGTCCCCTCAGTAATCACCACCGGGCTCGGCGGCGTCACCGTGTACCAGTTCTGCGCGCTCACAGTGACGTTGGCGATATAGAGCGTATCGCCCGGACCGCCACCCGGCCCGTTGTCGTCGAAGATGCCGACCGACGTCACGGTCGGCGTCGTCGCCGCCATGAACATCCGCGCGCTCGCAATCGAGCACGGATAGACCGGCGGGATGAACCGGTTGCCGAATCCGCCCGGCCCGTTCCACGACATCATGTGCGTTGAAACGCCGTTGTCGTAGGTCAGGGTTCCGGGCAGCGTCAGCACCCGCAGCTCGATGGTAGCGGTGTCGTTTGTCGGCACCGCATCGCCGGTCAGCTTGGTCCAGAACTTCAGCGTGTAAACACCGTTGGTGGTCGGCCGCCACGTCTGCGTGAACGCCAGCGAATCGGTCTCGCCCGGAGTCGTTGCCCGCGCCATCATCGAGTCGTAGTGAACCACGGTGCCGCCGGACCGCGACACCCGGACGTAGGTCTTGAACTGGCCTTCGGGCTGATTGCCGAAGTTCCTGACCACTGCCCAGAACGACAGCGGCCGGTTGTTGGGATGGAACATCCCGGCCGTGAACTCGTTCATCGCATGGAACACGCCAACGTCGTGAACCTGCATCGTCGTCGACTCCGGCGGGAAGAACCGCACCGCCAGCTCGGGGTGATACATGTTCTGACTCGGATTGGTGCCGGACAGATAGTTCAGCCCGACCTGACCCGAAACGTTCTCGATGCCGGTCTGGTTGCCGGTCGGCGCCCAGCCGTTGTAGGGCTGGCCCGACTGCTCCTTGTACTGGAACGTCACCGACGAATCGCGCTTGGACAGGATTATCTGCATCGTATTGTTCCCGCCCGTGCTCCAGAACGGAACCGAGTCCCACTGGACGATAAAGGTATCCTGTGCCGTGTTCGTCCAGTACCAGACCGACCCGCGCGCCGCACAGTCGATATCGGACATCAGAATCGCCAGCGTGTTGTTCGGCCGCTGTGGTCCCGGCACCGGATTGAACGGCGACGCGGCCAGGCCGTTGTCGTGGAACGCAATGTAACCGTTTGAGCCGACAAAGACCTTGTTCACCTTATACCAGTAGTAGGGAAAATCGAAACCGATGCTGAACGGCCCGGCAACGTTATCGTCACCCAGGGTCGTTATCCGGGTGCCGACGCCCTTGATGTTGACCCAGTTGTAGGTCGGGGCGCCCGGGCACGTCGTGTCTGAATCCAGGTAGCGGTAGCCGTACGCATCCGGCCCGCCGCCGCCCATCACCGGCGCGACCGCGCCACCAGTCCCTGCCGGACTGATGGCAATCAGTGCCGCCGCTAGTATGGTTACGAACATTCTTCCTCCTTACGGTTCGCTTACAACAGTTTCTGGAGTATAGGGTGTCTGCTGTCCCTGTCAAGACGACGCGGCCGCAACTGCGGCGGCCCCGAAGTCCGGCCTTCGGGGTTTCTTGACCACGGATGCCGCTTCTCTATGATTGACTGTCGTGAAAGCAATTGCGGTCGCTGTCGGTCTCGTCCTCCTGCTCGGTCCGGCCTGCTCGGACGCGCCGTTTGTCGTCCGGGAAGCCAACCGTGTGGTGCTGGTCGAGATGTTCTCGACCACCGGCTGAGCCTACTGCGCGACCGCGGAGCGGTCGCTCGACAGCCTGGCGAAGGCCTACGGCGATTCGCTGGTGTTCTTCGGGTATTTCGGCGCCGGCTCGCCGGCGGAGTTCATCACGCCGGCGGGGGCAGAACGGGAGCGATGGTATAACGTCACTTGGCAGCCCTCGGCGGTGTTCGACGGCCGGCCCGGACCGCAGGTGCAGCAGCCGGATTCGTTCTACCCGGTGTATCGGGACATGATTGACGCTGCCCGGTCGCGCAAGACCGTGCTGGAGATGACGCTCGACCCGGACCTGACCCGGGCCGATTCGGCACAGGTCAGCATCGGGGTGCGCATCGAGCCGACCGATTCGCTCATTGACGCCATGGCGAATCTTGCGCTGGTCGCGGTCGTGTTCGAAGACAGCCTGCCCTACGAGTATCTCGGCGACACGCTGCACGCCTGGCGGGTCGTGCGCCGGGTGTTGTCCGACACTTGGGGCATCCCGGTTAGCCTGCGGCTCGGGACAGTGTTCGAGACCACGCTCGTCGTGCCCAACCCCGGCTGGCGGCCCCGGCTCACCGGCGTGGCGGCGTTTGTGCAAAACACGGAGTCTAAACAGGTGCTGCAGTCGGCCGCCCGACTGCGGCTGGGAAACTAGCAATTTGGAGGAATCATGAAGTTTTCACGCTGGCCGTTTCTGGTTGTGCTCGGACTGCTCGGCATCGGTCTGGTTTTCGGGGCCGGCAAGCAGGAATACGAACCGGCGCCCGATTTCACGCTGACCGACGTCAACGGCGAGGAAGTTACATTGTCCGAGCTTCTGAAAAAAGGCCCGGTCTATCTCGTGTGCTGGGACCTGCCCTGCGTCAACTGCATCGCCGAGCTCGACGCCCTGCGGCCCACATACGACTCGCTGACCGACCGCGGGCTGCAGATAGTCGCCCTGTCGGTAGACAAGCCTGCCGACGAACAGCGGGTCCGGGCGTTTGTCAAATCGAAGAAGTGGCCCTACATCGTCCTTCTCGACCAGCAGCAGAAAGTCAAGAAGGCCTACAACATCATCATCAAGCCGACCGCCTACCTGATAAACATGGACGGTGAAATCGTCTTCACCCACATCGGCTACAAGAAAGGCGACGAGGCAAAGATCCGGGCCGAAATCCTGAAGTGGCTGCCCGAGGAAAAGCCGGCGGAAAAGAAGAAAGAGGAATAGCCGGACGACATGCGCGCAGGCGTTGCGCTCCTTCTTCTGCTCATTGCCACCGCGTTTACTCAGACCGGCCGGTCGCTCTCGGTCCAGGGCGTGAACCGGGCCGAATTCTGGGCCTACCGCCAGGACTGGGCGACTCACCTTGACAACAAGCTCGAGCTGAGCCTTCGCTACGCCGACCTGAAGGGCGAGCTGGGCCTCTTGTGGTTCGAGCCCTCGAAACACTCGCCCGCGGTCCGCAAGCCGCTGCGGCTGTTCGACTACTCGCTGGCCTACAGCCCGAAGCAGCTCGAGATTCTCTTCGGCCGGTTCTTCCAGACCTTCGGCAAAGGGCTTGCGCTCTCGTCCTATTCCGACGACGACTTCCGGCACTACAAGAGCCTGCACGGTCTCCGCGGTATCTTCCGCCTGCCGCTGCGTTCCGAGCTCGTGCTCCTCGGTGGCCGGCTGCGCGACGTCTTCTTTCAGGAGAACACCTACAAAACGATGAACGCCTCCGACACCGGCGACCAGGTCCTCGGAGCCGACTTCGAAACCCGGCCGCTCAAGTGGGCCGGACTCGGCGGCCGCTACGTCCGGATAAACCGCGAGCTCGACCCTACCGCCAAGGCATTCACCGAACTCTTTGGCGGCTCCGGTCAGGCGAGCATCGGGCCGGTCGATGTCTATGCGGAAGTCTGCCAGCGCTTGGGCACAAAGCCGGGCATCGGCGGCCGCGAAAACGGATTCGGCTACTACGTCAGCGGTACGCTGGCGCTGGCCGGTTTCTCGGTTCTCGGCCAGTTCATGGACTACGACAAGCTCGGCTTCCCCACCGGCGTCTATCACTACAACGACCCGCCGACGCCGATCAAGTCCGGGGTGGCCATCAATCGCGGTGTCGACGAGCGCGGCTTCGGGCTCGAAGTCTCAGGTTCGCCCCTGCCCGCGCTCTACCTCGAAGCCAACCTTGGCCGGCTCTACGTTCACGACGACACCTCGGCCGGCGTCCTCGAATGGGAAGGCAAGAGCCGCTACTCGCTCGGCACGGACTGGACATTCGAGGCCAAGTTCAACCACATGCTCCAGAAGAACATCGAACTCGGCACCGAGGCGCGCATCACCGACCGGCCGACAATCCTCGTGAACTACCTGCTCGGCAACCACACCTTTGCCTTCGAGGCAGAATACGGCTTCGTCGTCGAGCAGCCAACCGACACCACTCACGGCAGCCGCTGGAACTACCACGAACCGCTGCTGAGCATGAGCTACGGCTACGGCGAAGCACTGCTGTTCACTGTCGGCTGGCAGGGAGTGGACAAGGATTCGCTCAAACGCTACGACAACGCCAAATCCTGGCCGATGTTCGAGGTCGTCTGGTCAATCACCGAGCGCAATGTACTGCGGGTGCGTGCCGGCGCCGAGAAGGGCGGCTACACCTGTTCTGGTGGAGTCTGCCGTTACGAGACGCCTTTCACCGGTGCGAAGCTGCAGCTAATCAGCCGATTCTAGGAGCAATAGATGTCTAAGGAGGTTGGTCTGACAACCGAAGGTGAAGCGACCCGGAACGATGCGGCCGCACACGCGCTGGAACTGAAATCTGAGCGGCGGCGCCGTGCAATCTTCATCCTGCTGGCGATTCTGGGCACGACGGCACTCCTGCTCGGCATCAGGCTCGGCGACCCGGAGACAATCCACCGCTTCGCCGCTCAGATATGACTCTCCTGCATGGGCCTCGTGTAGGCCCGCAACACCTGCAACTCAGGAACTGCGAATCGCACTTGTCGGACAGCAATGGCCAAACGTAGAATAGCACCCTACCGTATCGGCCAGATAGTCGGCACGATTCTGCTCAATGCCTACATCTTTTCCTATATCCAGGGCAAAATAATCTACTCCGGCTTCCTGAAGCGGATTCCTGAGCCGGTTCTCAACTGCTACGGTGGCCCGCTGTCGGTCTTCGCCTGCCCGCTCGGCTCGACCCAGCAGATAATCGGCCAGCAGGGAATCGACTGGCTGCATCGGATTCCGTGGCTGGCGCTCGGCGTTTTCGTAGTGGTCGGCGCCTTCGTCGGCCGGGCGGCCTGCGCCTGGGTCTGCCCGTTCGGACTGTGGCAGGACCTCCTCTACAAAGTCAGAACCGTTTTCCGCAAAGCCGCGCCTGCCGGCGAGAGGCGTCTGGCCGCGCAGCGGCGCACCGGCTGGATTTCGTTCGGCATCATCGCCGCCATTGCCGCGCTCATCACGGTCTTTCTCGTGCTGTTCATGAGAATCGTCTGGTGGAAGGCAGCGCTCTTCGGCTGGCTGCCGTTCGTGGCGCTGATCTTGGCCGTAACCCTGCGCGGAAAGCAGGAACTGCCGTCAAGACTATGGGTGGGAAGCTGGCTGGTCGGCGTCGGCATGGGTCTCCTCACAATCGCCAGCTTCGACGTCGGCTACGGTATCGTTACCGGTGTCGTGGCCATGGTCCTGCTCGGACTTTTGGGCCGCTGGCGGGCGCTGAGTATCGCTCTTACGGTCGTTTTCCTGGTCGGAATTCTCGGCCGACCCCTGCAACTCGGCCCGTTCGGCGGGGCAGAGCTCACCCTGCTGCTGGTGCTGGCCGCTGCGCTCGTGATTATCGTGCTCGACATCGTCGCGCGACTAACCGTGCCATCGACGCTGCTCAAGTTCGCCTTCCTCTTCCTCGTCGCCGGTGTCGCCGCCTACAAGACCGCTGAGCCCTGGTTTTGCAAGCTCTGTCCGCAGGGAACGCTTGAGGCCGGAATTCCGCTTGTGGTCTGGGACCCGCTGCAGGCTCTGCGTCAGCTCGTCGGCTGGCTCTACTATGTCAAGATTGCCTTCCTGCTGCTGGTCGTGATCGCAGCCATCGCCATCAAACGACCCTTCTGCCGACTCGTCTGCCCCATCGGCGCAATCTACTCGCTCTTCAACAAAGGCAGCCTGCTGCACATGAAGCTGGGCAGCTCCGTCTGCACCGCCTGCGGGCGCTGCCGCAAGGTCTGCCCGATGGACATCGACCCCCAGCAAGGGCCGAACCAGCTCGAGTGCATCCGCTGCTTTGAATGCGTCTGGAACTGCCCGATGAAGGCGCTGAAAATCCGCCTTTAGCCCCTGAACCTGCCCGACCGATGAGAAAGCCGGGATGGTTGAAGGTCAAGCTGCCGTCCGGCCCTGAGTTCGAGCGCGTCAACTCCAGTCTGACCCGGCTCCGCCTGAACACCGTCTGCTCTTCGGCCCGCTGTCCCAATCTCGCCGATTGCTGGCGCCGCGGCACGGCCACAGTCATGATTCTCGGCGATATCTGCACCCGGCACTGCCGTTTCTGCGCCGTCAGTAATGGCAACCCCCGCGGTCAGACCGACGCCGAAGAACCGGAACGGGTGGCACGCGCTGTCGCCGAACTCGGCCTGAAATACGTCGTGCTGACCTCGGTCGACCGCGACGACCTCAAAGACATGGGCGCAGGCATCTTTGCGCAGACTGTCATGGACATCCGCGAATCGCAGGTCGTAGACCGCAGATCTCAGATTCCGCTGGTCGAGGTTCTCACCCCGGATTTCGGCGGCCGGCGCGACCTGCTCAAGCAGGTCGTCGCCGCCAGACCAGACGTCTTCGGGCACAACATCGAAACGGTCGAACGGCTCACCCCGCACGT
>Ga0101944_10006837_pt1 | contig 11840 bp, 13 predicted proteins | sample DewCreD2012metaG_FD_75245 | JGI IMG/M metagenome (GOLD analysis project Ga0101944, IMG submission 75245) | Hot spring sediment bacterial and archeal communities from British Columbia, Canada, to study Microbial Dark Matter (Phase II) - Dewar... ... | reverse complement strand
CGGGGACCGGCTGCTGATCGGGGTGTCCACGCACACCATGCGCGAGGCCGAGGAAGCCGCTGCGCAGGCGCCGGATTATCTGTCCGCCGGCGCGGTGTTCGCATCGCCCACCAAGCCGGAGCGCGAGGCCGCGGGCGTGGACTTCGCGGCGGCCGTGGCGCGCGCGTTTCCCATCCCCGTGGTGGCCATCGGCGGCATCACGGAGCGCAACGCCGCGCAGGTGGCGGCCGCGGGCGCGGCCGGCGCCGCGGTCATCTCGGACCTGGCCCGCGCCGCAGACCCGCGCGCCCGGGCACTCAAGATTATGGAAATTCTGAAAAGCAACTATCGCCCGCCCGCGCAAGAGGAGGACAATCGCGCATGACGCAGACTGGCGGCATCACCATCACCGTGAACGGGGAAACGCGCGCCGTGCCCGCGGGCTTGACCGTGAACGGTTTGCTCGACCATTTCGGAATCAAACGCGCCACCGCCATCGTGGAGCACAACCGCGAGGTGCTGGACAGAAAGCTGTTCGACGATACGCTCGTGCAGCATGGCGACACGCTTGAGATCGTGCGTTTCGTGGGCGGCGGATGACGCCCGGAACGCCGTTCAAACAACACTGAAAGCGGCGGAAATCCCACATCAGCAACCCGGGAGGTTGACAATGCAAGACGAAAAGCTCAAGATCGGCCCGCACGAATTCTCGTCCCGGTTCATGATCGGCACGGGCAAGTACGACACTTTCCCGCTGATGAAGGAGGCGCTGGAGGCGTCGGGTTCGGAGATCGTGACCGTAGCCGTGCGGCGCGTGAACCTGGACAATCCCAAAGAGGAGTCCCTGCTGGACTACATTCCGAAGAACATGACCCTGCTGCCGAACACGGCGGGATGCGCCACGGTGGACGAGGCCGTGCGCGTGGCGCACATGGCGCGCGCCGCGGGCATGACCAAGCTGCTCAAGCTCGAGGTGATCAACGATCCCGAGACCCTGCTGCCGGACATGGTGGGCACCATCGAGGCCACGAAAATCCTCGTCGAGGAAGGGTTCGTGGTCATGCCCTATATGATGCAGGACCCGGTATCCGCAAGCCGCCTGGTGGACGCTGGCGCGGCCGCGGTCATGCCGCTGGCGTCGCCCATCGGCTCGGGCCAGGGGTTCATTGATTTCAGTTTCATCAAACTGATCGTCAAGCGGTTCAAGGGCGTTGTGCCCATCGTGGTGGACGCGGGCCTGGGCGCGCCCAGCGACGCGGCGCTGGCCATGGAAATCGGCGCGGACGCGGTGCTCATCAACACGGCCGTGGCCAAGGCCAAGGATCCGGTTCTGATGGCCAGAGCCATGAAGGCAGGCGTGGAAGCGGGCCGCATGGCGTACCTGGCCGGGCGCATTCCCAAGGTGGAATACGCCACGCCCAGCAGCCCCACCCAGGGCGTGGTCAAGTAATACGGCCGCACGCCCCTTTTGATAAAAACAAACCAACGGCGCCGCGCCCGGAGCGGCCCACTGGAGCACGACATGACACTGATTGACAAAGCGCGCAGGGGACAGGCGGCCCCGGCCGTGAAACAGGTTGCCAAAAAGGAAGGCGTGGATGTCAAGTGGCTCATCGGCGAAATCGCCGCGGGCCGCGTCAGCATCCCGGCCAACAAAAACCGCAAGGGGCTGGACCCCGAGGGCGTGGGCGCGGGCCTGCGCACCAAGGTCAACGCCAACATCGGCACCTCGCGCGACCGCTGCGACATTCGCTTCGAGAAGAAAAAGCTCGACGCCGCGATCGAGGCCGGAGCCGACGCGGTCATGGACTTGAGCACGGGCGGCGACCTGCGCGCCATCCGCCGCGCCATTCTGGACGCCTGCCCCAAGCCCCTGGGCACGGTGCCCATTTACGAGTTGCTCGTGAGCAATCGCAGCAAGTGCGCGGACAAGATACACATTGACATCGAGGAGCTGTTCGACATCATTGAGCGTCAGGCCGAGGAAGGCGTGGACTTCATGACCATCCACGCGGGGCTGACCTTCAAGGCCGTGGAGCTGCTGCGGCAGAAGCCGCGCGTGTGCGGGGTGGTGAGCCGGGGCGGGTCCTTCCTGGCCGCGTACATGGCCATCCACAACTGCGAAAACCCGCTGTATGAGAATTTCGACCGGCTTTTGAAGATCTGCCGCAAACACGATGTGACCATCAGCCTCGGGGACGGTCTGCGCAGCGGCGCGCTGGCGGACGCGCACGACAGGCCCATGATGCACGAGATGATCGTGCTGGGCGAGTTGTCCCGCGCGTGCCGCGAGGCGGGCGTGCAGGCCATCATCGAGGGGCCGGGGCACATGCCGCTCGACCAGATCGAGGCCAATGTGAAGATGGAGAAGGCCCTGTGCGAGGGCGCGCCGTACTATGTGCTCGGGCCTCTGGTCACGGATGTCGCGCCGGGGTACGACCACATCACGAGCGCCATCGGCGGCGCCATCGCGGCCGCGGCGGGCGTGGACTTCCTGTGCTATGTGACGCCCAGCGAGCACCTGGGCTTGCCCGAGCCGGAGGATGTGCGCCGCGGGGTCATGGCCTCGCGCATCGCGGCCCACGCCGCGGACATCGTCAAGAACCCGCGCCTTGCCGAATGGGACCGCAAAATGTCCGTGGCGCGCAAGGCTCTGGATTGGGACGGCCAGAAAGCCCTGGCCCTGGACCCGCGGGCCTTCGACCGGTTCCAGCCCCTACAGGACAAAAAGCACAAAAAGGGCGACAAGACCTGCTCCATGTGCGGCGAATACTGCGCTTACCAGTTGACCGACAATGTAATTTGAAAGCAAAAGGGCACAAAGTAAGAGCCTGTGATTCGGGGTTCAGGGGTTCAAACCGGATCCCCGGTTCCCTGCAACCCCGGATTTCTTTGCGCGCAAACGAAAACCCCGCCGTTCGGGCGGGGTTTTTTGTAATTTCGTTGAAAAGCGAATCGCCGTGAATCAGTGTTTGGACTTGGCGACCTTGATGCGCGTGAGAGCGCGCTGGAGCGCGGCTTCCGCGCGGGCGACATCCACATTTTCCTTGTTTTTCTCTTTGAGGCGCTGCTCGGCGCGCTGTCGCGCCTGCTCCGCGCGGTTCAAATCAATGTCGCGGCGCGACTCGGCAGTGTCCACGAGCACGGCGGCCTTGTTCGCGTTGATCTCGAAGAAGCCGTCGCTGGTCACGAACACGCGTTCCTTGCCGCCGGCCTCGCGGATGGTGAAGCTGCCGAACTCCAGGGCCGCGAGCATGGGGGCGTGGTTGTACAACACGCCGAACAGACCGTCCGGCGCCTGTCCGATCATGGACTCGACCTCACCCGTGAATATCTCTTTGATCGGGGTGAGGATTTCTAGCTTGATGGTTTTTCCGGCTGCCATTGGTTCACCCACTCGAAATTATTCTACGGCTGCGAGTTTCTTGGCTTTCTCCACGGCCTCGTCAATGCCGCCAACCATGTAGAAGGCCTGCTCGGGCAGGTGGTCGTGTTTGCCTTCGACGAGTTCCTTGAATCCTCGGATGGTCTCCTCGAGTTCCACATAGCGGCCCTGCGCGCCAGTGAAGGCTTCGGCCACAAAGAACGGCTGGCTCAAGAAGCGCTGGATGCGGCGGGCGCGGCCCACGATCAGCTTGTCTTCTTCGCTCAACTCTTCCATGCCCAGAATGGCGATGATGTCCTGCAGGTTTTTGTAGCGCTGCAGAATCATCTGCACTTCGCGGGCCACGCCGTAGTGCTCCTGACCCACGATGTGCGGGTCCAGGATGCGGCTGGTGCTGTCGAGCGGGTCCACGGCCGGGTAAATGCCCAGCTCCGCGATCTGGCGCGAGAGCACCGAGGTGGCGTCCAGGTGCGCGAAGGTCGTGGCCGGCGCCGGGTCCGTGAGGTCGTCGGCGGGAACATATACGGCCTGCACCGAAGTGATGGAGCCTTTCTTGGTGGAAGTGATGCGTTCCTGCAGGGCGCCCATTTCCGTGGCGAGCGTGGGCTGGTAGCCCACGGCGCTGGGCATGCGGCCGAGCAGAGCGGACACTTCGGAACCCGCCTGGGTGAAGCGGAAGATGTTGTCAATGAACAGCAGCACATCCTGGCCTTCGCTGTCGCGGAAGTACTCGCACATGGCCAGAGCGGTGAGGGCCACGCGCAGGCGCGCTCCGGGCGGCTCGTTCATCTGGCCGAACACCAGAGTTGTTTTGTCGAGCACGCCCGATTCCTGCATTTCGAGGTACAGGTCGTTTCCTTCGCGGGTGCGCTCGCCCACGCCGGCGAATGCGGAGAGGCCGCCGTGCTCCTGCGCAATGTTGCGGATCAATTCGCAGATGAGCACTGTCTTGCCCACGCCCGCGCCGCCGAACAGGCCGACCTTTCCGCCCTTGGCGTAGGGTTCGAGCAGGTCAATAACTTTGATGCCCGTGACGAACACATCGCTGACCGTGCCCTGTTCGTCGAAGGTGGGCGCATCGCGGTGAATGGGATAGAAGGTATCTGTTTCTGGCGCGGGCTTATTGTCAATTGGTTCGCCCAGGAGGTTGAACATGCGGCCGAGGGTGGCGCGGCCCACGGGAACGCTGATGGGCTTGCCCGTGCTTTCCACGACCTGCCCGCGCTTCAGACCGTCGGTGGGCTTCATGCTGATGGCGCGCACGATGTTGTTGCCCAGGTGCTGCGCCACTTCCGCCACAATGTCCCGCTCGTATTCCATGCGGGTCAATTCGGGAGCGATACCCTTGAGGCGGGTTTCGATCTGCTCCTTTTCTGCGCCGGACGCGCCGCCGAGCTTGCTTTCCAGTTCGGCCTTTTCCTTTTCCAGGGCGATCTGGGTGTCCTTTTTCTCCATCCGGATTTTGAGCGCCGAATAAATTTCGGGCAATCCGTCGGGCGGGAACTCCACGTCAACCGTGGGGCCGATGATCTGGACAACTTTACCTTGCGCGGGCATGAGATTCACCTCATCCGTATTCTGATTTGCCGCCGCAAGAAGCGGCGGCCGGGATTTGACACCGTTACACCAATCAGCCCAGAGCCTCGGCGCCACCTACGATTTCGGCGATTTCCCGGGTGATGGCGGCCTGGCGGACCTTGTTGAAGGTGAGGGTCAGAACCCTGACCATTTCCTTTGCGTTGTCTGTTGCGTTGGTCATGGCGACCATGCGCTGGCCCTGTTCGCTGGCGAAGGTTTCGGCCAGGCTGACCATGACGCGGGTGTACAGATATTTCGGGAACAGGATGTTCAGAATGGCCTCGGGGCTTGGCATGAAAATGATGTCCGAGATGTGCCGGTCCTGCTCTTCTTCGGATTTTTCCTGCGCGGTGATGGGCAGGAGCTTGATGACCGTGGGGATGCACACGGCCGGGGACTTGAACTTTGCGTACAGCAGATACAGTTCATCAATTTCGCCGGAGATGAAGTCGCTGGCCACGCGGTCGGTGATGGCCTTGACCTCGCGGTGCTCGATGCTCTGATCCATGTCCGTGAAGGTCTCGACGACATTCACCGCGGGGTTGCGCTTGTAGTGATCGCGGCCCTTTTTGCCCACAATGTACACATTGGTCTTGTCGTATCCGTGCTCTTCGAGGAACTTTTTGCCTTCCTTGAAGAGGTTGGAGTTGAAGCCGCCGCACAGGCCGCGGTCGCTGGTCATCATGAGCAGGCCGATGCGGGACACATCGCGCACGCGCGCCAATTCGTGGGGCACATTTTCCGGGTCCGTGGTGAACCCGTCCAGGAAGTGTTGCAATCGTTCCACGAAGGGGCGGGCCGAGTTGGCGCGCTCCTCGGCGCGGCGCAGGCGGGCGGCGGCCACCATCTTCATGGCGCTGGTGATCTTCTGCGTGTTTTTCACGCCGCCGATGCGTTTGCGGATTTGGTTCGGATTAGCAGGAATGGCTCATCACCTCCTCCGTAGTGGGGCTTGTCACGCCTTGAACACCTTTTTGAAGTCTTCGAACGCGGCCTTGATTTTCTGCTTGATTTCCTCGGTGAGGACCTTGCCCTGCATGATCTCGGCGCCCACATCGGGCTTGTTCTGGGCCATGTAGGCGAGGAATTCCTTTTCGAGCCTTCTGATGCTTTCCACGGGGTATTCATCAAGCAGGCCCTGGGTGCCCACGAAGATGATCATGACTTCGTCGGCCAGGGACATGGGCAGGTACTGATCCTGCTTGAGAATTTCCACCATGCGCTCGCCGCGGGCGAGCTGCTTCTGGGTGGCCTTGTCCAGGTCGGAGCCGAACTGGGCGAACGCGGCCAGTTCGCGGTACTGGGCCATGTCCAGGCGCAGGGATCCGGCCACGGCCTTCATGGCCTTGGTCTGCGCGTTGCCGCCCACGCGGCTGACGCTGATGCCCACATCCACGGCCGGGCGCACGCCGGCGTAGAACAGGTCGGGCGTGAGGTAGATCTGGCCGTCAGTGATCGAGATAACATTGGTGGGAATGTACGCGGACACATCGCCGGCCTGGGTCTCGATGATGGGCAGCGCGGTGAGGGAGCCGCCGCCGTTTTCCGCGGACAGGCGCACGGCGCGTTCGAGCAGGCGCGAGTGCAGATAGAACACATCGCCGGGGTAGGCTTCACGGCCGGGCGGGCGGCGCAGCAGCAGGGAGAGCTGGCGGTAGGCCACTGCCTGTTTGCTCAAGTCATCGTACACCACAAGCACATCTTTGCCCTGCCACATGAAGTGCTCGCCGATGGCCACGCCTGCGTACGGGGCGATGTACTGCAGCGGAGCCGGTTCCATGGCGCTGGCGTTCACGATGATGGTGTATTCCATGGCGCCGTACTTTTCGAGAATGTTGTGAACGGCCACAACCGAGGACTTCTTCTGTCCCACGGCCACATAGATGCAGATCATGTCCTGGCCCTTCTGGTTGATGATCGCATCAACGCCGATGGCGGTTTTGCCGACCTGGCGGTCGCCGATGATCAGCTCGCGCTGTCCGCGTCCGATGGGGATCATGGCGTCAATAGCCTTGATGCCCGTCTGCACCGGGGTGTTCACGGGCTGGCGGGCGAGCACGCCGGGAGCGCGGATTTCGAGTTCGCGGAATTGGTCGGTGGCGATGGGGCCTTTGCCGTCGAGGGGCTCGCCGATGGGAGACACCACGCGGCCGATGAGCGCGTCGCCGACCGGCACGGACGCGATGCGGCCCGTGCACTTCACGGTGTCGCCTTCCTTGATCTGGAGGTCCGAGCCGAAGAGCACAGCGCCCACATTGTCTTCTTCCAGGTTCAGCACCATGCCCATGATGCCGCCCGGGAATTCGAGCAGTTCGCCTGCCATGGCGTTGGACAACCCGTAGACGCGCGCGATGCCGTCGCCGACCTGGAGGACGACGCCGGAATCCGTCATTTCGACTTCGGATCGATATTTTTCCAATTGCTCTTTAATTACAGAGCTGACTTCTTCGGGCTTCAGACTCATTATGTTCACCCCTTGGCTTTTAGACCTTGACCGCTTTCAAGGTTTCCTTCATTTGGTCCAGACGGTGCATGACCGTTCCATCAATCACGCGGTCGCCCAGCCGCACCAATACGCCGCCCATGAGTTCCGGTTTGACCACTTCTTCGAGAAGAATGGTTTTGCCGGTGACTTTGCCCAACTTGTCCCGCAGGCCCTGCTTGAGGTCCTCTGTGAGCGCATAGGGCGTTTCCACCCGGGCCGTGACCTGGCTGCGGTGTTCCATGAGCCGTTCCAGGAACACTTCGCACATGAGTGGAATGTATTCCTCGCGCTGCTTGTCCACGACCAGGCAGAGATAGTCGAACAGCATCTCGTTGGCCTTGTCCTTGAGGCTTGCCATGAGCTGCTGAAGAACTTTCTTCTTTTCCTCTGGCGCGATGGCGGGATGCGCGAGGAACCGGTTGAGGTCCGCGTCGTCGCGCACCGCCGCAGCGATGGGCGGAAACGCGGTTTCCACGGCCTCGAGCTGGCCGTTGTCCCTGGCCGCCAGGAACAGGGCCGTGGCGTAGCGGCTGGCTATGTTGCGCTGCAGCATCAGGCTTTCCCCGCTTCCATGTTCTCAAGATCCGTGAGGAACGATTTCACGAGGGTTTCGTGCGAGTCCTTGGACATTTCCTTTTCCAGCACCCTGCCGGCCAGGTCGAAGGACAGGCCCACCACATAGTCGCGCAGGCTGCGCCGTGCCTGGGCGGCTTCCTCGCGGATGGCGTTCATGGCTTTCTGGCGCTCGAGTTCAGCTTCCTTGCGCGCGCCCGCCACGATCTCCTCGGCCATGCTGTTGCCGCGATGCACCGCCTCCGCCAGCTTGGCCTGGGCTTCCTCTTCAATCTTTATGACCTTGGTTTCGTACTTGGCCTTGAGTTCTTCGGCTTCGCGCTCGGCCTGTTCGGCCTTGCCGTAGATGTCGCGCACTTCTTTCTCGCGCTGCTCCATCATGCCGAGAATGGGTTTCCACAGAAACTTGGCCAGTCCCAGGAACAGGAGCAGGAAGCCGAGGATCTGCACGGCCAGCTGCGTGGGCCGGATGCCCAGTGTTTCAAGAATTTCCATCAGGGAAACCTCCCGTGCATGAGCCGCCCGGCCGTGCCCGGCCGCGCCGCTTATGCGATGGTTACTTACAGCTCAACGAATTACAGAATTCCGGACTTCTTGTTTCTGCTCTCCGCCGGCTTACAGTTTGCCCATAAGCACGAACACGGACACGAGCACGTAAATGGTCAGAGCTTCGATCAGCGCGCCGCCGATGATCATGGCGGTCTGGATCTTGTCTGCGGCTTCGGGCTGGCGGGCCATGGCTTCCATGGCGGCGCTGACGGCTTTGCCCAGGCCATAGGCGGAACCCACGGCCGCGATGGCAACACCCAGCGGAAGCGTCAATCCTAACGTGTTCATCTGTCTTCCTCCTTCCGATTCTTTCCTCTTAGTGATGGCCGTGCTCTGCGTGGTGGTGATCGTCGTGATGATGATCCCCGTGAGCCGACATCTGGGAAATATAAATCGCGCTAAGCGACATGAAGACCAATGCCTGGATGAATCCGAACAACATGGCGAGCGGGAAGAACAGAGTCTGCAGCGGAATCGGCACATACACCGGCAGACTCAACAGCATGAAGGCCAGGGCCGCGATCAGCACATCCTCGGCCGTGATGTTTGCAAAGAGACGAAGGGAGAGAGAGATGGGCTTGATGACCTCGCCCACCATGTGCAGGGGCATCTGCAGAGGCGCCAGCCACGCCGGTTCGCCCATGAGGTGCTTGATGTAGCCCCCGGGACCGTTCTGCCGGATGCCGTGATACTGCACGAACAGGAACACGCAGACTGCCACGGACAGCGGGGTGTTCAGGTTCAATGCAATGGGCGACTTGAAGCCCGGGATCATGCCCATGTAGGCCATGCAAATGACATAGAGAAAAATGGAACCCAACAGGGGCAGATACTTGCGGTTGTCGGGTCCGATCATGTTTCGGGTGAAGGTGTCCAGCCAGCCCACAATCAGCTCCATGAACGCCTGGAACCCGCTGGGAATCTTCTTGACATTGCGGGAGGCCAGCATGCCCATGAGCAGAATGAAGAGAACGGCCGTGAATCCGAATGTTATATTGGCGACATCGGTCCAGTTCAGACCCATGAGGCCCGTGCCCCACACATTGCTGGTGAGTGTCTGCTCTTTGTTGACTTTGTAGCTGACGGTCAGGGGGCCGTGCACGCCGTCGTCCTCGGGCTTGTCGCCCCGGCGAAGCTGGCGCACGATTTTAAGCTCGTGTTCCTTGATTTCGGTGATCCAGAAACGCACAAGTTTCTTTTTGTCAGTGGTTCCGTCGAGGTTGCCCGGAGGATTGGACACCATGACCGCAAAAATGGGGTTCTCGATAGGTTTTTCGGCGGGGTTGACCTTGCCCACGCCGGACTCAATGAAGTTTACGCTTTCGTCTTTAAGAATGAATGTGCCGGGTTCTTCAGTGGGGATAAGCTCGGCTTCGCTGGGCTGAACCAATGTTTTTGCGAGAGAAGCGAAAACGAAATCCACGGCGCTGGGAAGTTCGGCGACTTCGTGGGCGTGGGGGTGCAGACAAATGGCGCCCTCGGGGCAGGCGTGTTCGCCGCCGTGGCCTCCGCCGTGTCCGCCCTCCGCGCCGTGAGCGTCCGCAGCCTGTTCGCCGTGGGCTGCAGGCGCGCCGTGCGCTTCTCCGCCGGATGACGCCAGTACGGGAAGCGCCAGAACCAAGGTCAGCGCCAGGGAGGCAAGGATGCTGCATATGCCAGAAGTTCGTCTGCTGTGCATAACGCCCGCTACCCTTTCTTCTTGATCGCAACGTAAGCGCCGGCCAGCAGCACGCACAGAACCAGGGTGAACCCAATGGCCAGGGCCGGGATGTTCACCCACTGCATGTAGGCCGGATACAAAAGCGCAAACAGGCTTGCGTTGATTCCGAGGAACCCGGTCACCGCCGCCCGCTTGTTCACGCCTTCTGTGTTCACGATCGCTTTAATAATCATGCTTAAAAAAACCAGATTGGCCAGCCCCGCTATGGACCCGGCCAGAAATCCTTCCAAAAACCGCCTGGGCAACCTGTCCCCCGCCAGATAGATTGCAATGGCGATGACCGGGATCAGGCCGCACGAAGATGAGATTATATATTTTGATACGGAATTGTCAAGTGTATATTTTTTTATAATACCGCTGTCATTTTCTGTTTTTTTCATTTATTCAAGCCGTTTTTTCTATTTGAGCGGTCACAGGCGCTTAATCATGGTAAATATTTCACGAAACGCCCCGATCATGAAAAAGAGCACGGAAACCGCCATAAGGATCCCGTTTGCATGAAACCGCCGTTCGAGCAGGGTTCCCACCAGAAAGCCTGCGGCGCCGAATGCGAAGAACATGGCCGGAATGCCCGTGAAGTACCCGATACGCCGCCAGAAACGCCCCTGATCCTCGGCTTTTTTCCGTTCTTCTTCTTCTTTCTTCTTGAACTCGCGCCAACCGGACATTGCGGGTTGCCCCTTTCGCATGCGCCCTGGTTCATGCTCTGGTCCGCTGATTGTTCCATATATTATCTGCTCGACACGGGTTTTTCAATAGCCCCGGCGCACGCGCATCGGAATATGAGGCAACCTGGTGCGCAAAACGCGCGCAAGCCGCGCCCCGCGCGCGATGTATACACCGCGATTCACTGTAAATTTGTTGTAATGGGCGGTCGGACAGGAGATGGAGGATAGCGAAATGATTGATACGCAGGGCGCGGAGGCACGGAGGACATAGAGAAAAACGGGGCATTGCGAATTCTCATATCCTCCGTGACCTCTGCGCCTCCGTGATCTCCGTGTCAGAAAACGCCCATTCTATGGGGCTGTTGAAAAACCCAATAAGCTGCGCCAAAAGCGCGAACGCAGTAAAAAACAGGGACTGGGAACGCGGCGATTTTCCGCGTGCCTGTACCTGCTTTTTACGGCCGCCGGGCTTTTTCAACACACCCACAGGCCCCGGTTTTGCCCCAATATGCAGTGAATTTTGCGGCTTTTGCGCCTTGTTAGCAGTTTTTTTGTTTCGAGGTTTCAGCAGGTTTGGTTTGCCGGGATTTGCGGGCGGGCAATGAAGCGGGCGCGGTGCAGGGTGCAGGGTGCGGCGCGGGGGCGCCCCGGGCCGCGGCTTGGGATTTTTTTGTGCGGGGCTATACTATGGCTGTCCTTGTACACCTGCCCGGCGGCCGCGCGCGCCGGAGCATCATGACAAAGCGCCCCTGACCATGGAACAGCAGGACAGCCCATCCCCCGCTTCGGCGGTCCCGCCCCAAGACCTGGTGTTCGGCCCCGTGCCCTCGCGCAGGCTCGGCCTGTCCCTGGGCGTGGACCTGGCCCCATTCAAGACCTGCTGCTACGACTGCATCTATTGCC
>Ga0101944_10006836_pt1 | contig 11840 bp, 11 predicted proteins | sample DewCreD2012metaG_FD_75245 | JGI IMG/M metagenome (GOLD analysis project Ga0101944, IMG submission 75245) | Hot spring sediment bacterial and archeal communities from British Columbia, Canada, to study Microbial Dark Matter (Phase II) - Dewar... ... | reverse complement strand
AAACGCTGGCGTCGATGCTGTACTTTTTGGCGCTTTCGCTGACGGGGATGCCTTTGGTTTTGGCGTAAGCGATTTCTTCTTCCCGTGTTAAGCCCCATTCGCGGACGGGGGCGATGATTTGTTTGTCAGCTGCGAGGGATGCGAGGGTTATGTCGAAGCGAACTTGGTCGTTTCCGCGTCCTGTGCAGCCGTGGGCTAAGCCTGTTGCGCCTTCCTTCTCCGCGACCTCCACCATCTTTTTGGCGATCAGTGGCCGAGAGAGGCTGGTGCTGATGGGGTATTTGCCTTCGTAGAGGGCGTTGGCTTTGATGGCTGGGAAAATGTAATCTGTGCAGAATTCCTCTTTCGCGTCGATCGAAACGTGTTTGGTGACGCCGAGTTTTTTGGCTTTCTCTTCCGCTGCTTTGAGGTCTTCGCCTTGACCTACATCCACTGTGACTGTGATGACTTGTGCGTTTAGTTTTTCTTGGAGGTACTTGATTAACACGGAGGTGTCTAACCCGCCGCTGTAAGCTAACACATATTTTTCGGTTGTTATGGTGTCTGTTCCCCCATTTTTTGGTTGGAATTGTTTCCCTTACCTTGAGGGCTGTATTTTTAAACGTTGTGACTTTTTTGTCACTTAACAAGCTTTAAATGTCCCATTTGATACAACAAGAAAACAACATGACAGTCGCTCAAAACGTCCGCAACCACCTCAAAAACAAACCCTACTTACTCGAAGCCCTCGAAAAAGGCATCGTAAACCTAAGCGAACTCAGCCGTCAACTCCAAAAAGAACTCAAAACTGACGACACCAGCGCCATAAAAGCCGCCCTGCGCCGCTATTCAGAGGAACTCCAAAAACACCGCCAGAAACGCGAAGAAAAAGTCCTCGCCCTCCTCAGACGCAGCGGCATAGCAATCTACGACCGCAAATCCGTCATCATAACCTCCAAAGAACTCACCCTCAACACAGGCATGAAAGTGGATTTGCTAGACAAATTCGTCTACTTGCTTGATCGCAGTGATTTGCCTGAACGTATAAGCGCGTTGGTGAAGCATGAAAACTGCACCATGATAGTGGTTCACTCGCCTGAAGAGTTGGAAGCTACGCCGGGAGTTGTCGCGTTCCTCGCCACGTTGCTGGCGGAGCAGAACGTGAACATCGTCGAGTTCATTTCCTGCTGGACCGAAACCATCATGGTAGTTGACAAAAAAGACAGCCTCAAAGCCTACGAAGTTCTGTCGAATTTGGTGGGCTAACCAAGCAGTCAAACAAAACATCTACAGCTAAAATTTGTGCTATTCAATGGTTCCGCGAAAAGCGGTGTTGCAGTGTGTTTTACGCCTAATTAGACGCTATAACAGATTCCTATGCAGAAACCTATTGGAGGGGAGAGTGCTGTCAGCGGATGGGTGCGTTTTTACGCAACTATGCGTGCGCGCCAAGTTCTAAGGAGGGGCAAACAGCCACATTGATTCTCTTAGGCTGCACCAAAATTATTAATTGCAGCGCTGATACTTCTCTGACTATACTCGTAACTTGAACAGGTGCCTTGTTCACTGGAGAGACAAAGTTTGGTTCATCAGGAATGCATAAACTGCAAAGCAACCTACAGCGTAGATGAAGTTGTCTACTTCTGCAAGAAATGCAAAGACATCCTCGAAATAAAATTCGACAAAAACGAATTAGCCCAGAACTTAGCGGCAAGCGACTGGAAAACCAAACCGCTCAGCGTCTGGCGCTACCGCCCCTTAATGCCCATCCACGAATCCACCAAACTCGTCACCCTCGGCGAAGGCGGCACAGGCCTCCACCAATCTCCGAACCTCGGCAACGAATTAGGCATGAAACATCTCTACGTTAAAAACGAGGGTGAAAACCCCACAGGCAGCTTCAAAGACAGAGGAATGACCGTCGGAGTAACCAAAGCCGTCGAACTCGGCGCACGCCACGTCATCTGCGCCTCCACAGGCAACACCTCCGCCAGTTTGGCAGCGTACGCCGCCAGAGCAGGCATCCGATGCACCGTGCTTATTCCCTCAGGCAAAATCGCGTATGGCAAACTCAGCCAAGCCATGATTCACGGAGCCAAAGTGCTTCAAGTCAGAGGCAACTTTGATGAAGCCTTAGAGTTCGTTTTGAAGTTAGCGGAGAAGCACAAGAGCATCTACCTGTTGAATTCGATTAATCCTTTCCGCATTGAAGGCCAAAAGTCGTTGGGCTACGAAATCTGCGAGCAACTCAACTACGAAGCCCCAGACCGCATCATCATCCCAGTGGGCAACGCAGGCAACATAAGCGCCGTCTGGAAAGGCCTCAAAGAATTCCACCAACTCGGACTCATAAAGAAGCTGCCCAAAATGACAGGTATCCAAGCCGCAGGTTCAGCCCCCATCGCGCAGGCAATCAAAACAGACAGCGACAAAATCGTCCCAGTCGAGCACCCCGAAACCATTGCCACAGCCATCCGCATCGGTGCACCCGTTAGCTGGAAAAAAGCCGTCAACGCCATCCGCGAATCAGGCGGCACCGCAGAAACCGTCACCGACGAAGAAATCCTCGATGCACAAAAAATCCTCGCCAGAATAGAGGGCATCTTTGTGGAACCCGCATCTGCCTCATCCATCGCAGGCTTAAAGAAACTCATCAAGCAGGGCACGGTGGCAAAGGACGAAAAGGTTGTCTGCATAACCACGGGGCACGGCTTAAAAGATCCCGATACAGCCATAAAGCAGTGTGAGAAGCCAGTGGAAGTGGACGCGGAAATCTCAGCTATAGAGGAAGCGTTAGGCTTAAAGAACCAACCCATAATTGCACGGTGAAGTATGAATGAGGATTATCTTAGTTGGATACGGCGTGGTCGGTAAAGGTGTAACGACGATTCTAGCGCAGAAGTACGCGGAGAAAGTCAAAGATTACGGGTTCAACCCCAAAATCGTCGCCATCGCAGACTTAGACGGCGCAGTCATAAACCCCAGAGGTTTAAGCCCTGAAAAACTTGAAGCCATCAAACAAAAAGGGTACCCGATTTCTGCGGATAAAGAGTTCGGGCATCCAGGCATGAAAGCCCTTGACGTAATCGAGAACGTAGAAGCAGAAGTTGTCGTGGAAGTCACCCCCGTTAACATCCAAACCGCAGAACCCGCCATATCACACATCACCAAAGCCTTCAAAACGGGCAAACACGTCGTCACAACCAACAAAGGCCCCCTGGCACTAGCCATGCCAGCGCTAACGGAACTCGCGGAATACAACAACGTTTACCTCCGATTTAGCGGCACAGTCGGCGGCGGCACCCCCATGCTGGAATTCGCCAAACGATGCCTCGCAGGCGACCACATCAAAGCCATACGCGGCATCTTTAACGGCACAACCAACTACATCTTAAGTGAGATGTCACAGAACCGCGTTACCTTCCAAGACGCCCTCTCAAACGCGCAGAAACTGGGCTACGCTGAGCGGGAGCCCTCTATGGACATCGACGGATTCGACACCGCATGCAAAGTAGTTATCTTGTCGAACTGGATTATGGGCAAAAAAATCACCCTAAAAGACGTTGACCGCACAGGCATCCGCGACGTCACATTAGATATGCTGGATGAAGCCTCAAAACGGGGCAACACCATAAAACTCATCGGGTCAGTTGACGGCGACAAACCCACCGTTAAACCCACTGAAATCGCTAAAACTCACCCGCTCTGCGTCAGCGGAGTCCTCAATGCCGTAACTTTCTCAACCGAGTACGCGGGTGAACAAACCCTAGTCGGTAGAGGTGCAGGTGGAATTGAGACGGCAGGTGCAGTTTTAAGGGACCTTCTAGACATAAGACATAAGTTGGCAAATCGAATGCTAAATAGTAACTCGGAGCAATAGACATGAAGTTAGTAATGAAGTTCGGCGGCACAAGTGTCGGCAGCGGCGAAAACATCCGCCACGTAGCCGAAATAGTAACCGAATACGCAAAGAAAGGTGACCAGATAGCGGTTGTGGTTTCCGCGTTGGCAGGCGTCACCAACAGCCTCATAGAAACAGGTTGTCAAGCAAAGAGAAGTGACGAGAAAAAAATCCAAACCTTCACCGCAGAACTGCTCAAAAAACACACCGACGCCGTTTCAACGGCCATCAAGAGCAAGGCAATTCAGAAAGAAGTTAACCAGATTATTGAGAAAAACATCGCTGAACTCGAAAAAGTCCTAACAGGCATCTGCTACGTCGGTGAACTCACCCCCAAAAGCAAAGACTATGTCGTCAGCTTCGGTGAACGCCTCTCTGCGCCGATTGTTTGGGGCGCCATAAAAGACCTCAAAGCCCAAACCCAATGCTTCACAGGCAAAGAAGCAGGCATAGTTACTGATAGCAACTTCGGCGAAGCCAACCCTCTGATGAACTTCACAACCCACCTTATCCGCGAAAGAATAGGTCCACTGCTCGAGAAAGGCGTTATCCCAGTTGTAACAGGCTTTATCGCGGCAAACCAAGACGGCATAGTCACCACCGTCGGACGAGGCGGCTCAGACTACACCGCAACCATCCTAGGCGTCGCATTAAAGGTAGATGAAGTTTGGATTTGGACCGACGTTGACGGTATCATGACCACTGACCCCAAGCTGGTGCCTAAAGCTCGCATGCTGCCGCAACTCAGTTATCAGGAAGCAGCGGAGATGGCGATTTTCGGCGCCAAAGCCATGCACCCCCGCGCATTGGGGCCTGTAAGCAAAGAAAACATACCCGTCCGCATCCGCAACACAGCCAACCCCAAAAACACAGGCACCCTCATCACCAAAGAACCCGCCGCAGACGCTAAAGAAGCAGTCAAAGCAGTCGCCATGATAAAAGACGTCGCTATGATAAACGTTTACGGAGCTGCAATGGTCGGCGCACCCGGCAGCTACTCCAAAGTCTTCGATGTGCTAGGCAAAAACGGCATCAACGTCATGATGGTATCCGCTGCAGCTTCAGAAGCCAACATATCCATGATAATCAAACGTAGCTTACTCGGTAGAGCAGTTAGCAACCTCGAAATTGCGCTGCAAGAAAAAGGCGGCTTAGTCAGCGAAGTGGCAACAGAAGACGACGTGGCAGTCATAGCGGTTATGGGCGCAAACATGAAGGGCACTTTGGGTGTTGCGTCAAAAATCTTTAGCACCGTCGCCAAGAAGGGCATCAACATCCGCATGATCGCGCAGGGCAGCTCAGAACTCAACATCTCTTTTGTAGTTAAAGAGAAAGACGGCGCCGCTGTGGTTCGCGCGATTCACGACGAGTTTAACCTCGACAAAACATAATCCCCTTTTTACTTTTGCTCCATCACTCGCTGGCAGTGAATGGAAGCTTTAATAGAAAACATCCACCCCTTTTTGCATCAAGGTGACCAGCAACTGCCACGCTTCCCCTTCAAACAGCTTGACAGATGGCAAATCTGCCTATTCATCGCTGCGTTGGCATACAGCGGCATCCTCCTCGCAATAATGCCCGCTAACTCGCTTATGTGGGATGAAGTTACCCATCTGCACGGCGGGCTTCTCCTATCCAGAGGACAAGCAGTAACTTGGGCTTTGACTAACTCGTTTTATCCGCCTGCCTTCGACGTTTTTGCTGCATTGTCTTTTTTGGTTTTTGGACCAAGCGTTTGGGCAGCCCGCGTGGTCAGTGTCGTTTTTGCCGTGCTCTCGCTCTTTGTCATCTACGAATTAGCAAACTTGCTCTACAACTCAAAGAAGGCGGCGCTGGTCGCTTCTGTTTTGTTCGCGGTTATGCCTGGAATCGTTTGGGTTTCAAAGATGGCTATGATTGAGACCTTGCTGATTTTTACTGTTTCATTGGCGATGCTTTTCTTCTTTCGGTGGCTCAAGTATAGCCGAGAAAAAGACCGCGTCCTCTTTGTCGCCACATTCGTGTTGGGGGTGTTGGTGAAGTATCAGGTAATCGTAATTGTACCGTTAATTGCGGTTTTGGGCACTTATTTTTGGAAAAAAGACTATTTTCGCAGTGAACTGAAAAAATGGTTTACGCTGCCCAGAGTAGCCATCGTGGCGACTGCCCTATTTGCAGCAACTGTAATAGGGTACGTTCTTTTGTCGTCTAAGACTTTGGATTTTCTGATTTACGCGTTCGGCGTGGGCTCCGAGCAGAAAGCCACCTACAGCACCCGCTACCCAATCCCCATCTTTTACTTTGCCGAAATGACATGGGTAACTGAACTCTTTCATCCCATCTCGCTTCTACTCTACCTTGCGGGTCTTGCGGGGTTGGGGTTGATGATTTACCGCAGAAAAACAGGCGACAAATTCCTGCTTTTGTGGTTCACCGTTACATACGTTGTTTTTACGTTGGTTTCTAACAGGGAATGGCGATACATGACAGTGGCGTTTCCAGTGTTAGCCATCGCTGCCTCCAGCCTCATCGCAGCATGCTGGACTAAACTACAGGAAATCAGCAACAAACCCACATCCAACTTAAGCAAGTGGAGCGCAAGAGCAGGCACTGTGGTTTTGGTAGCTTTCGTTGTGAGCGGAGGTTTACTCAGTGCTGTGGACACCTACATTTGGGTGTGCCATGACCGCGCAGAGGTTCCCGTGGAGCAAGCCAGCCTCTACGTTGGTCAGAAGTTGAGTGAAAACCAGACCCTTGTGGTTGTAGCGGCAGTTAACCACTTCAGCAAATACATGGTCTCATTCTACCTAAGTACAAAGGATGCAACGCGGGACTTTAACCAGACCTGCCTTCAGTACCCCGCCTCAGCCATGGACACTTTCGCCTCTGCGTTTAATGTTTCAGAACTCGTGTCCCTCTGCCAAGAAAGCGGAACAAGGTATGTTTTGTTGTACGAGTATGGCGGGTTGCGGTATTTTGAATCCAGCTTATCTGCGCCGCAAGTTTACGATTTACTAGACACGACTGAAAAGTTCAGTCTTGAAGCCAGTTTTGGAGTTGAGCCGCATAGGATTTTTGTGTTCAGCTTCGATAATACTGCTTAAAGGTTACTTAGCTTTTAATCCGAAGATGCAATTGGATAGAGGTGAAGCGTATGGTTAAGTTATACCTTGAAAACGAAACGCTGCAGAAACTAAAGCAACTGCTGGGTGCTCAGTACGAGTTTTTAGGCTTCACCGTAAACCTCGAAACATCCACCCTGACAGACAACCTATGCAGCAACAATTGGACGGACTCGGCGGTAAAACTCGTAGCGCCCATGCTGAGCCACTACGCTGTGGGTACTCAAACGCCTCTAAGGAGCAATTTGGTCAAATTCAGAGACATCCCAGGCGGCTACGCATATGAGGGCGCATTCATCAATCGGGCGATTAAACCCATAGCGCAAGCCTTCGGCGATAATCCACAAAAGTTGCCTCAAGCCGCAAAACTGCTCGGCGGCAAACCGCTAACCTTGGGCGATGCATCAACCGAGATTCCAGCCTTGAAAGGTATCCCATTAACTTACATAGTTTATGCCGCAGAAGAGTACCCTGCGTCAGCCAACATACTCTACGACGAGTCAGCAAACAGCTTTTTGCCGACGGAAGATTTGGCGGTTTTAGGAGAGTTGGCAACGATACGGCTGATTGAGGCAAAAACGCTTTTGAGCAAAGACAAAACACCCAAATAAAGAGCTAAAACAAATTTTTCTTCTTTATATAAGGGAGGGGAGGTACACTGTGAGACGTCGCGTGATTTTCAGCAAATGCGGATACGGAATCGTATGCAGCTTTAATTGAAGGATAGAGAAAACAATTAAAGAAAAACATGGCAAAACAGGTTAGCAACTCATGGAAGTTTATGGTTGAAACAGTATGTTTATATTGGAATCTAGTGTTTTAGTGACTACGCAATTGAGGAAAATTGGATATGTCTACTCATAGCAGTATACGCAAAAGAAAGCTAACAGGCGGCAAAAAACGCGCTTACCGCACCAAAAAGAAGTACGAAGCAGGCGGATACCCAGCAGAAACAGTGCTTGGCGAACCCAAACGTAAAATCACCAGAGGCTTAGGCGGCAACATGAAAGTCAAGGTGTTAACAGAAAAGTTTGCCTCTGTGACTGACCCCAAAACTGGCGCCACACAGAAAACAGAAATCACCCGTGTAGTTCGCAACGGTGCAAACGTTGACTACAACCGTCGAGGCGTAATCACCAAAGGCGCAGAAATCGAAACTGCGCTGGGCTTAGCCAAAGTCACCAGCAGACCAGGCAACGACGGCATCATAAACGCCGTATTAATCGGCAAAGAAAAAGCCTAATTATTTTTCAATTTATCTTTTGGCAAGCTGAGCCGCTTGCTGACTTTTAATTTTCTGCAGATGCCTCGCTAAATCCTGAATTAACTCTTCTTTTGATTCCCGCTTCTCAACCATCAGCATACCCATCTTTGCCCAAGGCATCTTGGGAAAATGTGCTTCAAGGTTAACCTCGTTTTCTAATCCAAGCTTGTCTGCGGCTTCTTTGACTTCGAGGATTTTAGGTGAAACCACAGCGAGGTTTTTGGGAACTCGACGTCCTTCCTTGCGGGTTTTGTTGATGTCGAAGTAGACGGGCCAGATTATGAATTTGTCAAGTTTACGCATAGCTTTTCACCTATTTTTGGGCGTAATAAGCGACTAGTTTTTCGCCGACCTCGTCCACCCGTACGAAGCCGTAACGTTCAAACTGTATGATGTCGTCTGGCTTTAACTTTTTGCACGCCAACTCCGAGTAACCTTTGGTGACTGTGGCGTCTTGCTGAACCACTTCGGCAGGGTATTCGCTGCCTTTAGGTATCCACTGGATGAGTTGCACCTTGAGTTTACGGACGTCTTCGTAGGATTCGCTGGCGAAGGCTGCAGTTACGCATGTTTCGGTTTTGCTTTGGATTTGGATGTTAAAGAGCTCCATAAGGCGGATAGTTTGGTCTTGAAGAATGGCTTCTGCGTCTTTTTGTGCAATCCACAAAGAAACTGCTTTTTCATTGCCACTCGCCGAGATGGTGTATTGCCTAACGCCCCGCTCAGGATGCTCTGGATGCAGCGGCAACTTCGCCACAAAAGCCTTCGGCAACCCCACAACTTTGAGTTCAACTGGGGCTGCGACGAAGAAGTATCGGTTGCTTGAGGCGTCAAGGATTCTGCGGTTGTGCGAGTAGAGGTTTTCCCAACTCAGGGTGACGTCGTTGGGTTTTGTGCCGACTTCGATGATCATCTTCTTTATGGCTTCCGCTGTGATTCCCCGTTTCTTTAAAGCAGCAAAAGTGCCTAATCGGGGGTCATCGAAGTCCGTGAAGTCACCTTCTTTGATGCCTGCCACAATTTTAGATTTGGATAATGCGGCACCAGTGATTTTGAGTCTGCCGTAGTGTATGGCTTCCGGGTACTCCCAGCCGAGATGCTGGTACATGTACTTCTGGCGGACCATGTTAGTGTAATGCTCTTTGCCGCGTATGATGTGGGTCATACCCATCAAGTGATCATCTACACCCGCTGCGAGGTTGTAGAGTGGCCAAAGGAAATATTTGCTGCCGACACGAGGATGTGGATATTTTTTGGTGTCGATTACACGGAGCGCTGGCCAGTCACGGATAGCAGGGTTAGGGTGATCTAACTCAGTTTTAACGCGGACCACGGCTTGTCCTTCTTGGTAGCCGCCGCTAAGCATTTTTTGCCAGCGTTCCCGCTGTTCTGCGGGGGACATGTTGCGGCATGGACACGCCTCCTTCGCTAAGGTCGCCTTGCGGAAATCTTCAGGGGCACATTCGCAGACGTATGCGTTGCCGTCGCCGATCATTCGCCCAACGATTTCATAGTAGATTTCTAATCGGTCGCTTTGGATGTATTCTTCGTCTATTTTGCACCCGAGCCACTTGAGGTCTTCTCGTATGGCATCGTAGAATGGAAGCTGGGGTTTCTTGGTTTTTGGGTCTGTGTCTTCGAAGCGGAGGATGAATTTGCCGTTATACATGCGTGCATATTCGTGGCTCAACACGATGGCGCGTGCGGAACCCAAATGTAAAACACAATCAGGGTTGGGGGAAAATCGGGTGACGATTTGTTTGTACTTCTCAGCGTTAGGAAGTGGAGAGAGCTTTTTCTCCTCAGCTTCAGGTTTTTTCTGTGTTTGAGGCCAATTTTTCTCCACGATTGCCTTCTGTTCAGAAAGTGAAAGGTTGTTAACTTCCGCGACAACTTGGTTAATGACAACTGAGAGTTCTTTGACGCGGCTTCTTAGTTCGGCTTTTTCGCCCAAAACCTTGCCAACCATTGCGCCTGCCTGCGCTTTCCCATCATGTCCAACCGCGTTAAGCAAGGCAGCTTTACGGATAAACTCTCGTAGTTCTGTATCGTTCTCTAATGCCAAATCAGTTACGCTCGCTTTACTTGTTTCGGGTTATCAAGAATTCAGCGAACGCTTTTAATTTTTCCTTAGCTTCCGGTGTGGGTAGAAGTTTATCGACTTCTTTCCAGCTGTCGGTAACCATGCGTTCTGCGAGGGCTTTGACGTGCTCGAAGGCACCGTACTTTTTGATTATGGCTATGGCTTCGTTACGCAGGTTCTGGTCAAAAGTGTGCATGGATAGGATTTCGAGCAGACGTTTTCTGTCTTTAGCGTTGGCTTTCTGAAGGGTATAGATGACCAGCAGGGAGCGTTTGCCTTCGCTTATGTCTCCGCCGACGCAGCCTTTACTCTTGGCGAATTCCTCGCCAGTTAAATCCAAAATGTCGTCCTGCATCTGGAACGCGACGCCGATGCATTCAGCTAAGCGGCCTAGTTTCTCGACTAATTTGCTGTCTGCTCCTGCGAGAACCGCCGCCATCTTCGCCGACATACGCGCCAACGTGCCTGTTTTGTAGGCGCACATCTGCAGATAGTCTTCTTCGCTTAGGGCGTCCGCGTTTGCTATGCCGCGATGCCAAGCGATATCCATGGCTTGTCCCATGCTGAGGTTGACCATTTCCTGAACGTAGATTTCGTAGACGTCTCGTTGGGCTTCGGCTGACAGTTTGCTTCTGTTCACCATCAAGGGTAACAGAGGCAGATAGTACATGGCGTTTCCCACGTTGATGGCTATGTCGACGCCGTAAATTTTGTGTGAACAGGGTTTGCCTCTTCGAACTTCTGATGAATCTTCGATGTCATCGATAACCAATGTGCCGTTGTGTATGACTTCGGGGATGATTGAGAAGTCAAGGCAGTAATCGCTTTTTTTACCCAGCGCCTCACAGATAAGCAGAAATAGTGCGGGTCGCCAGCGTTTTCCACCGCGATCAAGCATGTCCCAGATGGGTTCCGAGATGGCTTTGTTAAGAGGCTCAAGGTTGTAGCTGTATAGGGGTGGGTTAACTTTGAATAGAACTGCGTTTTTGGTTAGTTTTCGGGGGATGTATTTTTCGATGGCTTTGTCCACTTGGGGAGCGGTGTCTGTTAGAAATTTTTCTACGTTCACTTTACTATGCGCCTCGTTTTGCATATTTTTGGAGGTTGAAGCCTCGAGCTGTGAGCCACTGGGCCGTTTTACCCGTTACAACCACGGGCGTTTTAGGTAAATCAGAAATCTTTTCAGCGCCAACCAAAAACATGACGTTTCGCAACTCTTCAATAAGGCAACTGAGCTTCTGCTCGGTTTCTTTTGCGCCTTTCACTGCAGTTTGCAGAATCGGCTGCACGATGCTGGCTAAGCTGGCGTTTAAGGCTAATGCTTTGGCTATGTCTGTGCCGCTTCTGATGCCGCCCGATGCGATTAAGGGGAGTTTGACGGTTTGGGATGCTTCGATGAGGCTGACTGCGGTGGGTATGCCCCAATCCCAGAGGGCTTCACCGATAAACATCTGCGTTTCGCCCCCAGTTTTGGGTTCACGGTAGTATTCGACTGCTGAAAAGCTCGTTCCG
>Ga0101944_10006834_pt1 | contig 11842 bp, 6 predicted proteins | sample DewCreD2012metaG_FD_75245 | JGI IMG/M metagenome (GOLD analysis project Ga0101944, IMG submission 75245) | Hot spring sediment bacterial and archeal communities from British Columbia, Canada, to study Microbial Dark Matter (Phase II) - Dewar... ... | reverse complement strand
TTGGATGACCGAAGGGAGTCTGGCTTTTTTCTATATCCCCCACTCCCCGTCAAGCCCGGTTTTTACCGAGAAAAAATCCTTAACGGCGTTGCCCAAAGGGGATTGCACCGCTCCATCCCACGCGCCGAAGGGAGCACACGGCTCAATTCTGCGCCCCAAGGGGGTGCCGCTCCATGCCGCGTCCCGGGGTTGCACCGCTCGATTCCTCGTTCCAAAAGGCCGCACCGCTGAATGCCTCGCCCCGAAGGGGCAGACGAACGTAGCCCAGGCCAACGGCCTGGGGAACCAGCCGCCACATACAACCAACATTTTATTCACCACACCCAACCAAGCCCTGAAAGGGCGGCCCAACACGATCCAACACGCAAGACATTCGATCACGGGTGCGCGGGCTGGTAAAGAACCGGCAGAGAAAACGAAACCTTCAGCTTACGGTGCGGCGGCGCTGAGTGCGGATGTGCGTTCCCGGCAGGGCCGAGGGGCCGTCGTGCCGCAGGGTGATCGGGATCGTTGCGCCGTCGTCTTCGGGCGCGGCCGCATCGCCGTCGCTTCGGTCGTCGCCGGGCAGTGATGGAGAGTCGGCGGCGGGCTGCATTGGGTTGTCCAGCGGTGCGTCGTCGGTCAGAACCGGGAGGAGCACGGGGCGTTCAATCGATGTCGGGCCGTCCGACGGCTCGGCCTGCTCGACGGTTGCCGGGGCTTCGGCCGGCACGGGTTTGGATGCGTTCTTCCAGAAGCGGCGTGCCAGCGGGCTGGCCAGCAGTGCGGGCAGGAGAACGAGGTTGCCGATCGACGAGACCGTGAGCATGGTGAACATCAGGTAGCCGAACCGCTGCGTCGGCGTGAAGGTGCTGAGGGCGAAGGCGGCCAGTCCGAGGCCGATCACTCCCCAGCTTTGGTAGATAGCCCGGGCACAGTCTTCGTAGGCGAACATGATCGCCTCGGATTTCGACATGCCGCGTTCTTCGCCGTGCCGGCACCAGAGCATGAAGTGGATGGCGTCGTCCACGGTAACGCCCAGCGCCACGGCGGGCACCATGACCGTGCCCACATCGACCACGATTCCCGTCCAGCCCATGAATCCGAAGACGATAGCCAGGGGGAAGAGGCAGGGAAGGATCAAAAGCAGCCCGGCGATAGCCCGCCGCAAGAGGCAGATGATTGCGATGCCGATCAGAATCAGATCGCCGACGAAGTTGAGGGCCAACCCGTTGAGCATCGAGCTTTGCGCCTTATAGATCAGCGGGACCAATCCGGTGTACACCGCTTCGAGGCCCTCGACGCCTTTCTCGCGGTAGGCTTCAATGACCGGATCGACGGCGGCGCGGATGTCGGCGACGAATTGGCCGTAGTCGAGATCATTCAGGGCGGCCACCCGCGCGCTGACTCTCCAAAGCTCTTCCTTGTCGTCCGCATAAACATAGTCGCGCAGCTCTCCGCGATGCTTTTCGAGCTGAGTGATCCAAGTGCGCCGTTCCAGCAGGCTGGGTTTTTTGGGCATGTTCGGCGCGAAGGTGGGGGCGGCCAGCGTGCTGCCGACATCGGGCAGTTGCATCACGGCCTTCTGCACGTGCGAGACCAAGACCATCCGCTCGAAGGTGTCGAGCTTGCACTGCCGGCGATCGACGCGGATCACGACTTCCATGGGGACCAGCGGGCCGAGCTTTTCTTCGAGCCATGCGTAATCTTTGATGATTCGCGCGTCGGGCGAGAAGAGACGCATCAATTTGACCGAGGTCTCGATCTGGAGGACGCCGTAGCCGCCGACGATCATCAGCAAGATGCAGACTGCCGCCACCGGAATGTTGTGGCGAATGATGAAATTGCCGACATGCCGCCAGCGGGGCGAAAGGCCGGGATCGAAGCGGGCGTCGCGCGGCGCGGCGATGTTCCTCAGCGGCACCAAGTGGAGCAGCGACGGCATGTAGAGAATCACGACAAAGAAGCTGATCACCACGCCGATCGCCGAGAACAAACCGAACATGCGGATCGGCATCAGATCGGTGACGCACATCGAAAGCAAACCGATGCCCGTGGTGCCCGAGGCCAGCGCCAACGGGAGCCAAGCTTGTTTCGCCGTGAGATCGGGAGCATTTTCGAACCCGTGTTGGCGCACGGTGTCGCGGTAGTAGTTGGCCAAATGGATGGCGCCCGACGCCGCCGCGACGTACACCAGCGACGGCATCGAAAGCATGATGGCATTCATGGAAACGCCGCTGACGGCGACGGCGAACATCGACAGGCCGGCAGTGATGATTGCCGATGAAAAGACCATTCCGGTCAACGACCAGCTTCGCAGGCACCACCACGACATGAGCAAACCGACGATGGCCGACACGCCGGCCAGGCGCATCAGGGACTTCTCGCCCTCTTGATCGATGGAAACGTTGTCCACCGGCGGACCGCCCAGGTGGAGCTTGTCTCGCGGGATGGCGCACTGGGTTTCGGCGACCTGGTAAACGTGTTCCACCAGCGCGTGGAGGAACTTCTTTTCGGGATTGATGCCCAGGGCTTCCGCCTCGCGGAACAGGTCGGACCGCCGGCCGAGGAGCTTGTCGATCAGCGTCGGGGCGGCCCGTTTGCGGTACGATTCCCAAATCGCCTCCGAGTTCTGGTCCACGCTGACGATCGCGCAGGTTTGGCTGCCGTCGCGGCCGATGACGATGCCGCGGAGCCGATCGATCGCCTGCGCGCGGGTGAGACCCTGCTTTTCGACGAGTTGATCGACCAACTGCTTGCCGGTGATCGCTTTGGTGAAGAACCGCGCCTTGGCCGTGCCGGGGCGCCAATTGTCTTCGACGGGCGGAACGAGCTTCTGCACGAACAGTTCCAGCGCGGTGCTGTCTAGCGTGCAGCCTTCCCAACTGGCCAGAACGAACATGTCGCTGGGAAAGATGTTGCGGTACCATTCGAAGGTCGTCGTCTCTTCGTAGCCTTCGGGCAGCCATTCCTTGATGTCGTTGTGGTTGCTCATCATGGCCCGGCGCGTGCCGGCGAGCATCAACGGCAGCAAGAAGACCAGCCCCATCAGAATCATCATGTGATGACGCGAGAAGAACGACGACTGCATAAACGGTCATCCTCCGTGCCGCCTTGCTCGGCTCCGCCGAACCGTGGACTGGGCGACGAGGGCTATCGACATCGTTTTGGGACGCTGACTGAACGCACTTTGGGCGATGCGGCCGTTTCCCGGCTGCCGCCGCAAGGCCCCTGGCCAGGGCCGACCGCGGGACGCAAGGTGAACGCGAGATCCCTACGCGACGGCGGGACAGTTGCACGAGCCAAGGCTGCGCCCTGCTCGGCCGGCCTGCGGCGAGTCTGCCGCCGGCGCCGTGCCGGGCACAGCGCGATCCCGGATCGGCAGCCAAAGGCGCCCCGCCGCCTGCGCAACTGCGAGGGATTTTTTTGGGTCGAGCCGCCAGCCTACTCTTACTGCTCATCGGCGGAATATCCCGCTGAAACGAACTCAATCGCCCTGTTCCTTCCGAGAGTCAGAAGCGGAGGCGGGATAGATTTCCCAAACACCGCAGATTGACTATCCGCTGGCCGAGGGCGACAGTCGGTGAGAAGGAAGTTTGGGCGACGACGTTGGGGCGGCCGACACCACGAAAGGCCGAACGCGGAACGACGCGAACGTCCGAAGATTTGGGATTGCGGCAAGACAGGAAAGAAAAAATCGCTGAACGCGCAAGCAAAGCCCCGCCCCTGTTGTTTGCGGGAGTCTGCGCCGGAAGAACGGGAGTCGAGGGGTTGTGGCACCGGGCCGAAGGGAACCCCGTTTAGCGGAGGGCCTCCAGCGCCTTGAGCCTCATGGCGTTCAGGCTGGGCAGCAGTCCGCCGACGGCGCCCATGATCATCGTCAGAACACCGCCCAATGCCAAGGTGTCGGCATCGACGACGAGCCGAAGGACGACGGTCTTTCCGGCTCCGGCATTGCTGCTGACCACGCTGGTGGCCGTCCAGCCATCGACCAACGAACCCAGCGCGCAGCCCAGAATGCCGCCGAAGATGGCAATGCCGAGCGATTCGAGCATGAACGAGGCAAGAATTTGTAAACGCGAGTAGCCCAACAGGCGAAGGACGCCGATATCTTTGATCCGCTGGCTGATGGCGGCGTACATCGTGTTCATCACGCCGAACACCCCGCCGACCGACATGATAACCACCACGAACCCGATGGCCCAGGCGAACTGCTTGCTGGTTTCAGAGAGGCTCTTGTAGTAGTCGGTTTCCACTTGGGCGGAGACGGCCACGTTGCGGTAGTTGGCCAAGAAGTCCTTCAGTTCGGCCGCCGCTTTCGGGCTGGGGCAACGGACGACGAGCGTGGTGTACACGTTCTTGCCGAAGATGGCGGCCACCAACGATCGTTTCGCCCAGATTTCCGAACCGAACGTGGTGCTGGCCGAATCGAGGATTCCGGTGATGATCCAGGTTCGGTTACCCATGGTGAACGTGTCGCCCACATCGAGACGATTCCGATTTCGCGCGCGGGCCAATTGGGCCGCATCGCGGTCGCGCCCGAGTTCGCGGGCCACCCCTTCGCCGACCACGCATTGAATGGCGACGACGGGCCGCGGCCGTTGCTCGTCGGGCGGTAATTCGACGGCGCCGGCGGGCGAGAACCACGCCCCGCCGGGGAGCAAACCCTGATCGTGGACGTAGGCCGACCGCAACGGATCCTCGATTCCGCGCAATTGGAGGAATCGGCGTTTGGGGCGGTCGCGGCGTGTGGTTTCGACCGCTTGATTGACGATGAGAAACGTTTCGCGGCTGGCCATGGGGCGGCCGTTGCGCCGTTCGACCAGCGGAAGGTTCTCGATTTGCGGAAGATCGCCGAGGTTGAGCGTGCTGATGGCCTCGTCGGGCGCGCCGTCGGAAAGCACCAAGACGTTGTCGGGCCGGCCGCTGCTGTCGGTGAGTCGATTCATTCCATTGACGAAGGCCGTCATCACCACCAGCAGCGCGATGACCAACGTGAAGGCGGCCGCCGTCATTGCGGTGGTTCGCCAGCGCACGGTGAGGTTGCGGATGTTGTAGCTGATGGGCACGCGGCTCACGGCCGCCAAGAGCAGCACAACAACCGACCAGAAGGCGAGTTGATTCCAAACGTCGAACATAGAAACATCCGCGCGTCAATTCGCTGCCCGCCGCGATGCGATGAGCCGGCAAGCGGGGCAACCGATCGCGCCGTTGCCGCGCCCGATCGTCTCTTCGCTTTTCGTTGTCAGGTGATTTTCGCGAATACGTCCGCTGCTTTCACGTTGCGTGCCGACCACGCCGGCAGCAGGCTTCCCAGCAGTGCGGCCAAACCGCCGACCGAAGGCCCCCACCACAGCGCCGCTTCGGGCACCATGAAGCGGTCGAAAAAGGCGATCGGGAACTTCAAGCCGCCCATCAAAACGTTGATGACCAGATACGTCCCGCCCGCACTGAGCATGCCGGCGCCGGCGCCGAGCAGCAGCGATTCGCCGAGCACCAGCGCCAAGATTTGCCACGGCCGGAACCCGAGGACCTTCATCACGGCCATTTCCTGGCGCCGCTCGCGCACGCTGATGCTGATCGCGTTGGCGATAACCAATAGGATCGTGAACAAGCACGCGGGGGCCAGCAGCCAGCGCATGCCCCAGATGAGGTCTTTGAATCCTCCGAGAAACGACGAGTAGCCCGAGGCCGCGGTTTCGCACTTGACGGCCGGGTTGGCGAAGTCGGGGGCGTTTTCGATCTGCTCGGCCAAGCGGGTGAAGCTATTGGTGTCGGGCACCTTGAGCCAAACGAGGTTCAGATTGGCCCCGGCCAGCGGATGGGGGCGGCCGGTCGTTCGTTGGTAGGCGTCGTAGGCGTTGTTGTAGTACTCGCGATTGATCGCCGCCAAGGTGTCGTAGCGGCCCGGCGGAAACAAACCCACGACTTCGAGTTCGAGATTGATTCCCTTGAAGGTGGCCAATCCGGTGACGTTGATTCGTTTGCCGATGATTTCTTGCGGGTCGAAGAGCGTTTTTTGCAGCAGGTTCACCGCGTGGTTTCGCCCGAGGATCACGCCTTGCCGTGTTTCTTCGAGGGCCTTTACATACTTCGACAATTGGTCCAGGTCCTTGCCTTCGAGCAAGTCGAGGCCGTCCATCATCGTGAGAATCTTCGCCGGTTCGACGGCGATGCAGAACAACAGGCTTTCCCGCGTGATCTTCTCCTTGTCGAACGTGCTCACATAAAACTGCCAGGTCATCGAGTCGGTGGGCACCACATCGCCCGGACGGCGCGCGGCGCCGCGGCTGAGCGGGTCGGCGTAGGAGAACGGCAGGCGGCTGGGGATCGACCAGCGTTCCGTGACCATCCCGCGGAAGTTCTGGCTTTTCTCGGTCGTCAGGTAGTCGAGCAGCGAAAGGACCGACCAGACGACAATCACCACGAACACGAGAACGATCGTCACCAAGACCGACAGGATCGACCGCATCGGGTTGCGGATGACGTTTCGCAAGATGAGCATCAGGAATTTCACGGCGAATCACTCCCGGCGGGCGCGGCAGAGCCGACGTCGCCTGTTGCGGTTCGCACCGACCGGGCCGCTTTGCGCCGACCGGCGCGAGATCCTCCCTGATTAATGTCCGAAGCTTTCGGCCTGTTCGACCAATTGTCCCTTTTCCAAGTGCAAGATGCGGTCGGCCCTCGAGGCGGCGCGGGGGTCGTGCGTTACGAGGATGATCGTTTTATGCAGCACCCGGCGCAACTCGCCGAGCAAGTCGAGAATCTCTTCGGCCGAACGGGCGTCGAGGTCGCCGGTGGGCTCGTCGGCGACGATCAACGTCGGGTCGGTGACGATCGCCCGGGCGATTCCGACGCGCTGCTGCTGCCCGCCGGAAAGCTGCCCCGGCCGGTGGCGCATCCGGTGGCTCAACCCGACAAGCTCGAGCGCCGTCGTTACTTGCCGGCGGCGTTGGGCGGACGACAGCGGCAACAGCAGCAAGGGCAGTTCCACGTTTTCATAGGCGCTGAGCACGGGCAGCAGGTGATAGAACTGGAAGATGAATCCGATATGCCGCGTTCGCCAGCGGGCCAACTGCGATTCGCTCATGGCCGACACGAGCTGATCGCCCACCCACACCTCGCCCTCGCTGGGCGTGTCGAGCCCGGCCACGAGATTCAGTAGCGTGGTCTTGCCTGATCCGCTCGGACCCATCAGCGCAAGGAACTCGCCGGCGGGGACATCGAGCGACAGATCGTGCAGCACGTCGATCTGTTCGCTGCCCCGGCGGAAGTACTTGTGAACGTGGCGCACGCGCACGATCGCATCCGATCGCGCCGGGGCGGCGGGTTCGTCCGTCTGCACCAAAGTCACTGCTTGCACCTCGAAACCGGAGAAAGGAGCCGAATGCTTGTTCCCGTACGACGTGATTGCGGCTCTTGCCTCGCGCCCTCGCTGCGCCGCCCGCGCCGCTTAGCGGGCTTTCGGCGGCTGAGACTCCTTCAGGAAGGTGACCAGTGCCGTCATCTCCGGCTTCAGGTACACGCCCTCCTCTTCCTGCTTGATCGACGTGATCTTCACCCGCACCGAAACGACGCCCTTGGCGCGGTCGGCAATCGGCATCAGACGCGAAACATAACCCTCGTCGGTTCGGTCGGGCCACGATTCCGTTTTGATCTTGCATCGTTGATTGAGGAACACCTCGGCGATGTCGCGTTCTTGAATCGCCACATCGACCTCCAAATCGGACAGATCGGCCATCTCGCACAGGCTGTAAGAACCCTGCATGGCGATCGGATTGACCAGGTTCCCCTTCTCGGCGTTCTTTCGCAAAATCGTGCCCGTCACCGGCGCGCGGATCACGCAATTGGCCAGCCGCCATTCCGCCTTTTCCAGCTCCGCTTCCGCCCGCGCCAGATCGGCCGCGGCCATGCGGCGCCGCTCGGTTCGGGCGCCGTCGCGGACGAGGTACCAGGCGTTCTCCGCGCGGCGCGCGCGTTGCTCGGCCGCGGTGTAGCGGGTGAGGGCGTCGTCGTATTGTTCTTGCGGGATGGTTTTCGTTTGCAGCAGTTTCTGATAGCGATCGACGAGCGTGCGCCAATAATCGCGCTGGATCTCCGCTTCCTTCCAGTCGGCATAGGCCTGTCGCTTCTCTTCCTCGCGCGACCCGGTCTCGAGTTCAGCGAGCGTCCATTTCGCCATTTCGACCACCGCCTTGGCGCGGTCGCGATCGGCGCGATACTCCGTGTCTTCGATGCGGGCGAGCACGTCGCCTTCGTTGACCCGCTGGCCTTCCTGGATGCGCAGCTCGACGATCCGGCCCGAAACTTGCGGGCTGATGAGTATTTGACGGGCGGGCACAATGTAGCCCTTCGCCTGGTTGGCGATGGCGCCGCTATCGGCGATCGGCGCGGCGGCCGGATTCGAGCCGGCGTCGCGTTTCGACGCATCGGTTGATGGCGCGGCCGCGGCGCCCGACGTCGGCCTCGCCGACGCCTCGCCCTCGCCGGGGTTCGTATGCCGCATGGCCAGCCAACCGCCGACGGTTCCCGCCGCCAGCAGAATTGCGCCCAACCCAATCCACCATCGTCGCCGCGAGCGATCCGCGGTTACCTCCGGCGGAAGGCGGAGAGAGCGGACGCGCTCGGCGAGTGTGGCCGGCGCTGCTTCGTCGGCGGCAACAGTTCGAGTGGGAACGCGACCTTCAGACGCGTCGACAACTTGCATCATGTCACCTCGAAATCACGTCGCGGCTCGATCAAACCGCAAAAAACGATCGGCGGACCAAGCAAGGGCGATACGTACTGAGCCGATTCGTTGTGTACCCCGCACTCTCACCACCTCTGCACGCAGCGCAGACATGTTTTGGTGCATGCCGGTCTCCAACACCCGACCACTCCCCATGGGCCGGTCAACCCTCGGCACCGCCGCCAGCGGCGGTCATTCCTGCGTCAACTGGCGAATCAGCCGGTTACAAACGACAACAGCGAGCCGGCGCAACGCGGGCCGGCCGCCTCGGCACACGCGGCTTCCTCCGTGAATTGCGCGGTTTCCTGCCAAAGACCGTCGCGCAGCCGATAGCGGCATCGATTCAGAAAAGCGTTGAAGGAAAGCACCTCCGGGTATCCCTCCATTATGTTTCGCCGCGCGGCGATTCGCCAGATGCAGATCCCGCGGAATCCAGGCCATCGCTTTCCCGATAGGACGAACGGGCGGTTGATCCGAGCGAAGAGACCAAATCGGTCGAGGCTCGCATTCCGTGCCGCGCCAACGGTCGGCATCCTAATTAGAATGTTTCGCAACGGAGAGAGGGACCGGCAACGAGGCCGGGCCGCTGGTTCCGCGGCGCGCATTCGCGTTGTTTCCGGGGATGAACCCGCCCCTTCTGTTGGTGGAATTCCTTGCTTTTCCTCCGGACGGCAAACACAATGCTACTGTTGATTGGGCATCCATCGGAGGAAACACGCATGACCGTCCGTTTCGCGTTATTGTTGAGTGTGGTGATTGCGCTTGTGTCGATTGGGGCGATTGATCCGTCTATCCTGACGTCCGCCCGGGCGAGCGATCCTGCAAACCCTTGGGCCAACGTCGAAGGCGAGGTCATCGTTCGCGACTCAGCGGCGGGCACGCTCGTTTCGATGAGACCTGAAAAAGATCAGAAAGAACAGAAAGAAAAGAAAGAACAGGAAGAGCAGAAGAAAAAGCACGCGGAGAAGTCTCGGAAGAAGGAGGAGAAGGCGGAGAAAGCCGAGGTGCCGGCGCCCGCCGAGCAAAAGAAATCAGAAAACGCCAAGAAGGCCGAGGCCGAAAAGCCGGCGGCGAAGCCGAGCGGCGCGACCGCCGAGCCCAAGCCGGGTGTGGAAGCCGACAAAGCCCCCGCCAAAACAGCCGCTGCGCCGGCCGAGGGAGCCAAGACAGAGCCGCCCAAGCCGGCGACGGTCGAAGTGAAGCGCCAGCGGCTGAAGATCGAAGCGACGTTCGACGGGGTCTTCGAAGCACAGCAGACCGCCGAATTGGTGTTGCGTCCGGCCGAATGGCAGGGCCTGACGGTCATGCATGCGGTCGAGCACGGAACGGTGGTACGACGCGGCGACGTGATCGTTGCGATGGAACTGGAAAAGATCGACCGCGCATTGGCCGACCTGCGCACGGAGCTGCGCCTGAGCGAGCTGTCGCTGAAACAGGCGGAAGAGGAGTTGCGGGCGATCGAGGCGCTGGCGCCGATCGATTTGGCGGCCGCCGAACGCGCCCATAAGCAAACGCAAGAAGACTTCGAGTTGTACAAGGGCGTCTTTCGGCCGATGAATATCCGCAGCGCGGAGATGATGATGAAGCTCGCCGATTTCCGCGTCGAAAACGCCGAAGAGGAAATGGAGCAACTCGAAAAGATGTACAAGTCCGACGATCTGACGGAGGAGACCGAGAAGATCGTTTTGAAGCGGGCACAGATGCAATTGGAGGTCGCCCGATTCAACCGCGAGATCGCCAAGATTCAATTCGAAGACACAATCAAGCGGGATATCCCGCGAATGGATGTGCGCAACGAGGAAGCGGCGCGGCGGGCCGACATCGCGTGGCAGCGCACTCGCGTACTTGCTCCGGTATCGCTGGAGAAGCAGCGATTGGAGGTCGAGAAGCTGCGCGTTGCCCGCGCTCGGGCGGAGGAGCGTTTCGCCAAGTTGTCGGCCGACCGCGAGCAGATGACGGTTCGCGCTCCGATCGACGGGGTGGTGTACTATGGCGCGTGCGACCGCGGCCGTTGGGGTTCGGCGTTGGGCGAGCAGTTGCAGCGCGGGGTAGTCGTTCAGCCCAACAAAGTGTTCGCCACGGTGGTGCAGCCGCGGCCGTTGGCTGTGCGCGTCAATGTTCCCGAAAAACAACTGATCAATGCGCGCGTCGGAATGAAGGCGACCATCAAGCCGGCCGCGTTGCCCGAAGTGCGGCTCGAGGGGATCGTCGATCGGGTTGCCGCAGTTCCGCACGGCGGCGGCTTGTTCGACGCGAAGATCACGCTGGCCGCGGAGAAATCGGCCGAGTCGTTGAAGCCGGGGATGACAGGCGAAGTGAAAGTCCTAGCGTACGATAAGCCCGACGCGGTGGTGGTTCCGGTGGCGGCCGTCGCAACGGAAGAAGATGATGATCGGAAGCATTTCGTGTATCTGATGGCCGAAGGGAAGCCGAAGAAACAGGCGATCGAGATCGGCCGAAAGACGGACAAACTGGTTGAAGTGCTTTCCGGTTTGACGCCCGGGCAACAGGTGTTGGCCGAGGCTCCCAAGGAAAAGGCCGCCGAGTCGGCTTCGGCCAAGCCCGCGGACGCCGCGAAGCCCGATTCGGCTGGCCCCGCCAAGGCAGCTCAACCGTCCGCGCCGTCGGCCGAGGCGGGCAAGCAGCAGAAGTAGGCGCCGGAACCGGGACGACTGGGCCGCCCAAGCCGGGCGACCTTGCCGACAAAACGGGGCGACCGCGAGCCGCTCAACCCAAGCAGTCGGCGGAATGAGAGAGTACGTTCCATGCTTCTCGCGTGCCGAAATGGGCGGTTTTCACTTACGAGAAGGAAGCGGTTTCACGCCGCGCGTAACAACACAGCCCTCTGAATCTGGTATTGGGAACACATTTTACCGCAAAGGCATTGGACATCGCTTTTTCGACATCGGATCGACGCAGGAACAGCCCCAACGGGGCGAAATATGTTAGCCCAGGGCAACGCCCTGCGGGCTTGGACAAACAAGACAATCGAGACAACCCCCGAACAACCAGACGCAAGCCCTGAAGGGCAACGCCGTTAAGCATTTTTATGTAGCGGCTGCAAGTGCTTGGTAGGCTTTGCGTTGCTGTGCGGTAGCGCGGATGAGTTTGGGTTTGCCCGCGGACGGCACGTCT
>Ga0101944_10006833_pt1 | contig 11843 bp, 6 predicted proteins | sample DewCreD2012metaG_FD_75245 | JGI IMG/M metagenome (GOLD analysis project Ga0101944, IMG submission 75245) | Hot spring sediment bacterial and archeal communities from British Columbia, Canada, to study Microbial Dark Matter (Phase II) - Dewar... ... | reverse complement strand
ACGCCGCAGACGCGGGCGCTGCTGCCGGTGGACGTGTTCGGCGTGGCGCCGGACATGGACGGCGTGTGGGCGCTGGCGCGGCGGCACAATCTGCGGGTGCTGGAAGATTCCTGCGAGGCGCTCGGCGCGACGTACCGCGGGCGGCCGTGCGGCGCGCTGGGCGAAGCCGGCGTATTCGGGTTCTACCCCAACAAGCAGATGACGACCGGTGAAGGCGGGATGGTCGTGACGAACGACGACCGGATCGCGTTCATGGTGCGTTCGCTGCGGAACCAGGGGCGCGATCCGGGCGGCGGGTGGCTCGCGCACCCGCGGCTGGGCTACAACTACCGGATGACCGACATCCAGGCCGCGATCGGCACGCAGCAGATGCGGCGGCTGGACGAGTTCCTGGCCAAGCGCGACCGGGTGGCGCGCTGGTACATCGAGCGTTTATCCGACGAACGGCGGCTGACGCTCCAGCGGGTTCCGGCGGAGGACCGCGTGAGCTGGTTCGTATTTGTCGTGCGGCTCAGCGACGAGTACACGCAGGCGGACCGGGACCGACTGCTCGAGCGGCTCCAGGCGAACGGGATCGGCTCGAACGTGTACTTCCCCCCGATCCACCTTCAGCCGTTCTATCAGGAGCGATTCGGCTACAAGCCGGGCGACTTCCCGGTGACCGAAGCGCTGGCGGCGCGCACGATCGCGCTGCCGTTCTTCAACAACCTCGGCGAGGGGGACGTGGATCACGTCGTCAAGACGCTGCGCAGCCTGCTGTAGACCCCGCGGGCGAAGCGGCGCACGGCGCCCGCCGGTGTCGAGCGCAACCGACGGCCGTCGGACGTTCTCAGCGCACGCCCGGCCACGCCCGTGCGGCGGTCCGCGCGTTCGCGCAGGACCTGCGAAGGCCCGGCCCGACCGCTTCTCGATGCGTCCCTAGACCCAGCCGCGGTCCTTGCAGGCCTGCGCCACCCGCGCGACCGCGATCACGTACGCCGCGTCGCGCATCGAGAGCTTGCGCTTCTTGGCGGTGTCGCTCACGGCGATGAAGGCCGAGGTCATCATCACGTCGAGCTTGCTCAGGACCTCGTCCTTCTCCCAGAAGTAGTTCATGTTGCTCTGAACCTGCTCGAGGTAGCTGCACGTCACGCCGCCGGCGTTCGCGAGGAAGTCCGGGATCGTGAAGATGTTGCGCTCCTGGAGCACATGGTCGGCCTCGGGCGTCGTCGGGCCGTTGGCGCCTTCGGCGATCAGCCGCACGCGGCGGTCGATCTTCTGCACGTTCTCGCCCGTGATCGAGTGCTCCAGGGCCGCCGGAATGAGAATGTCGACCTCCTGCTCGAGCCACACCTCGCCGGGGGCGATCTCATAGCCGAGGTCGGCGGCCTTCTTGCGGTCGATGCTGCCGAACCGGTCCGTGATCTTGCGCAGCGCCGCGAGGTCGATCCCATCCTTCTTGAGGAACGAGAACGCCTGCTGGGCGCTCTCGTCCCAGCAGGACACGCACACGACCTTGCCGCCGATCTGCTGGTACAGCTCGATCGCGTACTGGGCGACGTTGCCGAAGCCCTGCACCGCGGCCTTCGTGTCGGCGGCCTTGGCGCCCAGCTCCTTCAGCGCCTCGCGAATGGTGAACACGACACCGTAGCCCGTGGCCTCCGTGCGCCCCAGTGAGCCGCCCATGCCGACCGGCTTGCCGGTGATGAAGCCGGGATACTTGCCGCCGTGGATGTGCTCGAACTCGTCCAGCATCCACAGCATGTGCTGCGCGTTGGTCATCACGTCCGGCGCGGGCACGTCCAGCACCGGCCCGACGTCGCGGGCCACCGCGCGCACCCACGCGCGGCACAGCCGCTCCTGCTCGGTCATGCTCAGGCTGTGCGGCGAGCAGACGATGCCGCCCTTGCTGCCGCCGAGGGGAATGTTCACGCACGCGCACTTCCACGTCATCCACATCGACAGCGCCCGCACCGTGTCGACCGTCTCCTGCGGGTGGAACCGGATGCCGCCCTTGCCCGGCCCGCGCGCGTCGTTGTGCTGGATCCGGAACCCGCGGAACACCTTGAAGCTGCCGTCGTCCATCCGAATCGGCAGGCTGAAGTGGTACTCCCGCATCGGCACACGCAGGAGGTCGCGGGTGGCCTGGTCCAGGCCGAGGATCTCGGCCACCTTGTCGAACTGCTGCTGGGCCATCTGGAAGGGATTGAACGGCTTGCTGCTCATGACCGATCCTGCTGCCTCACGAGAGAATTGTCGGGCTGCGCTCGGGGCGAGCGACGAGCCTCAGCTTAGGTGACGGCCGCCGGCCATGTCAACGCGCCGGCGGCCCGTCGCGGACCGGCCGGACGCTGCTTAGAATGCACCGGCCACTGCCAGGTCCGGGCCGGCGCTGCGCGCGCCCGCCCGGCGGGAGAAGGTGTCATGCCCGTCGTCGCGGCCGAGAGCAGCTTCCCTCCGTTCGACCGGCAGTTCCTGTCTTCGGACCGCGACTTCACCGTCATCGGCACCGGCGCGCTGGGCGGCAAGGCCCTGGGCCTGGCCTTCATCAAACGCATCATCGCGGAGCAGTGCCCGCCGGGGCAGATCCCGGGCCTGACCATCCGCATCCCGCGACTCACGGTCGTGCAGACGGACGCGTTCGCGCAATTCATGGACCACAACCGGCTGTGGGACGTGGTCCGCGAAGAGCCGCCGGACGACCGCCTGGCGCATGCGTTCCAGCGGGCCGACCTGCCGCCCCTCATCGTCGGCGACCTGCGCGCGATCGTGCAGGAGATGCACACGCCGCTGGCGGTCCGCTCCTCGAGCCTGCTGGAGGACGCCCTGCGGCACCCCTTCGCCGGCACGTACGCGACCAAGATGATCGCCAACAACCAGCCGGACACCGACCACCGCTTCCAGCGCCTGGCCGAGGCGATCAAGTACGTCTGGGCCTCCACCTTCTTCCGTGACGCCCGCAGCTACCTCCGCGCCATCGGCCGCGCGTGCGACGACGAGCGCATGGCCGTCATCATCCAGGAAGTCGTCGGCCGGCGCCACGGCAACCGTTTCTACCCCGCGGTCAGCGGCGTCATCCGCACCCACAACTTTTACCCGATGCCCCCCGCCCGGCCCGAGGACGGCGTCGTCAGCCTCGCGCTGGGCCTGGGCAAGACGATCGTCGACGGCGGCGTCGTTTGGACGTACTCCCCCGCCTACCCGGCGCTGCCCCCGCCCTACGGTTCCGCCCGCGAACTCCTCGAGAACACCCAGACCGAATTTTGGGCCGTCAACATGGGGCCGCCGCCCGCGTACGACCCGATCAACGAAGCCGAGTATCTCGTCACCGGCTCGCTCGCCGATGCCGAGGCCGACGGAACGCTCCGCCTCCTCGCCTCCACCTACGACGGCGAGTCGGACCGGCTCGTGCTGGGCACCGGCCGGCACGGGCCGCGAGCGCTCACGTTCGCCCCGGTGCTCGAGCTCGACGAGATCCCGCTGAATTCCGCCGTCCGGCACCTGATGACCGTCTGCCGCGAGGCGCTGGCCAGCGACGTGGAGATCGAGTTCGCCGTCACGTTCGATCCGGAGCGCCGCGGCCCGGCTGACTTCGGCTTCCTCCAGCTCCGCCCGACGCTGGTGTCCGGTGAGCGCATCGAGGTCCCCGACCACGTGCTGGCCGATCCGGCAGCGCTGGTCAGCAGCGACCGGGTATTGGGCAACGGGGCCCGGGACGACCTGACCGACATCGTCTACGTCCGCCCGGACACGTTCGAGCCGAAGCACACGCGGGCTATCGCGGCCGAGCTCGAAGCCCTGTCGCGGGCACTGGTGGAAGCGGGCCGGCACTGCGTCCTGATCGGCTTTGGTCGCTGGGGCAGCAGCGACCCGTGGCTGGGCATCCCGGTGACTTGGCCGCAGATCGCCGCCGCGCGCGTGATCGTGGAGGCCACGCGGCCGGACATGCACGTCACGCCGAGCCAGGGCTCGCACTTCTTCCACAACATGACGAGCTTCGGCGTGCTGTACTTCACGGTGCACCACGCCGGGCCGGGGCGGATTCACTGGGACGCCCTGGCCGCGCTGCCGCTGGTCGGCGAGGGGCCGCTCGTGCGGCACGTGCGGGCCCCGGCGCCCCTGGCGGTGCGGGTGGACGGCCGCACCGGCCGGGGGACCATCGCACCGGGCGGGCGCTGACCGCCGGCGCAGCCGGAACGTGCCGGCACGGCGTTTCCCGGGCACGCCGCGGCGGTGTCGCCGCCGGAAAGCGGCCGGGGTTCCGCGACGCGACCCCCCGCGAGCCCGACGGTGCCGCTGCGGCGCGTTCGCGCCGCGTCCGGCACGGGGATCGGACGCCGGGCCGAGCGCCTTCGGCCGTTTTGCACCGGGCTGCGAGGGGCCGGCGCGACAGTCATGGAACGGGCTGATATGCTGTAGGCGAGTCGCGGCCGCGGCCGCCCATCCGGGAGTGACCGATGCCGGCGTCGAACACGCCGATCGAGAGCATCCTGCGGGACCTGCACGAGCGGGCCAAGGAACTGAACTGCCTGTACACCGTCGAGGAGCTCGCCAGCGACGAGACCCTGACGATGGACCAGGTGTTCGTGGGCGTGATCAACGCGTTGCCGTCCGGGTGGCAGTACCCGGACCTGTGCGGCGCCCGCATCACGTACCGCGGCGCGATCTACGAGTCGCGGAACTTCGCGGACACGCCCTGGATCCAGCGCACCGACATCCGCGTGCAGGGCCAGTCCGTCGGGCAGCTCGAGGTGTGCTACACCGCCGAGCTGCCGCCGCTGGACGAGGGGCCGTTCCTCAAGGAGGAGCGGCGGCTGATCGACACGATCGCGGACCGCCTGGGCAGCTTCGTGATGCACCGGCAACTGGTCGAGTCGATGCAGCAGTGGCGCAAGGCGGAGCGCAACATCGCGAAGTACACGCTGCGCGACTGGTCGGTGATCCTCGACCTGCTGCGGCGCACGGACCAGGCCCTGCTGCTGCGCGTGGCCCGCAAGATGATCAACCACCTGTGCTGGAGCGGCGTCAAGGAAGCCGACGCGCTGCTGCGGCAGTTCGCCCACGGGCAGCGGGGCCCGGCGCCGGACCTGCTGATCGAGACCAACCGCCCCCGGCAGGTCGGCGACCCGGTCAGCGCCGACACGCTGGTCGACGAGGCGTTCCGCATCGCCGCCATGCACCTCAGCGACGAGGAGATCGTGGCCTGCATCCAGAAGTGGATCAAGCAGGACCGGGCCAGCTTCCTCGTGAACGCGCTGGAGAACTACCACACGTCGCTGGCCGAGGTCAGCGAGGCGATCCACCGCTATCAGCACGCGACGCACGGCGAGGTCGAGCTGTCCACCTCGACCCGCAAGGGGCTGCGCGTCTCGCTGATCCGGCGCTTCCTCACCGACCAGCTCGAGTACATCAACGTCGCCAAGGACTACGTGGACATCAAGGATTTCCACGATCTCATGCACCGCATGATCTACCCCGCCCGCGGGCACGGGAAGATCGGCGGCAAGAGCGCCGGGCTGTTCCTCGCCAGCCAGATCGTCCGCCGGCACCGCCGCGACGGCGACCTGCTTGCGAACATCCGCACGCCCAAGAGCTGGTACCTGACCTCGGACGCGCTGCACGACTTCATCTACTGCAACCATCTCGAGGACGTCTTCACGCAGAAGTACAAGGACATCGACGAAGTCCGGCAGGAGTACCCGGACATCGTGCAGGTGTTCAAGCACTCGCAGATCCCCAACGACATCATCAAGGGCCTCTCGCTGGCGCTGGACGATTTCGGCGAGCAGCCGCTAATCGTCCGCAGCTCGAGCCTGCTCGAGGACCGCTTCGGGGCGGCGTTCTCCGGCAAGTACAAGAGCCTGTTCCTGGCCAACCAGGGCCCGAAGGCCGACCGCCTCCGCGCGCTGGTCGATGCCATCACCGAGATCTACGCCTCGGTCTTCAGTCCCGACCCAATCCAGTACCGGGCCGAACGCAACCTGCTCGACTTCCAGGAGGGCATGGGCATCATCATCCAGGAAGTCGTCGGGGCGAAGGCCTGGCCGTACTTCGCGCCCGTCTTCGCCGGCGTCGCCTTCAGTCACAACGAGTTCCGCTGGTCGCCGCGCATCAAACGCGAGGACGGCCTCGTGCGGCTCGTGCCCGGCCTGGGCACGCGGGCCGTCGACCGCCTCGGCGACGACTACCCCGTCTTGGTCTCGCCCGGTCAGCCGGGCCTGCGCGTCAACTCCACGATGGAGGAGGTGGTCCGCTACGCCCCGCGCTACATGGACGTCATCAACCTCGAGCGGAACATCTTCGAGACGGTCGAAGTGACCGACTTCCTGCGAATGTGCGGCGATCACATGCCGGGCATCGAGCAGCTCGTCTCCGTGTGCAGCCACGGGCACCTGCGCCTGCCCATGCTCGGCCAGCTCGACTTCAACGAGGACGACATCGTCGTGACCTTCGAAGGGCTGCTGACCCGGACCCCCTTCATCAAGCAGATGCACACCGTGCTCAAGCTGCTGGAGGACAAGATCCACAGCCCGGTCGACATCGAGTTCGCCTGTGACGGCCGGGATCTCTACCTGCTCCAGTGCCGCACCCAGAACCCGGCCCAGCACGCCGCGCCCACGCCGATCCCGCGGGACATCCCCGTCGAGCGCCTGCTCTTCTCCGCCCACCGGCACGTGTCCAACGGCCATGTGCCCGACCTCACCCACGTCGTCTATGTCGATCCCGACCGCTACGCCCAGCTCGCCCGCCTCGACGAACTGATCGCGGTCGGACGCGCCGTGAGCCGTCTCAACAAGCTGCTGCCCAAGCGGCAGTTCGCCCTCATGGGCCCCGGCCGCTGGGGCAGCCGCGGCGACATCAAGCTCGGCGTGCGCGTGACGTACTCCGACATCTGCAACACGGCCATGCTCATCGAGATCGCCCGGCAGCGCGGCGAGTACACGCCGGACCTGTCGTTCGGCACGCACTTCTTCCAGGACCTGGTCGAGGCCAACATCCGCTACCTGCCGCTGTACCCCGACGAGCCGGGGGTCCGCTTCCACGAGGATTTCTTCACCCGCTCCGCCAACCTGCTCGCGAGCCTGCTGCCCGATTTCGCCGCGCTGAGCCCCGTGCTCCGCGTGATCGACGTCCCGGCGTCCTCCGGCGGACAGGTGTTGCGCGTCCTGATGAACGCCGATCTGGACGAGGCCGTGGGCGTGCTGGTCCCGCCCACGGCCGCGGTCGAGACGATCGACACCGCGGAAGTCGTCGGCAAGCCGGCCCGCGACCAGGACTGGCGCTGGCGGCTGCGCATGGCCGAGCGCGTCGCCGCCCAGCTCGACCCCGAGCGGTTCGGCGTCGTCGGCCTCTACGTGTTCGGCAGCACCAAGAACGCGACGGCCGGCCCGGCCAGCGACATCGACCTGCTGGTCCACTTCCGCGGGACGGAGACCCAGCGCGCCGAGCTGGAGCGCTGGCTCGAGGGCTGGAGCCTGTGCCTGGCCGAGATGAACTACCTGCGCACGGGCTACCGCTCCGACGGCCTGCTCGACGTCCACATCGTCACGGACGACGACATCGCCCGCGGCTTGAGCTTCGCGCTGAAGATCAACGCCGTCAGCGACGCCGCCCGCCCCCTGCCCCTCAAGGGCCGCGACGTCAGCGCAGGGCCCGCGTAGCCGCGGCCGGATCCGCCGGGTCGAACTCCACCAGCGCCAGCTCCGGGCCGTCGTGCGCCGCCGTTAGGCACGGCGTGTCCCCGACCCGGTCGCGCCACGTGCCCGTCAATCGCGGAGCCTCGTGGATGTGGCCGCACAACACGAGCGCCGGCCGGCGGGTCTCGATCAGCCGCCGCACCGCGATGCTGCCGACGTGCACATCCACCGGCACATGGTCGATGACCCGGCCGTCCAGCGCCGCCCGATCCAGCGCCGTCCGGTACGGCGGCGTATGCAACAGCAGGATCGCGCGGTCCAGCGGCCCGTCGCCCGTGAGCCGCGCCAGGTCGTCCGCGATCGTCGCGTAGCGCAACTCCGACTCCGGCGTCGGCGCCGTCCGCCGGCCGTCCTCCGGCGCGACGCAGCCCGGGTCGACGTACCGCGACACGTCGTACCGTTCCCAATCTTTCAGCAGAAAGGGCGTCGGCGGGACGCACGCATAGCCGAAGACGTCCCAGCCCGCCAGCGTCGCTCGCCGACCGTGGATGTACTCCCAGAGTCCCTCGTCGGCCAGCGCCTGCACCGTCGGCTCTTCGGAGCGCGGATCGTCGTTCCCGAGAATCACGAACACGCGCGGATACGCACCCCCCAGGTCGGCGCGTAGCGCTCGCAGACGCGGCGCGAGGTAGTCCCCCAGGAAATCCGCGTACTCCGCCTCCGCCGTGCCGACGGTCCGCAGTCCGTGCGGCAGCAGGTCGCCCCCCAGGAAGACCGCGGCCGGGGTTCGGGCGCGCACCTCGGCCACCAGTGTCTCGTACCGGTCGATGTGCCCGTGCAGATCGGACGCGAACAGGCAACGCGGCATGGTCTGAGTGTATCGCGCCGGCGCGTCAGACGCCCGCCGCCCACACGCCTCCCGTTCAGACGCCCTCCGTGGCCGCGGGGAACGCCCGTTCCATCGCCTCGAGGTACGCCCATTGCGCCGCGATGTCGGCCTTCAGTCGCGCCAGGTCGAGCGACTCGGACTGGTACCGCCGCTGGCGCCGCAGGTAATCCTCGAGCGGCGTGCCGTCGGGCCGGGCGTTGATCCGGTAGCGACGGCCGTCGAAGACCTCGTACAACGGGAACAGGCCGCAGCCGACGGCCAGCCGGATGAGCTCGACGCTGTCCTCGGGCTCGCTCTTCCAGCCGGTGGGGCACGGCGAGAGCATCAGCAGGAACCGGAAGCCGCGCGTGTCGCGCGCGGTGCGGACCTTCCGCAGGAAGTCGTCGCGGTGGGCGACGGACAACGTCGCCGCGTACGGGATGCGGTGCGCCGCGAGGATCGCGACGATGTCCTTCTTCGGCTCCGTCTTGCCCTGCGCGGTCGTGCTGGTCTTCACGCCCTGCGGCGTCGCGCTGCTCCGCTGGCCGCCGGTGTTCCCGTAGATCTCGTTGTCATAGCAGATGTACAGGATGTTCTCGTTCCGCTCGGCGGCGGCCGAGAGCGTCGCCAGGCCGATGTCGTACGTGCCGCCGTCGCCCGTCCAGCACACCGCCAGGTCGGCCTCGCGGTTCAGCTCCACGACCGACGCCACGCCGGTCGCCACCGCGGCCGCGCTGGCGAACGTCGTCGCAATCGTCGGCACGCCGTACGCGCTGGTCGGGAAGGCCCCCGCGGTGACAATGCCGCAGCAGGCCGGGATGCACAGCGTCGGCCGGGCGCCCTCCAGCGCCTGCTCGAGCCACTGAAGCCCGATCGACATGCCGCAACCGGCGCAGTTCGTGTTGCCCGGGCGCAGCACGCCGTCACAGCGGGCGGCCGCTTCGGGTGCGGCGACCGTCGTCATAGCGGCACCTCCTTGAACTCCGGTTCGCCGGCCGTCTTGCGCCCGGCCAGATCGGCCAGGATCTCCTCGAGCACCGCGGGCGTCACGTCGCCGCCGCCCAGCCCGACCAGGTAATCCTGCAACACCTCGAGCCGGCAATCGCCGTTCACGTACGGCGGTCGCAGGCTGGCCGCGATCTCCTGCCAGAAAATGCCGCCGGCGCCCGGCGAGTGATTGCGGTCCAGCACGGCGATGCGCCGCGCCCGCTTCAGCGCCTGGGCATACTCGCGCCGCGGGAACGGCCGGAAAAGCTTGACCTTGATCAGGCCGATCTTCTCGCCGCGGGCCCGGCGTTGCTCGACCACCGTGCGGGCCGTGCGGACCATCGTGTTGCAGGCCACCAGCACCGTGTCCGCGTCCTCGGTGTGCTCGGCCGACAGCACGCCGTGCGGCCGGCGCCCGAAGATCCGCTCGAACTCGTCCAGCGCCTCGGCGAGCACCTGCGGCACGCGGTCCATCGCCGCCTGGATCTCGTGGCGGTGGTGCGCCGTGTCCTGGGGGAAGATCATGCCGCCGACCGTCACGCCCTTGCCGCGCAAGCGGTGCGGAATGTCGCAAGGTTTCAGGAATTTCTCGACCTGCGGCAGCTCGGGCAGGTCGACGACCATCTGCGTGTGCGAGACGACGAACCCGTCCTCCGCGACGAGCGCCGGAAGGAGGATCCGCGGGTCCTCGGCCACGCGAAACGCGAGCAGGATCGTGTCGACGAGGTCCTGGTGCGACTCGGTGTAGAACTGGAGCCAGGCGGCGTCGCGCAGCGCCAGCGTGTCGCCCTGGTCCACCCAGATATTCCACGGCGGGCCGAGCGTGCGGTTCACGCCGATCAGCACGATCGGCAGGCGGTAGTAGCCCGCGGCGAAGACGTTTTCGGTCATGTACGCCAGGCCGTTGGCCGAGCTGGCCGTGAACGTGCGGGCGCCGGCCAGCGCCGCGCCGATGCACACGGCCATCGCGCTGTGCTCGGACTCGACCGGGACGACGCGCCCCTTGGAGAACGGGAAGCCCCGCAGGAACTCGATGATCTCGGTCTGCGGCGTGATCGGGTAGGCGCCGCAGACGCAGCCGCGGGCGGTGCGGTTGGCCTCGCCGGCCAGCGCGAGCGTGTGCCCGGCGGCGTGATTACCGGTGACCAGAGAACGCGCCACGTGCTCCTCCGTCGCCCGCGCGACCCGCGGGCCGCGGCGGACTACAGCTCCGCCATGTACACGACCCCGCGCGGGCACTGGCTCGCGCAGATGCCGCAGCCCTTGCAGTAGTCGTAGTTGAACGTGTACTCGCCCCGCCCGCGGTGCAGCATGATCCCCTCCGGGCAGTACGAAAGGCACCGGTCGCACTCGTTGCACACGCCGCAGCTCAGGCAGCGTTGGGCCTCGAGCACCGCGGCCGGGTGCCCCGGCTCGTCCACCAGCCCCAGCCGCACCTCCGTGAAGCTGCTCCGCCGCACCGCCGGCGGCACCGTCACGCCGCGCTCGCGCGCGGCGTGCTGGAACTGGTGCAGCGCCATCACCTCCGGCCCGGCCACCGGCGCCGGCTCCGGCGGGAACAGGTCCTCGCCCGTCAGCGTGCGGTGGATATGCAGCGCCGCCCGCCGCCCGCTGCCGATCGCGGCCGTCACGGTGCCGTCGTTGGTCGCGAAGTCGCCACCCGCGAAGACCGGCGCGCCCGTCAGCCCGAGCAGCTTCTGCCCGTCGTGAACGTCGCTGCCCTCGGGGAAGATCGACAGGTCCGGTGTCTGCCCGAGCGCCAGCAGCACGCGGTCGCACCGCACCTCGAACTGCGCATCCTCGCTCTCGATGGGCACGGGGCTGCGCCGACCCGAGGCGTCCGGCTCACCCAGGCGCATCCGCTGGCAGGTCAGCACCGGCCCGAGCGCGTCGTGGTGCAGCCGCAGCGGGCTCACCAGCTCCTGCAACTCGATGCCTTCCTCGAGCGCCTCCTCGATCTCCTCGTGAATCGCGGGCATCTCCGCCCGCGTCCGGCGGTAGAGCACGACCACGCTGCGGGCGCCGAGTCGCCGCGCCGTGCGGGCGGCATCCATCGCGGTGTTGCCGCCGCCGATCACCGCGACCCGCAGCCCGGCCAATCGCTCCTCCCCGCGGCGGGCCCGGTCGAGGAAGTCGATGCCCTGGGACACCGTCTCCGAGTTGACCCCGCCAAGATTGAGCGCGCGCGATTCCTGGAGCCCCGTCGCCACGAACACGGCGGCGTGCAGGTGCGTGAGTTCGAGCAGCTTCGAGCGGTCGACCCGCAGGCCGGTTCGGGCTTCGACCCCGTGCCGCAGGATGAAGCTGATCTCGCGGTCGAGCACGTCCCGCGGCAGGCGGTACGCCGGAATGCCCGTGCGCATCACGCCGCC
>Ga0101944_10006832_pt1 | contig 11847 bp, 18 predicted proteins | sample DewCreD2012metaG_FD_75245 | JGI IMG/M metagenome (GOLD analysis project Ga0101944, IMG submission 75245) | Hot spring sediment bacterial and archeal communities from British Columbia, Canada, to study Microbial Dark Matter (Phase II) - Dewar... ... | reverse complement strand
CTGTTCAAGCTGCACACCGTGCAGATTCATCGCACGCAATTGCGCCGCTATTGCGACCGTCGCGTCATCATCAATGCCGGTTGCTTCCTGGCGCGCGGCCGCATATTCACGCACCCGCGCAGTTTCTTCCGCTACGGCTCCGCCCGCACCACGCACGGCCTGCTCGAACGATGCAACGGCTGCTTCAGCTTCATTACTCGCACGAATCCATACTCCGAAGCTCGATGCAAGTCCGTCCACGATGGCTTTGATGCCAAACCCGCGCGCCGCGATATTTGCAAACGGAGACTCAAGCGCATTCGCCGCACGCTGTCCATGCGCGACAACGTCATTGATCGCAGTGATCGCACCGCTTTGATCAATCGTCAGCTTGAGTTGTATGGTTCGTTCAGCCATCAGAGTGCAAGATACTTTTTCGGATCAACGCTGCGTAATGCAGCGCAGAGCACAACGTCTGCCCATCGAGTCTCATTATAGAGCCGAAGAAATTCTGTCGCATTTCGATCAGCTACCGCCCAGACGAAGCGTTCGATCATGTTCGGCTCAGGCTCGGTTTCGATTTGCTTCCTTCGTGTTGCAGTCAGGCGAAAGCGCTCAAAGAGTTTTGCGCCTTCCTGTAACTCTGCAACACATTCACGAAAAAATCGGAGAAGATTTCGTTGATGATCTCCGTTGGGACATCATCCCACTCGGTGATAGTGTTGTCATGCAGACAAACATCCATCACCGCTTTGATTTTTTTCTCGTCGAGTTGAAAGTCGAGGAGAAACGCGCCGACGGCATCGGCCTTCGTCTTGTCCGTCAGCTCGCTCAATGTTGTGAGACCTAAACAAGCTAAAAACCCCCGCACTCGTTTGGGCACGGGGGTCGCAAGCTTCAAGGTCTTGTCCCCAATTTTGTATTCTTTCATTGCATCCTCAGTTGCCCAGTGTTGGATTCTTTTATCTCCCTCCGCACGGCGACTGAGCGCCGGGCAACGGACGCCGCCGCCGCGCTTCGGGAGTCATGTTACAATCTCCACGTCGCGGTCGTCTTCGTGATGAAGTCGGAAAGCTTGTTGAACATCCCCTCGCATTTCAGCGAAGCGCCGGGCACATCGCTGCCGTCGAAGCCTCCCTCGAATCCGATGCGTGGAATGACGCCGAGCAGTTTGATGCGGTCATTGCTTGCCGAGTTAATCGGAGCGAGAAGCACGTCGCAGATCGAACCTTCCTTCGCGACAAGAGCGGCGAGCTTCGTATCATCCGTCTCCAGAGCCGTTGCCGTGAATCCGAGGTTCTTCGTAATGGTCAGTTTTCCTCTCGTCGTATCAACCGTCTGCTCGGAGGCAGTGATTTTCCCGTTCCCGGCCTTGTGCGCACCGATGTCAACCCATCCGGTATTCGTTGTGTGGGAAACGGGAGTGTTCGGATCGCTCCGCGCAGCGATATAGATGTGACTGTCATAGGGCCACGAGAGTGTCGAGCCGCCGGGTGCGAGCACCCAGTCTGCGGTGATGCGCTTGACAAACTCGGTCACGTTCTTGTACACGCTCTCAGCAACGAGCTTCAATCCGAGTATGTCCTTGCCATCGAACGAACCGTCAAGCGTCAATCGAGGACGGACGCCGAGGATTTTCACGCGAGGACTCGAAACAGTTGCAACAGCACGCACGGGCTGAAGAATGATGTCGCAGACTTTGTTCTCAAGTGCTTCAAGCGTATCGACTGCGGTATCATCGACTTCGATACCTACCACCTCAATGCCCAGGTTGCTGGAGATTTTCGTCTTGCCGATATGCGGCTCGTACGTGTTCTCACTCTCTGTGAATTTCCCCGACCCTCGCTTCACCGTTCCGGCGTGAAACCAAATCTGCTGCGCTCCGCCGCCGTTTGCGTTTGAGTGATTCGTTTCCGTCACGTCATCCGTTCGAGCCGCGATGAGAATCTCGCACGGCTGTTCCCACACATTGCTCAATGTCACTGCCATGTTCAGTCTCCCTTTTTCAAAAGTTCAGTTTTGTCCGCACTCCCCTTCGAACTGCCGAAGAAGTAGCTGACGATTGTCGTCATTGCTCCGATGAATGCACCGAGCGCCATATTCACCATATCACGATTCTCTGAAGGAATCTGCTGTACGATGAGAAGATATACGAACGCGAGAACGCAGACGACGATGAGAAGAGCAAAGCCGTAGAGAAAATATGTCCCGGTCGCTTTCATGGTTTGCTGTTACGCAGGTATTCTATATCTTTTCTCAGCAACTCGATTTGCGTATTGAGCTTCGTAATCTCCGAGATCGTGCGCTCAACATTTTCGAGTCGCCTTTCCATCCCCTCGATTCTTGAAATCGTCATCCCCACCTGCACGCCTGATGCGGCAAAGAACATGACAATCAGGATGACAAGATGGAATTTCTTCAAACTGAAGTACTGCGTATCGTTCATAATTCTCTCTCGAACAACTCACGTTCTTTTTTCCTTCTTCGAACAAGGCCGGGGAGGATTACTCCGCCTGCTTTGTTCCACCTCTCGAATTCCGTCGCTGCGCCCGCGTAATCACCGGCGTTCAATTTCTTGAGCAGCGTCGATGTCACGAATGCCTTCGCCCCGATGTTGTAGCACAGACTGACGAGCGAATCAAATTGCAATTGCGTAATCGGTACACTGACGGAACGATTGACGACAGCCTCGAACTGCTCCAGGTCCTTTCTCAAAAGCGCTTCTGCCTGATCTTTTGTGATCACATCGCCCGGCATGACGCCGAGCGTATGACCATAGCCAATCGTCCAAACCTTCGCAGGGCAGAGATACGCTTTGAGATAAAGTCCCTCGAATGACTTAATCAGTTCGAGGCCGGCATCGGAAATCTTCATCACAACCGGATTCTGCTCAATCGACGGAATGCATTCGTCTTCTCAACATTCAAGTTGAGAAAGATTTGCAGCCGCGCGATCTGGTTCGGCTTCACCGAGTCGAGTTCGATGTCATCGAACTTGAACCCGCTGTTCGTCACCCACGAGACGCCGAGGTTCTCTGCGAAGCGGATGATATACAGCGAGGTGTTGTCGTTGTTCGTTCCATCGCTCTCCGTCGAAGTGATAGCACTCGTTGAAACCGGATAGATCGGCACGCCATTGTACGTAGCGAGCGGTGTTCCGAACGAGTTCCGAGTCTCACCTGCTGCACCGAGTCGTCGCGCGATCGTGGTCAGCCTCGCCTTGAGGTTTGGATTGCATACGATCGCGTTTGCGCCTGGCACTTTCGCCATCTCCTTTTCGAGCGTCTCGATGAACGCATCCTGGTTCGCGGTCGTATTGATCTGCAAGCCCACCTGCACGTTCATGCTCGCAAGTTCGTCGGCGGTGAAGCCGAGCCTTGCGGTTTGTCCGCCCGCAGCAGCGTCCTTCACGAACTCCGAGATGCCGAGCATCCGATTCGACGCGTCTGGGCCGACAAACATGTCGGCTTCGATTTCCTCCGCCATCTTCACGGCGAGCGCCTGCAATTTTCTGTCGAACATGAAGCGCAAGCCTTCTTGCGACACGCCGGCACGCTGATCGGCAAGGAAAGCATCGTCGATGCTGATTTCTCGACCGTAGAGTGCAAGAGATCGAGCGACGGGCGTTCCGCCCTGCGCATCTCGTTGCAGCGCTGCGTTCAATGCACGAGCGCTCGAACCCGTGAAGACCGGTTTCTCCGGCAGCACGAAGTGCGTCAGCGTGTCGAGCTTGAACTCTGCAGCCTGCAGCAGCGGACTCTGCTCATACATGATCGAGAGAAGTCCCGCGCCTCGCCCGGTCAGCGTGGATACACTTGCCAGATTTGCCATACTACTTCCTTTCTGTTAGTTGTCTGAGATCGTTGTGAGCTTCGCAATCTGTTCACGAATCGCCGGGAGGCCCGCATGCTCGAGCGTTGCGGCGCCGGGGATGGTCGTCTTCTTGTCCGTCTTCGGCTTGTCGGGTACACCCGCAATCGCGGGATTCACCGGCAAGGCATCGATGATCTTCGATGTCGCCTCGAAGTCTTTTTCGAGAAGTGTCTGCCACTTTTCCTTCATCTCCGCCGGAGTGATACGCGCTTCCTTGCCTTCCGTGACGCGCTTGATGTAGTCTTGAAGTTTTTTCTGATTCTCCTCCTTCAGACGCTGCGCCATCGCCTCTGCTTGCTTCTTCCGCTCTGCGGTTTCCGCATTCAACGCATCCGTGAGTGCTTTCACCTGCCCTTCGAGTGCAAGAATCATTTGCCTCGTGCTTTCATCGAGCGCGGGAGGGGTTGCGCCTGCCGCCGGTGGACCGGCAGGCGCAGGGGTGTGCGCAGGTGCGATTGCTTCAAGCTCTGCAAGCTGACTTTCGACTTCTTTTTTCTTTGCCTCGTCGAGATTCGCTCCTGTCAGGATGTCCTTCAGTTTTTTGATCAAGTCCTTCATGTTGCCCCTTTCTGTCCGTTGTGATTTGTAAGCTCTGTCGGTAAATCTATGATTTCTCTTATCTTATGCGCATTATCTATGCCTATAACCTTCGTTTATGAAGTTTTTTTCGTGAATTTGCCTTAGAAAGTAAGGGAGACGAGATGGCACATTTCACATCGCAAAACGAGCTGCGTGCATTTTTGAATGCCGATCAGGTGACGCAGCTGTTCTCGAAGATTCCCGCCGAGCAGGTTGATGCACATTTCACCTACGCGGACGGCATTATCACGAATGCGACGGGAGTGGAACCGACGGGTGACGATGACCCCGTGCTCAAGTCAATAGCGGCCCGCATCGTCATCTGGTTTCTGAGCGGAACGCAACAATGGAACGATCAGAACAGAGTCGAGCTTGACCGCCGACGCACGATGTATGAGGATGCCGTGCGCATGCTCGAAGAATACAATGCACCGACAGACAATCCAACGGGATCGGCATTCAGTTCGGATCGCCCACGATTTGAGTACTGGTAATGAACGCACTATCACAACTCTGGCTCGACATTGTAGCAGAATTGAACGCGAACAAGGCGATGCTTGGCATCGACGGCGCTGAACGTGCATCGTCAGGTCAGGTCATCACGCTCTCGCCACCCGCATGTGCTGTCTGGTTGAAGCTCGGCGGTGAGAAGATCATGACCACTCGTGGAGCGGTGAACGTCCCTGTTGATGTTATCATCTTCTGCGTTGCATCTCCCGATGACGCGGAATCCGAGGCGGTGGATAAGGCGTTGGAGATTGCCGTGAAGGTGTACAAGCATCTCTCTTATGCGACAGTCGGCGGGGTGCTTCTCTCGGAACCGAGCGGCGAACCCGCGATTGACGTCGTGCAGAAAACCAGCAACGCAGCCATCGCCGCTGTCCTTCTGGAAGCAAAGGTGAGTGTATGACGACGACAACTGTGCGAAAATACCGCAAACACCCATCGCCGCGCATGCGACGTGAGTGGTTCGAGCTTTTCTACAAGCAAGGTTGGCAGCAGACGATGATTGCGGAGAAGTACAACTATCCCGTCTGGACCGTCAACCGCGTGCTCAACAAGCTCTCAGCGGATGAGGGACGCAAGACACGCAGTGACAAAGGCAAATCGAAACCGAGTCCGACACTCGAACTCCCAGACTTTGAGAAGCTCGCGCTCGAAGGCGAGAGCACGGAAGTGCAGATCGAGATGTTCATCAATGCGCTCTTCTCAGCCGTGCGCAATACGAAGAAGCTCAAGGCCTCGCAGGCGATTCTCTACGTGAATCAGTTGACGAATGCGCTGCGCAGACTGCGTTCCATTCAGTTTGCGAACATGGCGAAAAACCTTGATCTCAAGATCGTGCATAGCATTATCCGTCGGTATGAACCAGATGCAACCGAGATGCGCGTGATCGAGATTTTCAAAGAAGAAGCCGCTCGTGTCAAAGCCGAGAAGGTGAAAGCGTGAGCGAGTTTTCGATTCTCGAAAAGCAGATTCTCGAACGTGAGCGAAAGCTCATCGAAGACGCCGCCTACGGGAAAGGACCGCACGCGCTGCCGGCCGACTGGGAGAAGTCGCGAAAAGAACGACTGAAACTCGCGGGACGCAAGACTCCGGAGGGTTTCTTCTACTTCGCTAAGACGTATTTCCCGCAGTGGTTCGAGTACGAGTTTTCGGATTTACATCGACAGATGATCGAAGCTGCGCTGAAGAGAGACCGACGCATACACATTTTCGCCGCGCAGCGTGATGGCGGGAAGACGCGCATCTTCCGCGTCTTCAAGGCGTGGGTTGCCTGCTTCGGCATCTATCATCATTATAGCAAGGCGAGCGACACGATTGACCTCGTGCTGAAAGACTTTCGCTGGGTGCGTGACATTCTGAAGTACAACCCGAAAATCAAATCGGATTTCGGCGAGATCGTTGACGCTGCATGGGATAGTCAGCATTCATTCCGCGTCAAGCCGCATAAGTACAACAAGACTGGAACGCTCTTCAATGCGAACTCGATGACCGTCACGCCGCGGGGCGAACTCGGCGAGACGCGCATGGATTTTATCGAGTTCGATGACTTCGAGGATTTCTCGACGTCGATCAATCCCGACATCTCGAAGAACAAGATTGACATCATCGAGCGGGATTTCCATCCGGCACTTATCGAAAAAGGGTGCGGCATCTATCTGGGCAACAACGCGAGAACGACATGCCTCATCAACATCCTCGCCGAGATGCCCGAAGCGGAGCGCAAGATTCATCATCCCGCGTTCACGCTTACGATTGTTCCTGCATGGGATGAAGACGCGAAGCGCGCAATGTGGTATCAGCGTTTTGATTTTGATTCAGAAGAGGAAATGCGCACTGCACTCAACGTTTCGATGAGCGTGTGGCTTGCAGAATACCAGCAGAAACCTCAGCCGCCGGAGGGTGTGCGATTCCTGCTAAAGCATTGGAATACATTCGTTTTCGAGAAGGAACCGCAGACGAATACGAAGAGCACAGTCGTCTCGAAGCGAGGGCTGATCGGCGTCATGTTCTGCGATCCGTCGCTCGGCACGGCATCGGATTTCAAAGCAGGTGTTGTCATGCTGTACTCTCCGGCGTTGAAGAAGTTTCTCATCCCGGAGTGCTTCTGCAGACGCGCTGAGTTCGAAGAATATTTTCATTGGATGTATCAAGCGTACAACCGGTGGCGTTCTCACGTCTTCTTCATCGGATGGGAGAGCAACTTCAGACAGGAAAAATATCTTGAGTTCAAGAACGCGTATGCATCGACGCGTGATCTGCCCGACTTGCCCATCAGAGCAATCGAAGTCGAAGGGAACAAGTTCTTTCGTATTGAAACGCAGCTTGAGATGCCGTACTCGATGGGCAACATACTCTTCCACGAAAACTTTGTGAAGAGCTATGACGGTATCCAGGCGCAAGCGCAGCTCATCGGGTATGAAGGCAAGAAAGACGCGACGCACAAGGTTGACTTCCTCGACTGCGCAGCAAGTGCGTACAAAGAATTGTTCCCGTACGCGCTGCGCGCAAGCGCTAAATCAACTGAGTCACGAATCGTCGTAGGCGGCAGGTCCGCTTACGCAGATTGGTAGAAAGGAAACGATCATGGCATTTCGATGGAGCGCACTACAGAACAGCATCCTGCCAACCATCGCAGAGTACAAGCGCGCATACAAGGCAGCCGAAAGTGAAAAGCCCGACCCGCGCATGTTGCTTGCTGCGATTGCGCGAGTCCCCGAAGCGAACAGCCGCGTCGGCGGATTGATTCAATCCGTCCGTGATTCGATAATGGGCTTCCCCTGGGAGATTGAGCCTGCAGATCGGAAGAATGAGCGCGCAGTGCGGCTCGCAGCAGAGATGAACGACCGCTTTCTCGCAAGCGGTGTGGCGGACAATCTCGATGTGATTGCTGATGCGAAGTTTTTCGGTCTCACAGGACTCAGACTCGCGTGGCAATCAGGTCCAGTCTGGACCGCACGAACTGAAGTGATACCCTCGACGGAACTCTACTGGGAAAAATATCCGGACGGATTTTTCGGTCCTTCACTGATTCAAGACGAACCGGACTTCAGCACGCAGCTCATCGCCGACGAGGATCGGTCGAAATTCATCTTCGCATATTACAATCCATTCAAGAGCACACGGCCCGGATTCATCGGCGGAATCTTGCGCGGTGCGCTGCCGCTGGTGATCATCAAAAATCAAAACTGGGGGAGCTGGGCGAAGTTCTGTGAGAAATTCATTCAACCCTTCCGCGTCGCGCAGTATGATCCTGCGACGAGCGAAGAGGACAAGGCCATAGCGCGCAAGGCTCTCGAAGAGTTCGGAGAAAACGCGTGGGCATTGATCTCGAAGGACATCATGTTTCAGTTTATCGAAGCAGTGAAGAGCGGGACGGTTAGCGCGTACGAGTCGCTCAAAGAAAGTATCGACAAGGAACTCGCCGTGCTCATCAAAGGCGAGGCGAACACGAGTGAGCTGCCGAACCAAGGCGGCAGTCGAGCAGCCGTACAGGTCATGAAACTCATCGCAGATGATGCGATGTTTCGCATGATCAACGATGTACAGCGCATCATCAATCAGCAGTACGTTGCAATCGACTATCGTTTGAACGTGAGCGAGAATGATACGACACTTCGCCCGCGTTTTCGCTTCGTGGTTGACGAAGCGGAAGACCGAGAGAGCAACGCACGCATCGTCACGGAATTGACTGCGAACGGTTACGAACTCGACGACGAGGAAGTGAGTCGCAAGACGGGCTTCACTGCGCGGAAGAACACGGTGACTATGAATGGCTAAGACCACTGTAAACTTCACACCGCAGCAGCTTCTCGACGAGCTTGTCGATCAGACGTTGCTCTTCCGCCTCGGCACGGAGACAATAGCGATCATTCGTGCACGCACCGCGCAGGGAAAATTCCTCGAAGGTTCAACAACGCAGGGCTACAGTACCAAGCCCGCGCCGATGCCGATCGGCGGTATCCGCCCGAAGACGGCGCAAGCCGCCGTGCTGAAGCTACTGCGTGACGGCGATCCGAGCGTGAAAGCATTCACCAGCACTTCAAAAAAAATCTGGGTCACACTCCAAGGCGGATACAGGCAGCTGCGCGAGCTGGCAGGACGCACAACCGATGCGGTCGATCTCGTTTGGACAGGCGACATGATGCGCTCGATACACATTACACATATCGATGTCGCACGCAAGACCGTCACGATGGGTTTCTCCAGCACGTCCGCAGGGGAGCGGGCAACATTCCATCACGAAGGCGCCGGGCGCAGCCGCATTAAGCGCATCTTCCTGGGCCTCTCCTCAGAGGAACTTTCCTCAGCCACCAAGGCGGCGGGACTCTAATATAATAGAGTAGCACGCGGTCCGCATTTCCTGCAAAAATCACACAATTTTGCCACTCCCCACCAGGTCCCATTGGGCGCCATTCAACTTCGTAGGTCGGGTCTCTTAGGCGTGTTAAGGGCGAAGTTCGAGTACAGGTTTCCGCAGGCTACGGGCGTTACAATTACGCTTACGCAGTTATCTTTACTGAATTTGGTGGGGATATCTGGAAAGTTTGGGAGGAATCTTATCGCATAACGGGGCAAGGCAGCACGCGCACGGCGGAAAGTCACAGAGAGCGACCTTGAGAGCAAAAGTCAAACAAAAAAAACAACATGATGAAGGAGACACTACCATGAGGTACCTATTGAATTCAGCGGTGGTGACAACGCCAGGCCGATACACGTATACGCTTTTGACGACAGACGAAGCCAGAGCTTGGGCTGACGAAGGGGATTTTGTTTCCACGATTGGCTATCCGGAGACGGCAGCCGTAGCCTCGAACCTACTCGGGAAGCCAGTCAAAATCGACAGGCGAGTTATCAAAATGCAAGTGGGCGACCAAGCGCTTGTTGTTCGCTTAGCCTTTGCTCCAGGATCAAAGCGCATTAACCCGATGGACAAGGGACGCCTTGGGCAGGAGGTTATCGCTGGAAACATAGAACTGGGACTTTTGACGCGAGACGAATGAAGCACTGAGTAGGAGGCGCCAAGCGGGCATGCGCAAAAGTGCCCGCGAAATAATAAGGAGGAACAATCTATGGCTTACTTGTATTACATACCCGACAGCACGCACTCCTGTCGCGGAGTGCGTGCAACGATTACCCGCGTCAACGACTGTATTGGAAGGATTGAGGATGTAGAATCCTGTAGCTCGTGCTGGCAAACGGGCTGCACGGGGGACTCACCTTTTACCGTGGGAGATGTCGTCCGTCTCCCCGCCGGCTATACCTGGGAGTCCGCCGCCGAGGCGGCTCCGGAGGAAGCCGGGTACGAAGGGACGGTCATTACTCCCTTCGACCTGTTGCCAGAATAAGCGCCAAGCGGGCACGCGCAAAAGTGCCCCCAAAATAAACAACAAGGAGGTCGTCATGACATACAGCAAAAACGGCTATGTTGTCCATATCTCAGATCAAGTCCCCGAGTCCCTTTATGTAACTTCGCGATGCGGGCTTGTGTTTTCCAGTGATGATGTGATAAACACATCATTCGCTGAAACAGTTAAGGGACCACTCCACTACTGCAAGCGTTGCATGAAAGCCCGCAAAAAAGGAGGGAGTAAAAGCAATGACAGAAGAATATAGACGAAATAAACTCCAACGCGCAGAGGCTGAGAGGGCATCTGCATGGTTGCGATTTGTAAATGCTAAGACAACAGAAGAGCGAATCGAAGCAGAAGAAGATTTGAACTTTTGGCAATCAAAAGTTGCATATCTTAAAGCAGCTGCACGAGAATCGCATGAATAACAGAAGGAGGTCGACATGTCGAAACCGCGACGTACCTTGGGGCAGCAAGCGCCAAGGCGATTTGTATTTCGTACCCGGAGAACTACCTGACAACAGCAAAGAATAGGAGGTGGAGAAGATGAACATTCTTAAGCACATCGGGGCGCAAGTGCGAAGCCTCCGCGGGGAGCGCAGCCAGGAAGAGTTTGCCAAGAAAGTCGGTTTGCCGAAATCCAGGATTAGTCCGATTGAGCAAGGCAAGGCGAACATCACACTCAACACTCTGTCACAGATCGCCACCCGCGCTGGCGGCAAGCTGCGCATCGAAATTGAAAAGCCCTCACGATGAGGGCTTTTTTGTTGGGTTGAGATGCACAACGGACATGTCTGCTAAAGTGTTTCATTTTGTTTCATTGTGTTTCGCTCGTTTGCCTGCGACTCAGTGTGCATCTCATAGAGTCGACGCCCGATGTGGGCGATTTCAGCAGACGAGAAATACTCACGTTTGAGCTTCAGCGCGAAGACATGCGCACGAGCGTCGAGGTCCGCTTTGAAGGGGTCAAGTGCGCGCATGAGCCTGCGTGTTGCTGCACGCGAGAGCAGCCGCTTCCCGGCAAGCCATAAGGAAAGTGTCGTGATGCTGATCTGCGATTCCCCAGCAAGCGAGCGCAAGCTCAAGCCGGTTTCTTCGAGATGATGCTTCACCTTTGCTTTCAGTTTGTCTTCGTTCAAGTTGCCCCCCAAGGTTTGTGGACTAAAGTCCGGCGCGTTGTTCATGATTCATGTCCACGACCTGAAGGTCGTGGCAATATGCTGGGCACGGCTCCATCATTTGTCAGTTAGGCGCAATGCTCATAACGGTTGTCTAACCATGTGACTAAGCCCCAACTTAATTGCACATCCAAAATCGCGGCAAGCATCGTGTCCATCACAGTCGGCACAAGGGACGAATCCGTCATCATCTTCATCAAATTCATCCTGTTCATTCGCACTGCCTGGCGTAACACTGGCGCTCGCTCGTTTGTAGTCGGGGTTTGCACATTGTGCTCGCTCCATTGCTCGTTCCTTTCTGATTCTGATTGTACTCGCAACGGCAGTGTTACGCCGTCACGATGGTTGCCATTGTCCGATGCCACGACCTGAAGGTCGTGGCAA
>Ga0101944_10006831_pt1 | contig 11848 bp, 8 predicted proteins | sample DewCreD2012metaG_FD_75245 | JGI IMG/M metagenome (GOLD analysis project Ga0101944, IMG submission 75245) | Hot spring sediment bacterial and archeal communities from British Columbia, Canada, to study Microbial Dark Matter (Phase II) - Dewar... ... | reverse complement strand
GGATTCGAAACGATATCGAAATCGACTTTCCCCTTCAAGTTCCGTGATATTATGTCCCTGATCTTCTGGCCTGTCCCCACAGGGACTGTGCTCTTCGTAACGATCACCTTATATTCATCCATAGCCTGCGCGATTCTTGTCGCCACTTCCTCGACATATTTGAGATCGGCCGAGCCGTCTCCCCTCCTCGGTGTGCCGACAGCAATGAAAATAACTAAAGATGATTCAACCGCCTTTTCGATCTTCGTGGTGAACTGGAGTCTCTTCTGTTTCAGGTTTCTCCTGACCAGTTCTTCAATCCCCGGTTCATAAAAGGGGATTTCTCCCTTCTTGAGTGAACGAATTTTCTTTTCGTCCTTGTCGACGCATGTGACGAACAGGCCAAATTCTGCAAAGCACGCCCCCGTCACCAGTCCGACATATCCCGTTCCGATAATTCCTATGTGCATGTATCCTCCAAAAAATTCCGATCAGTAATCGGCATATTATAATCGATCTGTCATCCCAACGAGGAGCGCATGGCTCCTGTCAGAGTTAATTTCGAGCCATCTTACTCCGCTCTGAGGCAAAAGCGGGACGCTCCTTGTCGACGTAAGCAAAAGGATAGGGGGTCCACCGTCCCGAACCCATGAAGACATGGCGTCATCACCCCAGCGCTCAAATCTCGTCGGGAGATAGAGATAATTTGCCAGTCGATATTCCCGATCGGGGCCGCGGATAGACCATTCAACATAACGGCGTTTCGTATCCGCTTGATCCTTCCGGAGTCCTAACGGCGCAAGAAGGTCTTTAAAATCCACATGATCCTCTGTGCTCAACCTTTCAGCGAGATGCAAGACAGGGAACCTTTCGGAATGCACCGAAAGCGGTACGACCCAGAAAAAAATGAGCAGTGGTATGACCCCAAACGCCGCAATCTTATTCGCAATACCTTTGACCTTCTCATACTTGAGGATGCCCAGAGCGGTCACGATGGAGAGGAACGGGGTAATGACCGTCAGATACCGCTCGGATTTCCCCGTTGCGAGCTGAAGCGGAATAAAGAGACCCAAGAGGGCCAAAAAAATGAAGAAGTAAGTTTCCTGCTTGAGCCTTTTGATGAGTACCCAAAACCCCAGTCCAAAGAAGACGAGGTACGGATGATAATAGATCGCAAATTCCTTTAGGTACATGTACGGATCTTTATTCACATCAGCTCCTTCAGTGATTCTTTGGATCGTCTGTGGACCGATGAGATAGGCAAAAGAGCCGGGATTCGTGGTCTCATAATACACGAACCATGGCGCGGTGAGGATAACACCGAGCAAGCAACCATAGGAGAAGTGTGACCATCGCAACCACGCAAACAAGCGCTTTGTCACGAGGGAGTGCAGGACTGCCACACAAGGGAATAGAATGCCGAAAGCGGCTTTGGTAAGAAATCCCAAAGCAAAAGAGATGCCCATAAGATACGGGCCCTTTGCATTATGCTCCTTTAAGAGAATAAGCGCATATACACCGAGCAACACCGAACAGAGGAAAAGGCTTTCCGGTCTGCTTGTGGCGAAATTCCGATAAATCCACCTCGTTGTGAGGAGAGCGAGAGCCGAAAAAAAGGCGATGTCGTGATCTTCAAAGAGACGGTAGACCACCCAGTAAAAAAAGATTATGCAGATAGTTCCAAAAAGGAGGGAGGGTATTTTCGATGCATAGGTCGAAATACCGAAGAGTTTGAATGACGCGGCAACAAACCAGAAGTAAAGTGGCGGCTTGTTCAGATACGGTTCACCATCGAGCATGGGAGAAAACCAGTTATTGTGTTCGACCATATCCTTCGCGATGCATGCGTATTTCAAAGGGTCGCTCCGCAGGTCGCCGGTCCAAGGCCTCACCCAGAGAATTACCAAGGTCCAGATGAGGAGAAGAATAATTCTTCGCTTATGGGGATGTTCTTTGAATGCAAGCAATGATGCTCCGTGCCTGCAGGACTCCTCGGAGGCTGCTGCTATGCCCATGGGTCAAGACGTGGCATGAAACGGTGCAAGAGCATTCATTATATAGTAATATGGCCTTGCCACATATTATACTTGTTGGACATCTAAATGCAAAAGAACCTCGTTAAGGAATCTGACCGAATGGCATTTCCGCTCATTGTGGGCAGCCTATGTCTCTATGGTTTCACACTCCCTCTTTCAAAAAGCATCAGCACGATCGTTATGGGAGCAATCTACGCTGTATGCCTCGGGATGGTAGCCGTGCAGAAAGAGTTCAGGATGAATGTCTATCATTCAGTTCAGCAGCCTCTGAATCTCTCCATTGGCCTTTATATCGGTGTTCTGTGCCTCGGTCTCTCCTATTCACAGGATCTGAGAGAAGGGATATCCGTGCTCAAACAGGCGGTCAACCTTTTCCTCGTATACTTGATGTTTGCCGTGCTGCTTGATGCGGAACACGATCGTGAGAGAAGAATCTTTATCGCCCAAACAGCTCTCTTTGCCTTTCTTATGGGCATCTTTGTTCTTGATGTTATCGCTTTTCTCACGTATAGCGGCGTTATTGGCAACCGGCAGTTCATCCTGCCGGTCACGCCATTGAAAATGCATCATATCTGGTTCGGTAATCTGAACGCACTCGGTCTCCTCGTGGCCGCGGCACTGCTCGTTCCGCAATTCCCTAAGGGCAATATGGTTCAGACCGCGGCGCTCTGGATATTTCTTCCCGTTGCCGTAGCCGCACTCCTGCTTTCAACGTCGAGAACTGCCTGGCTGGGTACCATCTGCGCCGTGACCGTTTTTTTCTACATTGTTGCCAAGAAAAAGAGGCTGTTCTTCCTCCTATCAGGCTTTTTTTTGGGGGGATGTGTAGCTGCGTATTTCATAAGCGACATCGTGCACACACGCATCAACCAGATATATTGGTTTCTCACCGGGAATCCGGATATCTCACTGGGCGCCCGGTTCGTCATGTGGAAGGCTTCTCTATCCATGTTTTTCTCGAACCCTCTTTTGGGAGTCGGCACGGGTGACTATAAGTCCATGATCGCAGCTTTCGTCGCGTCAGGTCAGTACCCCGACATCTTGGGAAAATTCAATCAGCCACATAACATGTATCTCTTCGCCCTTGCTACAAACGGCATTGTGGGTTTATCGGCCTTCCTCTTTATCTTCTATAGAATCATGCGGTATACGAAAACCGTCTTGCGGCAGCAAGGTAAAGCATTCGGGGGGATAGCGCTGATAGTCACCATACACTTCCTGGTAGCAGGCCTGACAGAATCGCTCTTCAATATCCATGTATTGATATCCTCCTTTGCAATGCTCATGGGAATTAGTGTGCGGACGATGTGCCTACGGGATATTGACGAATAGAGGCCTTCTCGTTCTAAAGCGGCACCCTTTCCGGCGGTGCGAGTTTTTTATACAAATCCAAATAGGCCTGAGAATTTCTTTCGATGGAATATTTTTCTGCCAGCTCTCTCGCATTTTCCCCCATACGTTCCCGCAACTCTCTATTATTGGCAAGAACCATTATCTTTTCAGCGATTGCTTGATAATCCTCGGGAGATGAAATGATAAAACCCTGTCTCCCATCTTCGATTATCTCTGCCGCTCCGCTGAATTTTGTCGTGATAACAGGCAGACCACTTGCCAATGCTTCAAGATGAACATTGCCAAAAGGTTCATAGAGGGTAGGGAAAACAAAAATGTCCGCGGCGGCGTAGTATTTGTTGATTTCTTTTTGGGGGCCACAGAATATGACCTTCTGCCTTTCTACCATCTTCCGATACTTTTTTGCCGAGCCGCTTCCCACGACATAGACGGTCACCGGTTGCAGAACCAATTCAGCAGCCCTCACGAGAAATTCCAGCCCCTTCCGGTAAAAACCGGACCCGACAAATAGCAACACAATATCGTTATCAGTCGTCGAGTACCGGCTCCGGATTTCCCGATTATATATGCGTCGATTCTCAGGGCGAAAGACGTTCGTATCGACGCCATTGTAGATCACTTCGATATCGGAGTCAGGAATGTCATAGTATTTGCGGATATCCTTTTTGACAAATTCTGATATAGCGACGATTTTTCTGTATCGATGTCCCGAAAATATCATTTTTTCCAATATCAGGATCAGCCAGTGATAGGGATTGAGCAGAAGTGACAGCTTCCCTAATAATCCTGATCGCTTGAATCTCTGTTCCACCCATGCAATATGACAGCCATCGCCGGCACGATAAATATCTTGATACATCGTCTTGTCATGAGATTGGATGATGTCGAAATCGTTTCGTCTCCTGCGCATAACGAAATAGGTTGCGATCGCAAAACTCAGATCCCTGAAGAAAGAATTGAACGTGATCGCAGGTATCTTATGGAACATGATATTTTCCATCCTTTGATCAGCCTGCCAATTGATAGCGAATAGGTGAATCTCATGCCCCTTGGATGCAAGACCTGTTGTAAGAGAATGGGAGAAGCTTTCAGAGCCTCCGTGAAAAACGTATTTTTTCCGAATGAAAGCGATCTTCATGATCTTTAACTGGGCATGCTTAATTCAGGATCAGTTGAGTACTATATGACGGGTCGGTATCACACAATACTCAGTCCAGCACGCGCTCGATAATGTCCAGCATCTCCCTTGTCCTTGCCTGATATGTATGCTCGCTCAATACCCGTCGCCGCCCTGCCTCGGAAATCTTTCTCCTCTCCTCATCTTTGTTGCGGTAATATTTTATTTTTTCGATCATTTCACCTGCATCGTTGAAAGTCACGATTTCCCGATCGGGTTCCAGAACCTCCTCAATGCCATCAACGTATTTGCAGAGGTAAAAAGCGCCGCAACCCACGGCAGTAAACATCCGTGAACTCATGGATTTTCTAATATGCGGGAGTGCATCAAGCGCCAAAAACACCTTTGAAAGTCTTGCCACTTTCGCAAATTCTTCGCCATAGACAAATCTCCCGCCATACGCCCTGCCCAGTCTTCCAAAAATCAATGGCAATGTCGACAATTTCCGGGGCAAACGCGGCCCCCACCATTTCAGTTGAAACCCTTCTGCCATAACCCGTTCCAAATATTCCCTTCTGACGAGATAATACGGTCGCTTCTCCGAACCCAAAGTCCCCGTAAACGTCACATCCGTCGAATACGTTCGCACATCCTCTTCGGTTACGCGATTGATCTGAAAGAAAAAAGGCTCAAATGCCTGTGTGAGCCAAAAAACAACCGGGTTAATCTTCCGGAATTCCTCAACCAGGCCCTCGGACATGGTAAAAAAGATGTCCGCAACTTCCACGAATGGAGGCAACCAGTCTCTCATGACCGCATCTATATACCACTGCACGAGTCTCGTGCCTTTCTTTTTGACCTCCAGGAGCCACTCCGGTTTTAGACCGTAATCCTTCACATAGAGAAGGATATCCGCTTTCGCCGCACGCACAGCTTCCAATAAATCATGATATGGATTTTTCGCGGTCAAGGCATCGAAGGTGCTGACCCTGATGTTGTTCCTCTCTAAGCCCTTCTTAAAGTAGTACCCGGGTTTCCAGGGTTCTCTAAAATCTGAAGCGATGAGGACATGTTCAATTTTTTTCAAAGGAATTCTCCGATTGCATATTATGATGTCCAGGAAAGGCTACGAATTTTTGTCTTCCAAGTCAAGTTGATTTTTTTGATACTTCTTTGTTTTCGGCCGTGACCGCAGACAGGCAATATTTGTGGTATGTATGATAATCTTTCCATGATATGTTTTCGTCATATTCGTTCATCTTAATCATCGTATAGCGTGTTTAACATTCCTCATAGCTCATCGGGTGGGCCTGCATCCAAGAAGATCCCTTGGTCACGTGAAAGCACGTTCAGGGACATTGGCCTGATTCTGCTTCTCAGCGCATTTATGTACCTGCCATTTCTGGGGCTTCCCGTCTGGGATGGACACGAACCCATGCGCGTAATCGTTTCCTCCTCCATGTTGCAATCAGGCAACTGGATTATCCCTATGCTCCACGGGAAAGTATACCTCATCAAGCCTCCCCTTATGAACTGGCTCATCGCAACAAGTGGTGCCTTTTTTGGAACTCTGAACGAATGGACATCCAGAATACCCTCTGCGCTCCTCATGGCGGCAACAGGCGTATCAGTTTACGGATTAACTGGCAGATGGCTGAGCACTGCAGGAAGACTTTTTGCCGGCATTGCAACAATCAGTATGATTGGCTTGATAGAGAAAGGGCGAGAAGCCGATATGGACAGCCTCTTTATATTCTTTGTGGCGCTTATTTTGCTTCTCTGGCTCAATGGATACTCGAGGAAGTGGAAACCGCTTCAGCTCTGGAGCATGACCCTTCTGCTGCTCTCGGTAGGGTTTCTTGCAAAGGGTCCTCAGATTCTCGCCTTCTTCTATCTGACCGTGTTTGCGTATCTGCTTCTGAGAAAGGATGCCGCCTTCTTTTTTTCAAGAGAACATCTGATCGGTCTGCTGCTTTTTATAGGCGTACTCTCTGTTTATCTGTTTTTCGTAATGCAACAGGTTCCTTTTCTTGAATACCTTTCCATGTGGATTGATCAGATAACCCAGAGGGGTGAAAGCAGATATTCGCATGCTTTCTTGAAGCACATCGTCACATATCCGCTTGAGGCGATCGCATCTTTTATGCCTTGGTCGGTATTCGTTGCCCCGATCCTTTTCCACCGTGAAAGCCGGAGAGAAGTGAGCAAAGTGGTAACGAATGAAATCTTTTTATTCGCTCTCGTGATGGTTGCCGTGAATTTTCCTCTCTACTGGGTCCTGAAATCTGCGCGCGTTCGATACTTTCTCCCCGCCGGTCCATTTGTCGCTATTGGCATTGCAGCCCTATACGACCATTATTGGAGTGATGCAAAACACAATCCTCGAATTGTTGGCTTCTTTCGTGGTTTCTTGAAAGTCTTCTGCTGGCTGGCTGTCATCATCGCGATTGCGCTGGTTCCGCTGATTCCATTGCTGAAGTTGTCATTTTCACCCGCGATCTTTTTCCTGATGACGGCACTTACGGCAACTGCCGTGATTATCCTTCACAGGATGAAATTTCTGCAGATAACCGGATTGTCTGTCAGCACCGCCATCCTCACAGGCTTTGTTTTTCTGACCTATACGTACCTCGATATTCAAAGTGATTCACAAAAAACATACAACCCCAAAAAAATTGCTTCCCAAATCAACGCCGCGCTCTCTGAGACTGCCGATACCGTATATGTGATGGGCTACCGGCGGCAGTTGGATATTACATGTTACCTGAAGAAAGAGGTGGTCCAACTGGATAATCTTTCCGAACTGGTCTCTCTTCTTGATAAAGCAGGCGCAGGAGATAGAATATATTTTATCTCTGATGTGACATTTCTGAAAAAAGTTCATTCCGACACCGAGCATATACGCGGCGAGGAGATTTCATGGAGAAAAGCTGCCTCCTTCCCCGGCAAGGAAAGGGACGTGGAAATTATCCTCGCCTATCTGGAAAAGAAACACGGTGAATTATAAAATATTCGGCCGGATTGTTTGTTTCACCAGAGGCGTGGCATCACAACGGGCTCCAGAGGAATTATTGGAGCTGATCAAAACTGCTTCAGAATCTCCCCTCAGGGTTATCAAGGAGATTACGAACCCTCATGAAATCAAGCGCACACTCAAAGTTTCCATTTTGCCCTGGGGAGACCTTTGTCTGCACGAGTATAGATGGGATCCTCGCCGAGTCGCACTTTCACCGTTTCGATTATCGAGGGGGGAGAGAACTTGGCACTACTATGAAGAGATACAGCGAAACAACATCATTGTTCCGGAACCTCTCATGCTGGTAGAATTGAAAACAGTATTTTTTACCACAATCACCTATGTCACTACCCGATGGATTGACGAATCCCTCAAGCTTGAGGAGATCGCTCTACACGAAAATATGCCATCTTCCTGCAATTCAGAATCTATCCTTCACGCATGTGTTGACACGATAGCCAGGCTCCATAACGCCGGTTTTGTCCATGGAGATCTCAAATGGTCTAACATCCTCGTCATCAATGAACGAGATCCTCGCATAGTTTTGACAGATCTTGATGCACTCAAAAAATCTTCCTCTGCATCCCTGCAATCCAAAGACTTTGCCCGATTTCTTATTGCGCCGGCAAATTCCTCACTCAGTAGTGCAACGATCGATCTCTTGATTGAGAGGTACCTCAAGAATCGACATACCTCGAGATCATTCCTGAACACGACTATCCGGAGATATCTTGCGAATAATTTATCGCCTCATGGCAAATACGGCTCATGCCTGCCTTCGCAGTGAATTGGAACCATGATGTGCTGTTTGGGTAAGAAATAGGATGAACAGACAGAAAAAATCCGCTCATGTGCTTCTCGGGGGGTTTTTTCTGCTGCTCGTCTATTGCCTGCTCCTGAATCTCCCCTACATTCATCTGAGGGAGTTTCAGGGGGAAGAAGGAAGGCGAGTTATGATCGCAAAGAACATGCTGGAGACCGGGGAATGGTTAATCCCGTATTTCGAGGGCAAAGTTTATCTCAACAAGCCGCCTCTCTATAACTGGCTCCTGGCAGGTATGTTTCGTTTCACCGGCGTGATATCCGAGACTTCGGCCAGATTGGTTTCGGTGATTGCCGCGTTCCTTTCCGCACTGGCCCTGAGTATCTTCTGGAGGAACATGACAGGGATGAAAACGCTCTGGTTCATACTCCCGGGGATGGTATTTCTGACATTTACCGATGTCATGGATAAGGCGATACGTGCCGAGATCGACATGACCTTTACTTTTTTTGTGAACTTTGCTCTGCTCCTCTGGTTTTATTACTTTGAGGGGAAAAAGCGAGAACTTTGGGCGTGGATTATCTCTCTCGCTGTCATCAGTGTGGCCACGTTAACAAAGGGAATTCAGGCGCCGGCATTTTTTTACTGCGGTATCATTCCATACCTCTTTTTTAAGAAGCAGGCGGGGAAGATATTCTCTCCGTCCCATGGAGTCGGCCTGTGCGTTTGTATGGGCATCTTTTCGCTTTGGCTCATCCCCTTCATCAGTAGAATCGATTTTTCTGACGTGCTGAACGCATGGTTCCGCGAAATCATCGTTCGGAGGGAACCTCTCGGAAGCGGTGGTTTTGTCGCACACCTGATCGAATTCCCATTTCAGTACGTCGTCGCATACCTCCCCTGGATCCCTCTCCTCCTCCTGTGGATTCGAAGACCTCTTCAGCAAGAGCATCCGCTCATGAGAGATCTCGCCGTATATTGTATGTTATTTCTTCTGATATCCTTCCCCATATACTGGTTCCTGCCGGGTGCACGGCTGAGATACCTGATGCCGCTTTCAGGAAACCTGGCGATACTGCTGACGATTCCCCTGCATGCCGCGATGACCGGCAATATGGGGGATACCACCCTCGGTAAGAGGTATTTTCAGACGCTTGGGGTACTCCTCATCCTTCTCGGTCTGTCCGCTCCTCTCTGGTCAAATAAATTCGGTCTCTCCGGAAACCCTGTCGCTCTGATCCTGCTCGCAACGCTCTTCATGGCCTCGCCTTTCCTCATTCGGCAACGCACTAACATGATGAAGAGTACGGGCCTCCTGCTGACTGTCACCCTCCTCGGCAAGCTGCTCTGGGCTTCTCTCTATTTCCCCTACCACGCCGATCACCTGAGCCACTACCGGAATGCTGCACAACAGGTTAATATGCTCGTTCCCCCTGATGCGAAACTTTACGATTACAAGGTGAGAAATGGACACCTTGCCTATTACCTCGGGCGTCCCGTTCTATCGATCGACTCGCTCCAGGACCTCCCGAATGATGAACCAGCATTCGTATTCATGGAAGACAGCAGGGCTGAGGGAAAAATTCTCGGGGGACTTTCTGTGGTGGGAAAGGTCAAGGCGAGGGGGATGCATCTGATCGTCTGCAGGATTGATCGTGGTGCGCGTTGATGACGCAAGCGCAGCAATTGCCTTAGCCGAGAGCGGGGCATTGCTGCCTGCGAGTCGTCTCTTGTCGACTCGCAGCGAAACCAAATAATGGTGAAAACGCGCACCAAATCCGTTATTATAGTGAGACCGAAGGAGGAGAAATGATCGGAGACCGGAAGAGAATACTGGTTACGGGCGGAGCAGGTTTCCTCGGTTCCCACCTGTGCGAGAGACTCCTCGAAACCGATCATGATGTCCTCTGTGCCGACAATTTCTATACGGGGACAAAAAAAAATATAGCTCACCTGATAGGACATCCCTATTTTGAAGTCATCAGACACGACATCTGTTTCCCTCTTTATATAGAAGTCGACGAAATATACAACCTCGCCTGTCCGGCCTCACCCATCCACTATCAGTTCGATCCTGTGCAGACCACAAAGACGTCGGTGCACGGCAGCATCAATATGCTCGGTCTGGCAAAACGGGTGAAGGCCAAAATACTCCTGGCCTCCACCAGTGAGGTGTATGGAGATCCACAGGTGAGTCCTCAACCCGAACACTACTGGGGCAATGTCAATCCTATCGGTTTGCGGGCATGCTATGACGAGGGCAAACGCTGTGCGGAAACCCTTTTTTTCGACTACCATCGTCAGCACGGCCTGAGGGTAAAAGTTGCCAGAATCTTCAATACCTTCGGACCGAGGATGCACCCAAACGACGGCAGGGTCGTGAGCAACTTCATCGTCCAGGCACTCCGGGGGGAAGACATTACGGTTTACGGCGATGGGTCACAGACGAGAAGTTTCTGCTATGTTGACGATATGGTCGACGGGCTAATCAAGCTCATGAACAGTCCTGATGATTTCACCGGACCGGTAAATCTTGGAAGCCAGGCTGAATTTTCGATCCTCGAACTCGCAAAGATTATCCTCAACCTAACTCGTTCCCGATCGAAGATCATCTTCAAGCCCCTCCCGCCCGATGATCCGCGTCAGAGAAGGCCGGATATAACGATTGCGCGGGATCGTCTCGGGTGGGAACCCTATACGCCTGTCGAGGATGGACTCGAAAAGACCGTTGCCTACTTCAGAGAGTTCATAACCGGAGAGGTTGCGTGATCCTGATCGTTGGTGGAGCAGGGTACGTCGGCTCTCACGTGAACAAACTCCTGAATAAGCGAGGCTTCAGGACAGTGGTGTTCGACAGCTTGGTAAGTGGTCACAGGGAATTCCTCCGCTGGGGGGAATATGTATTGGGAGATCTTGCCGACAAGAATCGAATACGATCGTGCTTTGAACGATATCCGATCGAAACCGTCATGCATTTCAGCGCCTTTGCGTATGTCGGGGAATCGGTCACATATCCGATCAAATACTATCAGAATAACGTCGCCAACACCGTCAATCTCCTTGAAGTGATGAACGAATTTGGCGTTCGCTCCTTCATCTTCTCGTCGTCCTGTGCCGTATACGGCATCCCTTCTGAATTGCCTATCCTCGAGACCCATCCCCAAAATCCCGTCAATCCATACGGGAGAAGCAAGCTTATGATAGAGGAGATCCTTCGGGATTGCGAGCAGGCTTACGGCATAAAGCACATCAATCTCCGGTATTTCAATGCGGCCGGCGCCGACCCCGAAGGAGAAATCGGGGAAAAACACATCCCTGAGACCCATCTCATTCCCCTTGCAATCGATGCAGCTCTCGGGCGCAGGGAGGATATTAAGATATTTGGCATCGATTACCCGACGGCTGACGGCACCTGCATACGGGATTACATCCACGTAGCCGACCTTGCGGATGCCCATATGAAAGCCTTGGAATACCTCACCAGCACGCAGAAGAGCGATTCGTTCAATTTAGGAAACGGAAAAGGGTATTCGGTGAAGGAAGTGATCGACGCGGTGAAAGAAGTGAGCAAGAGAAATATCAAG
>Ga0101944_10006830_pt1 | contig 11848 bp, 11 predicted proteins | sample DewCreD2012metaG_FD_75245 | JGI IMG/M metagenome (GOLD analysis project Ga0101944, IMG submission 75245) | Hot spring sediment bacterial and archeal communities from British Columbia, Canada, to study Microbial Dark Matter (Phase II) - Dewar... ... | reverse complement strand
TAAATATGGAAAATATTAACAGGAACCAGGTTATATGATTTCTTTTATAAAGGATAGCGATTATGCTGAGAATAATTGGCACAATTCCTATATACACAGTACTCTCAGTAAAAGGCATCCATCCCCAGTAAAAAGGTGAAGAAAATCCGAAAAATGATGGTATCAGATAATTAATCATTTCAAAAGGGTGAAAGGACCAACTTGTCGCATAATCATAATTCAATCCGCCTTGTGTGTCCCCTGAACCTCCCCGAATCGAATATTGTGAATATTCCAGAGTTGGTAAATTCACATAAGCGGAAATTATTAATCCCAGAGCAAGTGCCAAACCGATAATAATAACATTCCGTACGGTTTTTACAGGTTCCCTTTTTATTGAAACTACAATTTGATAAAGAAGAAATGCGCCTACAAATAATAGACCATAGAAAATAATTTGAATATGGAGTGAAAGCATTAACCATCCCGTCACTAAAGCCAGTCCGCCGAACATCATAAGATTTTTCCAGTAACCAAATTTGTTCTCCTTGAGATTGGAGAAAAGTTTAAATGTTAGCAGGAAAAAAAGGGGGATAATGCTCAGTGCATGAAGTTTGGACCCCTGGTGTGCCTCGAGTGCACCAATAGCATATGGATTCAGCATTAGAATCAATGCTGCCAGTAGTGCAACAAAATGAGGAATTTGCATTGCACGACAGAGTAAAAAGGTAAAAAGTCCGCAAAGAAAAATATGAATAACATCACGCACCTCCCCCGCATTTGAGAATAAAAATTCGCTGGGTAATCGCAGGAGAAACTTCTCAATATAACTTACGTCCTTAGGCAATATTAAGGTACCAAATACCGGCATACCTGAAAAAACGTGAGGTATCCAGAAAATATCTGAACGATTTTCCGAGGCTTTAATTGTATCCATTGCCTGAAAGCAGCAGAATCACCCGATACGGCAAAAATCATCCCCTGAAAAAATATATTCCAGAAAAGTATCAGGATAATAACTGCCATCAAACCAACACATAACCAGTTTTTCCGCTCATCTGACAACCTATCAAAAAAGGTTGGTTCAAATTCTGTTTTAACATTTTTCTTGCTAATCTTATCTTTTTTTGATTTCATAAATACCCTAAATATTGATAATATTTGAGAATAGATCTACAACTCTTTGTGAAAATTTTTCAAATGAAAAATCAAGTGCTCTCTGTCGGGCTTCCTTCCTTATGATTTCAGTATTAATTTTATTTTGGATGACATCCATTGTTCGAGAAATAAGTTGATCAACATTATCCCAGAGAATTCCGTTTACGCCGTCTGTGATGATTTCCCTCTGCCCCCCTTTATTAATAACCACAGGAATACAACCAGCTGACATTGCTTCCACTGTGGTCATACCAAAATGTTCTACTCTTTCCGGCTCCTTACTTTCGTCAATTCCATAACCTGCCGCATGCCAGAATATGGATGCCTCATTATAAAGTTGGACTAAAGTATTATAATCTGCATTTACGTGAAAATAAACAGGATATCCTTCATTTATCTTTTGCAATGAATATAGGTATTTTTGTGTTTTTTTATCCGTAAAAGCAGTGCCAATGATGTGATATTCCCAATCCTTAATTCCAGTTTTATAAATATGGCGAAATGCCTCGGTCAGGATATCATACCTTTTCTCATTATACAACCCTCTAAAAAACCTGCCTACACTCAGAATATATTTCTTTTTATGAAACGTAGCCATCATAAAATCCTGAATGGGTGGGTAAAGAACATCAGACTGAATGCGGTGATGCCTTTGGAGCACATCATGAACAAATCCAGAATTTGTTAAAACCATATCCACGGCAGTCCGGGAGTATTCTAACAAAGCCTTTCTATAAATATCCTTTATGCTTTCTTTCAATTTACCCGAAAATAATTTCTTCACCATCGTACTTGTTGATATAGGTCCGTATGGCACCTGAAGTATCTGAATATTATGTTTTGCTGATGACCTGTACACTCTGAAATTAGAAAGGCAAACAAAAATTGAGTCTGAAGATATTTGTTTAGCCAGATCTTCATAATTACTTGAGGATAGGAGTTGTATCTTATTAATATTAAGATTTACAAACTTTGAAAGTTCATCTTTAGTAATGTCAGGACAGGTTGAAAGAATAGTGACAAAAGTTTCCTCAAATTTGGATAGTACAGCCGCAAGCGTCAGGACATACTTTTCACCACCTCCCCATGTAGACCAATATGGCGTATATATAAATAATTTTTTCACATTTACTAAACTCAGGAAAGAACCTTTTTCATATTTGCTAAACTTTCTTTTCCATAGAGGGAGATGCAAATTCGGATTGGGGATCTAATAACATTAATATGGAACGACTTAAACAAGTTTATATAAGAAATTACGATGATACATAACTCTAAAAAGAGGTCTAAATCCAGTTAAACCCCACCAAAGAGGATAGGGACAAAATATTTTTTTCTTTTCTATTTTGAATCCACAGTATTGAAACATTAGTTCCAGACCTCCCGACTTATACTCCACAAAGTGCATATCAGTCTGGTAAATCGGAATTACTGCTAATTTTGGGGTCGAAAGGTAGATAGTACCTCCCGGCAATAGTAACCCCTTAAGATTAGACAGGAATAAAGCAGGATTCATTACATGTTCAAGTACCTCAAAACAGAGGATTGATTTATACTTCCCTGCTGCGACTACCTCTTTGTTAAAATCACATTTTAAGGTATTTTCAATTGATACATTAAAATGAACACCGATCTGGCTCCCGATCCAGTTTTTTTCTCCGATATCCAGACAGGGTGATTCTAAATTTTCAATAAAACTGAGATATTGCTTAAGTCTGGTTCTTTCATTCAAATTTCCTTTATTTTCCAGACCATGAGAGAAGGGAATCTCCCCCGGTATTTCTTTAGATTTAAAGCCGGATTTCATTTGATTAGCGATTCATAATACTTATTTAATTGCTGCGATACTTTTGAAGCATTCAATAACTGTTCTGCTCTGTTTCTGGCACGGACTGATAAACTATTTCTTCGTTCTTCGTTTTGATAGAGTTTCAACATTGTTTCACCAAGTGTAAAGAAATCGTTAGGCTGGACTAATTCACCCGCATCACCGATTACTTCGGGTATTGAACCACTAAGTGTGGAAATGATCGGCTTACCGCATGCCATACTTTCCGCCAGAACAAAACCGAATTGTTCCTGCCAACCCGGTGTCGGTAAACTCGGAAGAACAAATATGTCTGCCAAGTTATGAATATTGGGTAAATCACTCCACGGTTGATTTCCGATTATCTTCACGTAATCCTGTAAATGCAATGACCGGATCCATCGGGTAATATTTTCTTTTTCTTTTCCAGAACTCCTCATAAGAAGTTTTATTTTTCCGTTTTTCAAATGGTCAATTAAATAACGAAAAGCAAAAATAAGATCATAAATTCCTTTGTTGCGGTGTAAACGCCCGACAAACAATATAATGAAATCATTCTCCTCACATTCAAATTTTTTTAGCAATGTTCTATCTTTAGGTAACGGCTTAAAAAAATCTATATCAACACCATGTAACAAAACCTTTATTTTTTCTTCTGGGACACCCTCTAAAACAAGAGATTCCTTCGCCCTTCTTGTTGCTGCAATAAATAAATCCACCTCATTAAAAACCACTTCTTTCATTTTTCTGGTTTTTTCAAAATTTTTTAAAAATGGAATGTTTTCCCATACAGAAACGACTAACTTAAAGCCCATTTTTTTCTTTAGTTTTGCAGCACGGTATGAAGAATATGTAAATGTTTCTATAGTATGAACAATATCAAATCCAGATAAATGCTTTTCCAAACCTCGCAAATCAGAAACGTCTCCTATCAGATGTTCATATATTTTTCTAAGTATCCTTGCCCTTAAAGAATGGCCTATCGAAAATAGGCGTACTACCTGAAAAGGAAGATCTCTAATATCATAATTACTACCAAAGCATGTAAATCCCACCAGTTGATGATACTTCATTAGCGGAATAAAATTTTGCATTTCCCAATAACTTAAATGTTCTCCACGAATTATTGCAATTTTCACTTCGCTAATTTCTCCTTGGAAGTTATATCTAATAAATCCTTACACGAGATTGTTAAATCAAAGTTGTATGGAATATACAAAACTTAAAATGTCGAAACAAGATAATTGTCAAAACAGAACCTCTTAATTTACATTGCGAGATATTTTTGAGGAAGTATGATTAAAAAAGAAGAGAATATTAAGTGTGAATCAGCAAAATAAAATGCATAAAAATAAAATTTGCAGATAAAAATCAACTTAAAAAATAACCCGCGTTCTGAGCATCTTCGTAGAACATTTTTACAGTTTCAAGTGAACATAGATCTAGATCTTTTCCTACCTGCGTTAATTTTTTCAGGATATCATTTGTTACGGTAATAATATGACATCCGATTGAATTTGCCTGAAAAATATTTAGTAATTCACGCGGACTTGCCCAGATCAGTTCAATGTTCGGGTAGTTTTTAAGATATTCAACCACTGATGCCATTAACGGAATTGGATCCCTGCCGGTATCAGCTATCCGGCCCGCAAATATCGAAACGCAAGCGGAAGTGCTACCATCGAGCGCACTTGTTACCTTCAATACCTGTTCAAAAGTCATCATTGCAGTCACATTTACTTTCACACCCGCTCTATTAAGTTTTTTTATCAGATCTGTCATAAATTCATTTCGTGTATTTATCACGGGAATTTTCACATACACATTTGTTCCCCATTCCGCAATTTTGTGTGCCTGGCGTTCCATTTCCTTAAAATCATCGGATAACACTTCAAATGAAATTGGTTTATCTTTTACTATTTTTAATACTTCGCGGGCAAACGATTGATAATCAGCAACACCTGCTTTACGCATAAGTGTTGGGTTAGTAGTAAATCCTTTTATGAGGGGATTTTGATACATCTCAAATATACCCTTTGTATCTGCCCCATCTGCAAAAATTTTTATTTTTAAATCAGATAACGAAACCATAATTTTTTCCTTACATATATATCACCAATGTACAAAATTTTCTAACGTGTGTTCTCTAATATAAAGTTGACTGCCTCCTTCAGTGAAAATACTTCTTTGACATTTTTCAAATCCGGAGTTTTTTCATTGTAGCCGTTATTTATCCAAATCGTTTTAAGACCTGCATTTAAACCCGCCTCAACATCTCTCCATCGGTCACCCACCAAAAAACTGCATGATAAATCAATATTGTATTCTTTGGCGGCTTGAAAAATCAAACCTGGTTTCGGTTTGCGACAATCACAATAATCTTTATCGTCATGGTAACATACCTTAATTTCTTTTAACGGTAATTTTGACATCAAATACTGATTAATAGATTCTACCATCTCTCGCGTTTGAGTTCCGCGCGCTACGTCGGGTTGATTGGTAATTCCAATCAGTATAAATCCAGCATCAACCAATTTATAAAGTAGATTATCTCCATTTTCTATAATATTTACCTCTTCAATTGTTAAAGGAGGTGAGGGTTTTCCATTTATTATTATTGCCGAATTAAGTACACCATCACGATCAAAGAAAACCGCTCTATTTTTTTTTACACTCATTTCAGCGATTCCCACTTTGTGGGTGAAGATTTTAATTTTGGATGTGAAACTATTAAATGTTCTATTATGGATTGGAATCCCTCTGTATGAGGTGTGACGTGGTCAGGATTGACAGTTGGTACAATCAGACATGCGTCTGCAATCTGTGCTGTAAAACCACCGTCACGGCCGGTTATACCAATAATTTTGGCACCTATTTTTTTTGCATACTGAAGTGCCGTTATTAAATTAACACTGACATTTTTTTCAACATTCCCCCCTCCGACTGAAAACACTAAAATCAAATCTCTGCTGGAAAGTTGACTTATACGAAGCCATCCATCAAAGATATGATTCCAACCTTCATCATTAGCCCGTGCGGTCAGTTCAGAAATATTGTCAGTTGGCGTATATGCTTCAATATTTACTAATTTCCGAAAATCATTAACAGCATGAGATGCATTTGCTGCACTCCCACCAACACCTAAAATAAAAAGTCTACCCTTTCTTTCCTTTGTTTCTGCTATTAAGTTGATCATTTTTTCTACAATCTTGTAATCAAGCCTTTGGCAGATATGATTTACTTCCTGAAAATATTGCTTGATAAATTCCATTATTGTATCACTCCACAAAATTAGTTTTTCTTTTTAAATAATTTTCAAGATCAGCGATGCCTTTTTGCGTTCCTATCTCATAAAATCTGGAAGATACTTCAAAGGCAAATAACTCATCACATGCAATTAAATTCTTATAAATTATTGATAAATCAAAAGGAACATTTTCCGGCATTTGATCAAAGGCACGCTTATTAAAAATACCGAGCCCATAATCAATAAACTGCATACGATCTGTGGATTCCGACTTATCATAATTAACTATCCTGCCGTCAGAATATTCAACATTACTTTTATCCCATTTCCCTTCATTACGATAAATTGTCATCAATCCCATTTTGCGGGAATTCTGATATGCTTGCTGTATTAATCGATAGTCACATTGTAAATAAGAATCTCCATAAATTACAAAAAAATTATCACCGAGAAGAGGCAAAGCCTTTTTTACAGCTCCACCGGTTCCGAGAAGAACCGGACCGTCAAATGAGTAATGAATCTCAATTCCAAATTTTTCATTTTTATCAAGATATTCGACTATTTTCTCTCCAAGATATCCAGCGCATATTACCACTTTTTTAATCCCGTTATTACTGAGCAAGCGAAGTTGATGGACAATAAAAGGGGAGCCGTTTATTTCAATCAACGATTTTGGTATCATCCTGGTAATAGGATGTAATCTCTTTGCCAATCCTCCTGCTAATATTGCCAAGGGGAATAGGTCGTTTTGCATTATTGAATAATTACCTTTGTCCCTTCAAAGTCGAATTTAAACCGGATCTCCTCAAGGCCAATTTCTTTCATGGCATGCCGTAGTGCAATTTTATCCTTTGCATAGAACATTAAGAATCCGCCGCCCCCTGCACCGATGAGTTTCCCTCCCAGCGCGCCGTTGCGACGTGCTATTTGATACCATTTCTCAATATTTTCATTGGTCATTAAATTTGACCGCTTTTTTTTATGTTCCCAATGAACGTTCATCAATTCTGCAAATTTATTTAAATCACCATTTTCCAGAGCCTTCTGACTTTCAATTGCAATTTCTTTAATGAAATGTAAATTTTTCAACATATCATCATCATTGATCCTGGTCTTTTTATCCTGCTCTTTAAGAACATCGGAAGCGGCACGTGAATAACCGGTAAAGAATAAAAGGAGATTATCTTCAAGATTATACAATGTCTCTTTATCAATCCTGAGGGGAAATGCTTCCACCTTGTCATTGGGAAGATAACGAAAACAGGAAATCCCACCGTATACTGCAATATACTGATCCTGTTTACCGATAGGTTCATGAAGAATGTCAATTTCAATTTTGCATGCCTGCTCTGCCAATTCCTCGGGATGAATAAAATTTTTCTTCCATGCATGCAATGCTTTCAGCAGAGCAGTAACAAAACTTCCAGATGATCCCAATCCTGTACCGGCTGGTATATCAGCCATGCTTGTGATTTCAAGATGCGGTACTTCAATCTTAACTAATTTTAAAGCTTCCCTCACGAGAGGGTGTTCAACCTCCTCAATTTTCTTTACCCTTTCCATTTTTGAATATTTAATTATCAGTTCCTGATTGAAGGTTTCGTGCAGTGTAATGTATACATATTTATCTATTGCCGCGGCTATTAAAAAACCGGTATGATTTCGGTAGTATGAAGGAAGATCGGTTCCCCCTCCTCCTAAAGTAATTCTTAGCGGGCTACGTGTTATAATCATATCCAGAATTCTTATATATCTGTTCAACAATTTGAAGAGCCGCCTTCGCATCGTTTAAATTTGCTGAAGGCTGGCGTGTTAATTTTATGTCTTCGATAAATTCAATTAATTCTTTTTCCCAGGAGTTATCGGCCATCGGAAATTCCCATCTTGTTGTTTCCGGCGGACCCATTTCGGGCAACATTTTGTATAAAGTCAGACTCTCAGTACCATAACTTCCACCCAATCCGTTAATTTCCAATTTACCTTTAATTCCAAATATTTCAAACGAAAACAAATTTTTCCATTCAGTACAACTTGCACTCAGGAATGCGACCTGTTTATTTCTAGTTTTTAGAAGCAGGAAAGCATTATCTTCTACAGGCATATCCCAGTAATAAGTATTTGCAAAGCCATCTATCTCAACAAAATCCCCCAAGAACCACCTTGATAGGTCTATAAGATGCATACCTTGATCAATTAATTCTCCGCCACCTGATACGTCGGGTTGAGCTCTCCATTCCCTATCATAACCAATTCTTCCACCATGTCCATATCGGGCGCGTATGTACATCAAATCTCCGATTGTGCCTGTATCATAAATCTCCTTTGCTTTTTGTACAGCACGATGGTATCTATGATTAAATCCCACCCTCACCAATTTATTACAACGTCGACTTAGCTCTATTAACTTATCAACTTCATTAACAGTTCTGGCTGCAGGTTTCTCAACAAGAACGTGCTTACCATGTTGCAGAGCGGTAGAAGTAATTGAGGATAACATATTATGCGGGGTAGCAACGATAACCATATCAACATCTTTTCTTTCTATTACTCTTTGCCACTCTCCAAAAGATTCAACTCCACCGATTGTGCGTGCAAGATTATCTGCTTTCTGCTTATTTACATCAGCGCAGGCCACCAATCTTGCATCTCCAAGAGCCTTTGCCCGTTTGTTGCCAATTAATCCGCAACCAATAATACCTACATTTATCCCCAATTTTTGCCCCTGTCCTTTGGTATTATACGTCTAAGTGTATAAATATCAGAATTTATTAGATCTCCAGTATGATCATGAAAAAACTCCCAAGGATCCCATATTGCACTGATAAGTTTTCCTGTAATTTGATTACTCAGATCCGAAGATAGAAAAAGAGCAAGATCAACTGCTTTGTTTAGCGGCACTCCTCCCTCTTTTAATACTTTTTCTGCTTCATTAAATTCTTTCCGACCTGCTTTTACCGGGCCAGCATCAAAAATAATCCTGGTAAGGTCCGATTTCATCTGACCAGGTGAAATGGCATTAACCTGGATATTATAATCAATTGATTCGGAGGCGAGGATTTCTGTAAAGCGTACTAAAGCAGTTTTTGATACTGCATAAGCAGAAAAGTTCGGCCGTGGACCTGTAGCTCCCCCACCAGAAATATTAATTATTTTACCTTTATTATAATTCTTCATCCAATTAAGACAATATCTCGACAATTCAACTGGTACCAATAAGTTTACACGGATAGTCCTCTGCCATTCCTCCCAATCATTTTCCCATATCGGACCTATCGGTCCCTGTATAGCCGCATTATTTATGAGTATATCAACTCTTTCCCACAATTTTTTCGCCTTATTCATTATTGCATCTACTGCATTGACAGATGCAAGATCAATATCAATATAATCAACCTTTTGAGCATGAAGATTAATAGATTCAAGATTCTTTTTTATTTTCAGCAACAATTCTCCTGAACGTGCAATTAAGAGTAAATTCGCTCCCTCCTGCCAGAATTTATATGCTATTGCCTCCCCCAATCCGCGGGATGCGCCCGTAATTATTGCATTTTTACCAATCAAGAATTTTTTTGGTTCACCAGTTTTAATTATATTATCCAATTTATTCTCAACGATATTCTAGAATCCATTCATTTGCCTGAATAAATTTAACTGTTCTAATTACACCCTCCCGGATACTTAATTTTGGTTTGACACCTAAATTACGGATTTTCGAACAATCTAAAAAAATAAAGGGATTATCTCCTACCCACCCTCTTTCCCCGCCTGCATACTGTCTGGATGGTGATACATTTAGATATTCACAAATCCACTCAACTGAATCATCCACTTCACAATATTCATCCGTCCCCAAGTTAAAAATATTAACCTTTTCCTTGCTTTTTTCAATTGATACCATCATCGCATCTATGCAATCGTGAACATATAAGTAAGATTTACGTTGTTTTCCATTTCCAAGAATAAATAATGAATCAGGATGTTTTTTTAATTGTTTGTAAAAATCAACAACATGACCATGGGTATATCTTTCACCCAGGATTGAAACGAATCGGAAAATATATCCTACAAAATTATACCCTTCACAGTAAGCCTCAATTAATCCCTCGGCAGCTAATTTAGAAGCACCGTAAATTGATGTTTGAACAGGGAAAGGAGCATTTTCGGGAGTTGGTATTATTGAAGATTCTCCATAAATAGATCCGGTTGATGAGAATGCAATTTTATTTATCGAATTTTCTCTCATTGCTTCCAGCACATTAAAAGTAGCTATAATATTCTGATCCAGATCCTTTCTGGGATGCTGTGTACCAAAACGAACATCGGCATTGGCGGCAAAGTGAAAAACGAAGTCACATCCCTCCATTGCACTCTTGAGTGTGGAATAATCAAGAGTATCTCCTCGAATTAGATTGAAATTCGGACTCTTCAGTGCATGATCAAGGAATTCAATTCTACCTGTAGAAAAATTGTCAAACCCTGTAACAAGGTGACCCATTTCGATTAATCTATCTACCAAATTACTTCCTATAAAACCTGCTGCACCAGTGACAAAATAATTCATAAATTTGTAATTGTATTTTTCCCAAATTTGATAAGTAATATAAAAAAACCCAGCTTTATAATCAAAGATTGTCAGATTTAAATTATCAGAAAGATAGAATAGGTTAACCCGATTTGTGTAAGCAATAAATTCGAATATTCTATCAACAATAATTTCATTAAAAGGTTTGAATCATTTTTATATCAGCCGAATAAACCGAAAAGATTTGATTATAAAAAGTTTACATTATCCAATATTAGAAAGAATAATTTTATTTCTACGTCATTAATTCAATTCCTCTGGTCATTATAATAAATTTAGTGATGATGAAATGAAATTAGTCTCTATTAAATTTCATTCAGACTTATATTAATAACTGAGTATTTAGCGATCAGATATTTTTTTAGTAAACACGCGTGCTAAAATAATATTCAGAATTTCTTTTTCCTGTGGACCGAAACCTTGAAAGATATACATTATCCCCAAATAAATCAGAATCCCGGTCAGAATACTAAAGAAGAAATGCATATGTGGCAGAACTACAAGGACCAAACCCATGATTAATGAGGAAAGAATCGGTTTTACAAAATATGAAATCGAAAATACATGGTATCCGTTCCGATTTAGATACCAGGTTATTGGAATAAAAAGCATAAGTTCTGTAAAAATTGAAATAAATGGGAGTACGATATAACCATTACGGGGTATTAAAAAAATACTTAACATCGAGACTAAAAAACCGATACTAAGGGATGAATACATGGCAAACTTTTGTCGTCCAATAGCAAGCACGAAAGTGTAAAGAATCCAGTTTAAGTATCCTAAAATAATACCAATAATCATAATCTGGAATACTATAATACCCGACGAAAATTCAAGAGTAAATAAAAGTTCAAAAATATCTTTTGCTAAAATAATACCACCAACAACAAGCGGAACAGAAATAATTAACATTACTCTTAAAGAATCAGATAAAGATTTTATTAATTTTTCTTTCACATTTACGTAAAAATCAGAGAATATTGGATAGAGAACCTGAGTAAAAGCCATTGGGATCAGGGTTAAAATGGAAAGAAGCTTATATCCCGAACTAAAGATTCCGACCTCAACATCCCCG
>Ga0101944_10006829_pt1 | contig 11849 bp, 5 predicted proteins | sample DewCreD2012metaG_FD_75245 | JGI IMG/M metagenome (GOLD analysis project Ga0101944, IMG submission 75245) | Hot spring sediment bacterial and archeal communities from British Columbia, Canada, to study Microbial Dark Matter (Phase II) - Dewar... ... | reverse complement strand
CCCGCCGAAACGGCGATTTCCATGAGGCTCGGAAAGTAGGGCGTGTCGGACGTGCGGATCAGACTGATCACGCCAACGTTCAGACGGTTGAGCATCAGCCCGATGACGGCGCAGACGCTGGCGGCGGCGAGGCGCCGGGGCAACGGGCCCAGCCGTGGCAGGACAATGAACGCAATGGGAACAATCGCCGACAAGGTTAATTCGGCGTAAAAGAATCCCGTCTCCCATTGGCCGGACGCCAGCAGGGCAAGCCCGCCGCGGCGCGCGAGATCAATCAATCGCGCCGTCAGCCACACGCCCAGAATGGCGGCGGAAATCCGGGCCAGTCCCTTGAGCATCGCATAGTCGGGCGCGTGCAGATAAAGGCGCGAATGAATCAACGACAGCAAGATCAGCGCTTGAAGCCCCGCGCCCACGGCCGAAAGGATGAACAGCACGGGCAGCGCGCTGGTGAACCACAGGGGGTGCATCCGCGCGGGCATGGTCAGGAACAATGATCCCAGCGATGTGTGATGCAGCGTCGAGAGCGTGATGCCGATGATGGCGATGGGAACGATGGCGCGGTGAATCCCGTGGGCGAGACGGGCCATCCCCAGCCGCATCAGCGCGGGGGGCGCCATCTCCAGCGCCGTGACGGAGAAATACAGCATGACGCACCACGCCACTTCGAAGAGGAAGGAGTGATGGTTCCAGAAAACGATGGGCTTCCAGATCGCGTGCGGCAGGCCGATGTCCAGAAACAGCGCGAAGCACGACGAACCGTATCCCAGAAACGCCAGCAAGATCGCAGGCTTGAGCAACGGGCGGTATTTCTCGACGCCCAAAACGATGACCAGGAACGCCAGCGCAAAGCCGCCCGTGGCCAGCGCGACGCCCGCGACCATGTTCAGGATTTTCCATAGTCCCCACGGCATGGCGTCCGATAAATCCGTCGAGACGCCTAATCCCCCGAACAGGCGCGCCACGATAGCGACGGCGCCGAAGACGGCGACGGCCCACAACATCTCTTTGACCAGGGTCAGCCGTCTCATCGCGCGTCTCCTTCCGATTCGCCGACGTCTGCGCCCGGATGGGGGGCCGCCGCCGCCGCGGCGCGCAGCGATTGCAGTTTCATCCGGCGACGGATGATGAAGTTGACGCCCACGAGCAGGCCGCAGGCGCCCAATCCCAGCGCCGGCGTCTTGGACATGACGGGCCACGTGTAGGACTGCATGGTTTGTTCGCCTACAATGGCCGGCCACCCCAGCGCCTCCAAGGGCACGTCGCTGATATACAAGACCGACGTTCCGCCCAGTTCTTTTTCCCCGTAGATGTGGGAGAGATACACGCCGGGCTGAGCGGCGATGCGCTGCCGGGCCATCATAAGCAATTGTTCGCGCGAACCGAACGAAAGCGCCTTTTCGGGACAGGCCCCGACGCAAACCGGCGCCAGGCCCTGGCGCAAACGGCCGGAGCACAAATCGCATTTTTTCATCAGTGGCGCCCGCTTGTCCCACTCGTAGCGCGGGATGCTCACGGGGCACGACAGCATGCAATAGCGGCAGCCAATGCACTTGTCGGCGTCATAGACGACCGCGCCTTCGGGCGTGCGCGTCAGGGCGCCGACCAGACAGGCGTCCACGCATCCCGGCGTCAGGCAGTGCAGGCATTGCTTCTTCGCATGGCGCCCCCGGCCAACAGAGACCACCGAGCTGAGACGCCTTCCCGAAAGGCCATCGCCACGCAACTTTTCTGACAAGCGCTCGGCGCCGGCGCCCTGCGCGTCGCGGCAGGCCGCCGCGCACGAGCCGCAGCCCGTGCAGCGCGTGACATCGATCAAGACGCCCTTGCCTTGGACTGGATTCGAATGGTTCATCAGATTCGAGCCTCGTTTCCATGCAGCTCGCGGGCGACCGCTTCGCCGGCGCCCGGAGGTAGTTTCCAGAAGATATCGGATGAAACACGGTCAAAGGGGAACAGCACGCAATGGCTGAGTTTGGTCAAAGGAATCAGGACGAAGATCGCCTCGCCCGACAGGATGTGAATCAAAAGGACGGCGTTGTAAGACAGCGGATTCGCCCACGGATGCAACGCCATGAAGCCGGTCGCGAACGGCGTCATGAGAAGAAGCAACAGCAGATAGTCCTGCGGCTCACTCAGCGCCGCGGCGTCGGTCTCGAAAATCCGCGCGCCCATCAGAATCAGTCCGCAGACAATGGTCAGAAGGGTCAAGGCGTCGGCCACGGCGCCCGGCAGCGCAGCCCATCCCAAACCGGCGGCGCTGCGCAGCAACGCGATATGGCCGAAGAGAAAAACAGGCGTTATGATCAAGCCGATGTGAAACAGAAAAGAAACCACGCTGAGAAAAGGACGATAATGGACATGTTTGACCGGCACGGCCCATTCCGCCAGTTGCCGAAGGGCGCTTGAGACGTCGAAATGCCGGTCATTGAGACGGTTCATCGCTTCGCGTATCTGCATGACCTGAAGGATGACCAGCCGCGCCAATCCCAGGATCATGAACATGAAGGTTCCGATAAACAGCGGGCCTTTTGCAAATTGCAGCATGCCTTCCATGAGGGGGGCTCCTAGAGTTGAATAGCGCGGAACATCAGATCGTGCAGGCCCTTGACTTCCATGGGCAGTTTGTAGTGGTCAATGACCTCGCGCAGCTGTTTCTTGCAGTTCGCGCACGGCGCGACGACGATCTCCGCGCCCGTGGCCTTCAGTTGCTCCGCCTTGGTCTTGCCAATGACTTCCATCCGGAACTTCTGCATTTCCGCAATGGACACGGTCCCGCCGCCCCCGCCGCAACAGTAGTTCTCCCGGCCTGAAGGCGTCATCTCGACATAATCCTTTGCCATCGCCTTCAGCAATTCGCGGGGTTGATCGACGATCCATCCCGAACGCGCGATATTACAGGGGTCGTGATACGTGACCTTTTCTTTGATCGCGCCGGGATCGAATCGCAATTTGCCTTCTTTGAATTTACGCCACGCAAACTCGACGCAATTGACCACCGCGGGCGCGTCCTTGCCGGCAAAGGCGGGGATAAACTGTTTGGCGGCGCGAGAGGCGTGGCCGCACTCTCCAATCAGGATGGTCCGCGCTCCGAGACGCCGGACCTCCTCGACAAGGCGGCGGATGTTGCGCTCCAAAATCCAGTCATTATAGAAAAGGCCATAGTTGATGGCGTCATAGTTCTTGGAGCCGATGGTCCAGTTGCCGCCTTCGCCGCAAGCATGCAAGACCAGCGCATTGCCCATCAGCGTTTCGGCTTCCATCAGATAGTCGCTCACGGGACAGAAGAAAGCGTATTCCACGTTCTCCTTGTCCAAGGGAAACTCCACTTCGATCCCTTTCTCGTCCTTGATTTCTTCACTGAGGAATTCCAGGTTGTTTTTCAACGCCGCCAGCGGGACCGAGGAAGTGTTGCCGTTTTCCCCTTCCAGTTGCGCGCGAACCGAAACCTGCAACGCCTTGGGCGGCAACCGCATTTCGCTCAGAATATAGCGGCCGAGATGCGTGACAAGCGCGTGGTCGATCCCCATCGGGCATTCCAGCGAGCAGCGGCGGCAGGCGGTGCATCGGTAGAACCCCTCCATCATCTCGTCAATGTCGGAGTCCGTGAGGTAGCCATCGCCGGAAAGAAATCCTTTCACCCAGCCGCCCATCGTGAAATAGCGCTTATAGATGTTGATAATCATCGAGGTGCGATAGCACGGGATATCGCGGGGATCGCCGGTGGCCTGATAGACCTGGCAGGTCTTGGCGCAACGGCCGCAACGGGTGTGCGAGCGCGCATACATGTCAAGCAACCCGCGATAATTGGTATGACGCAGGATTGCCTCAAAGGCTGCGAGAAATCGCTCGACGCGCTCGGAGGCGTCAGGCTTCTCGACGTGATAAAACCGGGCAGGCGCCGCGGACTCAGTGGCAACGGACATTCCCAATCATCCCCTTTCCGCAACTCATTTGCTTTGGGTGGACAACTGGCAATTGGAGCAATGAACGTGCCGATGACTTCGCTGCGCTCCTTACCATTCCTTCGTAATGCCATTTTCATGGCCACAATACAAATTGTGGCCACTGCGCGGAGGAAGCCAATCCTACGTGTCTTATGACGATTGATCCTGTCGACGACACGAACGCCAGTGAGTGGAGTCGATCCCAGCGCCACTGCTGAATTGCCTCGGCGGGACGGGCATTCGGCGTTGCAGTTGGGCGCAACGTTGCGTTGCGCGCAACGCAACCCAAGCGCGCGAACGTCGCGCGGATGATGACAGCAAGCAACCGGAATCTCTTTGGACTCCGCGACAAACGATGGTTTGCGAGCCACGGCTTTAACTTTGTGGCAATCTTGCCCCATCGAATCACAATGGGAACCAATCTTGCATAGGAAACAGTTGGGAACTGCCCATGATTGCTCTGATACCCACTTTTCATTCTCGCGTCGCTCCGAACTTCGCCTACAGCCCGACGGCCATCCTCGCGCGCATTGAGGAAGGACGGATTAAAGAGACCGAATCGCTCGACCTGTCGGGAACAACAACCGAAGAACGCCTGGCGCTGCTCAAACTCAGAAATGTTTCGACGCTGGTATGCGGCGGCATTGACTGCGAACTCGCGGAGGCGCTGAAAGCGCAAGGCGTCCAGACCATCGCCAACGTCGCCGGCGAAACTCATACCGTCCTTGCGGAATTGTCCGCGGGACGGCTCCAGGAAGGTTTTGGAATCTTTCGCGCGCGAAGGCCGAATGGATCGGCGCCCAGCCTCGCAGCGCACGGGGCCAACGGGGGTTACAACGGCGGCAAAAACAAAGAACGCCTCGATCACGTCGCCGCCGAACACGCCACCGCGCCCGATTGCCTCGCCTGCGAGCGGCGCGCCTGCCTGACGGGGACGCCGTGCGACCACACCGCCACCATCGCTGTTGCGGCGCCTCCGTCCACCGGCGATCCCTTCGGAGAAATCCTCGAAGTGACCGCCGACATCGCCGGCGAATCCGAACGCGCCTTGTGCCGCGTGGCCGAACTCGTCTATTTCGCCTTGGGCATGAAATACCGCCGCCTGGGGCTGGCCTTCTGCGCCGAGATGTTTCCTGAAGCCGAAATCCTCGTAAAAACGCTGCGGCGATTCTTCGAGGTCGTTCCCGTCTGCTGCCGCCTCAACGGCGCCGCAGGTCCCGGCCGCCGGACGGGACTCCCGATTGGGGATGAATTTGCGCCGTCCCATCCGGTGGACGGAACTAACAGCGCCGAAGATCACGACAAGATAAACCGAAGCAGCCGTCTGAGCAGCCGCAGCCAGGCGGCGGACGGGACCCACGAGGACGGGACCTATATGGCCACCCCCCCCAGCCCCGATGATGACCCCTCCCTGCCCTGTCATCCCCTCCACATGGCCGAGGCCCTCAACCACTCCGCCACGCAACTCAACGTCATGGCCGGACTGTGCATGGGCGCCGACGTCGTCTTCACCCAAGCCAGCGCCGCCCCCGTCACCACCCTCTTCGTCAAAGACCGCCTCCTGGCCAACAACCCCATAGCCGCCCTCCATTCCTCCCACGTCCTCAAACGCATTCTTCAGGAAGCCTGAGCCACGGCCGAATTCGCCCACCCTTTGCGTTCTGCGCGTTCCCTCACGGCCCCCGAACACCTCAATCAAGCTTCATCCCACGCGTGGCTGAAAGACAGCAAAGAAGTCAGGCTGGATCGGGTCTGAACCGATTTCAGCCCCATGTCGTTCAAGAGGAACGGCCGCCTCAGGCAAAAAACGAATCAACTCCCCCAATACTCCCCCACAAAGACAAGGGCCGGAGAGCGCCCGTTTCCTTTCGGAAAACCAGAGCCCCTCGGCCCATCCTCTGTCAAAACGCGTGGAATTCTTTTGCTACGCCCTCAGTCCTTTTTATTTATGGGCTGCTGTGCCAAATGAAGCCGCTGCTGTCGCCACCCAAATACAACGGTTCCGTCAGCGAATACCCGTCGCCAAGGATGTACGGTCCCGGCGGCGCTACCGGCAACCGTTGTGACGGCCGCAACGTCCCGATGCCGCCAATGGATCCGGCGCAGGTCGGCGATGGCGCGCCGCCACCATCCAGCGACGCCCCGGCCATAAACGTCCCCGCAACGCCCAAGTCGCCGAGAATCGCCGTAATGTCGCGCGCCGTGCCGCCCGACAGGCCTGAAGCGACCGTCAGCGGCGTCGTGGATACCGCGTCGTCATCATCCGCCTCGATGCCGCCCGCTTCTTCGGCTGTGGCGTCCTCATTCGCCTCAAACATCGCCTCGGGATTCAACAGCGATTCATCCCCGATATAACCGCCCATGAAGTCCATCCCGCCGGGCGTCCGCCACCGCAGCGCCCTGGCCTGCATGATCGGGATTTCGCCCGCGCACAAGACCGCGGCAGCCGAAACATTGCCGCCAATGGCCCGAATGATAAGCTGCGTTGACGAGGTCAGGATGCTCGCCGCCGTGATGTCGGACTGATAGAAGCCTGCTATCCGCGCCGATCCCATCCGCTGCGTCGTGAGACCCGCGCGAGTCAGAACGAAGCAAGGCGCAGTGGTCACCCGTGTCGCTTCGATGGCGCCGGGTCCTATGTCGCCGCCTACGGACAATAGCCGTCGAATCTCGGCGGCGCGGATGCCGCCCGATTCCCCGCCGATGCCGCCATAGGCAACGGCCATTTGTCCCGCGCTATTGCGCGTCTTCTTCGTGGCCGTCCTGACGTCAACCGCCTGACCCGGCATATCGAGCGCTTCGAGGACTACGCCCACGAGCTGAATGCGCGCGATACCCGCCGCCCCAGCGATTGTTGAACGAATCCGCGTCGCTCCGTCCACGTCCGGCCCCGCGGTCATCCGCACCGCTCCGATGCGCCCAGCTTCGATATCCGCCACGGCGCAACCGCTTGCCACCAGCGCATCCAGCGCTCCGGCAACGCGCAATTCGGCGATGGCGCCCTCGGTCTGTATGCGCCAGAATGACCCCGTCGTGCTCACCCGCGGAATCGCCGCCCCGACGGCAACACCTTGCCGCCGCCGGATCAACAGGCTGCCCTCCGGCGCTTCCCCCGAAATGGCAATCCCCGCCGTCGTTACCTCCATTTCGCCGGCGCCGACGTAGCGAATGATGTAATCGTCGGTCAGCGCAGATTCTCCAACCGGCCCTCTCGTCCCCGCCGCCGCGGTCTTCCGCGCGCCACACGTGAAAAACAGTTCGGTGTCTGCTTTGAGACCGGTCGTGTCAAAGATCGGCTTGAAATAGTAATACGGATTTGCGGCCTTCACTTTGCCACACCAGTTGTATGGAACTGAGAAGTCGAAGTATGGATCAAGGCGGGTCGTTGACTCCTTCTTTTGCCACCGCTTCGCGCCGCAAGACTTGATCTTGATGTTCGATTTGCAGCCGTTCCCATTGCGTATCGTGACGCCGCCATGTATTCGGACACGCTCTGGCGTCGGCGTGGGAGTCGGCGTTGGCGAGTTGATTGTCCCTGTGTAGTTCTGGTTCGACTGATCCGAAGTGACATTCGAGTAGTCACGATACGAAGGAGCGAATGAGTAGTCTGATTTTGACGGGGTAACGCGGCCCGACCAGCCCGAACTTGCCGGCAGGCTATACGAGCCGTCCGTACCCGTTGTGTCTGATCCGCCGCCATTGCTCGCCGATAGCAAGACGCCGGAAATGCCCGCCCCCGCCGGGGTGCGAACGTAGCCTGAAATGGAGAATGGAGCCACCGTCCCCGTGTAATTCTGGTTCGTCTGGTTCAAGGTCACATTCGTATAGTCGAGGTACGATGGACTGAAGCCATAACCCGATTTCGACGGCGTAACCCGCCCTGACCAGCCGAAGTTAACGTATAGGCTGTAATACCCGTTGGAGTCTGTTGTGTTCGAGCCGCCGCCATTGCTCGCCGACAACAAGACGCCGGAAATGCCCACCCCCGCCGAGGTGCGAACGTAGCCTGAAATGGAGAATGTAGTTATTCCAGTGTAATTCTGGTTCGTCTGGTTCGAGGTCACATTCGTGTAGTCGCGGTACGATGGACTGAAGCCATAGCCCGGTTTCGACAGCGTCACGCGCCCTGACCAGCCTGAATTCACCGATAGGCTGTAGTAGCCGCTGGCGTCCGTGCTCCCCGAGCCGCCGCCATTGCTCGCCGACAACAAGACGCCGGAAATGCCCGCCCCCGCCGAGGTGCGAACGTAGCCTGAAATGGAGAATGGAGCCACCGTCCCCGTGTAGTTCTGGTTCGCTTGGTTCGAAGTCACATTCGAATACGTCCGGCTGCTGGGCGAGAAAGTGTATCCCGTTTTCGACGGCGTCGCGGTCCCCGACCAGCCGTACGAAACGGTCGCGCTGTAGTCGCCGCTGCTGTTGGTTGACGGCGGACCGGGCAGGCCGTTGATCGTGACACCCTGGACCGCCGTCCCGTTGCTTAGCGTCACCCGCCCTGAAATCGTGAAGGTCGGTTGTGTCGCCGTGTAGTTCTGGCCCGTTCGGTTAGACGTGACATCGGAGTAGTCGCGGTACGCTGGGCTGAACGTCCAACCGGATTTGGAAGGCGTCACGCGACCGGACCACCCGTATGTCACGGAGATGCTATACGAACCGTCTGACCCTGTGGTATCAGACCCACCGCCGTTGTCAGCGGAGACGCTCACATTTTGAACACCGTTGCCGCTGGAATCGCGCACATAACCCGAAACGGTCACGGATTGTGACCGCACCGTATAATTCTGGTTATCAGTGTTGGATGTCACACCACTATAATTTCGGGAACTCGGCGAAAAGACATATCCGTTTGCCCGCGGAGTGAGTGTCCCTGTCCAGTTGTAAGGCACTTCCACTGCATAGTAGCCATTGGTATTCGTATAGACATCTTCATACGGGCCTACAAATCGGATATCACTTACCCCGGTCCCACTTTCGGTTCGACAATAACCGCTGATAATGCAATTGGTTCTGAAATGGACACTACCTGACCATCCTTCGGACATACCCTCGGAATTCCTTGATTGTACCTGGACGGCATACTCCCATCCACCGCTGTCAAGCCCAGTGATTCTATACGGCGATGCAACATTGTTTCTTTGATTCCACCCTATATCGTATACCCATGCCCAGCGGATGTCATAGTATATAGTCAGTCCGTTCGGATCAGTGACGGGATTCCAGCTCGCGGTTGCTGCGGTGGCCCGCTTGTCATCGACTCTCAAACCTGACGGAACAGGGGGGGCAACTACATCCCCAGTGACAAGAATATCATCAAGGTATGCTCCTTCCCTTTGGGTACTGCCGTCGCTTGTCCAAACGAATTTAAGAGTTATGCTTGACCCGATGTAGTTATTGAGGCTCTTTTCTATCCTAGTCCAATTGCCGCCGGTGTCTTGCGACCAGTAATCAAGCCTAGTGCCACCTACCCACACTTCAAGATAATCGTTCATCCAATGTCCCGATGGGATGTTGTAGTAGAATACCAATCTTGCAGCCGATAGATTGCGGAGATCCACTGTTCGAGACATGTAGGCTGTCATGTCCGACCTGTAAGTTGGATTGCTGGACGTCCCGGCGTATCCTGTTCCGGCGCAGTATCCCTTGTAAGACCCACTCCGAGCGCTCACCGTTCCGAAGGACGAACTGACATCGTTCCAATAGGCCGTGACTCCTGCGGGATTCGAATCGCCTACCGTCCAAGACCCTGGGAACGAGTTTTCGAAGCCTTCCAACAGTCTTGTCACCGTCTTAATTTGTTGCTGGCCCCTAATCTGGTTTGCAGACATGCTCAAAATCAATGTGCCCAAGATGAGCGTAATAACTCTTGCTGTCTGATTTCTCGCTGTCTTCATTGTCTTAATCTCCTTGGCGTTTGCTGTTGTATTCACATCGGGATTGTGGAGACAGGTTATCAATTGTCCCTTTTGACTTTTGCATTCGCGAATCATTTCTACGGCACGGCGACGATGAGAGCACCGGACATGGGCCGACGGGATCGTCGCCGTCGATCTATCGGCCGCGATATTCGCGGTTCCGGGTCTTGATGTTGCTGTCAGATTCCAGCGCATTGTGGTCCCTTAATGTTCATGCTTTCCCGCTTTCCAGTTGTTCCGAGCGTATCGAAATCATGGCGTGATGGTGACGACGACCGGTTGCAGAAGAAGCCATATTCGATTCGTGAGTTGAAGTATTGGGCGCGGTAGGCGGCGGCGCGTGGAGCGTGGGTCGTGAATCGTGGAGCGTGGGGCTTGGGGCGTGGATTGTGGTTCGTGGCTCGTGGTTCGTGATTCGTAATCTGTGAACCGCAAAGGGTGCGAGGGGCGCAAAGAGGGGCCGATTGCAGGGGGCGTTCTTGGCGTTCTTCGCGTCTTCGCGGTGGAATCGGAAAGTTTTGGGGACGGCGATGGCGGCGGAAAGCGGAGGCTCGCATACCGCCGCTCGCCTCCGCAGTCCAAAGCCGCTCGCCTCCGCAGCCCAGAGCCGCTCGCCTCCGCAGCCGATAGCCGTTCGCCTCCGCAGTGCAAAGCCGCTCGCGGACCGTCCAAAGTGGCTGGTCTGAACTTGCGTCCGCGCGGCCGGAGGCTGATGGAGATGAGCGGTGGGGTTTTGAGAGAAAGCGGGGGAGGCGCTCTGAGAAGCGGTCTGGGTTAAATGAAGACGGCGAGTCAGCTCTCTGACTGACTGACTGACTGACTGACTGACTGACTGACTGACTGACTGACTGACTGACTGACTGACTGACTGAGCAACATGGGCGCCACTCCCATTGTCAGTTTAGCCCGCGCTCACACTTGGGCTGCTGTCGGCCCGCGCGTTGTTTTGGGCTGCTGCCGGCCCGCGCGTTGTTTTGGGCTGCTGCCGACCCGCGCTTTCGCGTGGGTCACGAGGCCAGCGGCTCCAGCGTTCGGGTCGCTTTCGTGCCATGATTCGGCTGTCAGGTCCTTCGTGCGTCTTGCGCGCTACTCGCCTTTCGCGCGCGTTCTCCAGGAGCGGCAACGGAAACAACAAACGGAGGAACAGGGCAATTTTCACCGATGGCCGGGGGGATGTCAATAGATTTTTTCAGGGTTTGAGAAATAATTTTACCATGGCGGCGTGAGGATGCGGGATGATTGACATTGTGTGATTTATCCTGAATCCGACAGTTTGGATTTTGCGGCGTGCGCCTCGCTTGCGATCTCAGCGCTCAGGTCACCCCGGAGCGGTCCGGTCTGTCGGCTTCAGCCGACACCCCCGTCAGCCACCGTCTTCAGACGGTGGACCCGCGCGCCTCTGATTATGGAAGCCCGCTTCAGCGCGGCTTCTCGACGGGATTCATCCATTAAGTGAAATCGTTTCGGGCTATAGAGAACGTGACCACGATGGACGGGTTTTCTTGCACGCCTCTTGGAAGTGTTATGCATCGTGTCCATTCTGTTGAGGTTCTTCACATGATACAATGGCAGCGGATGGTGTCACAGGGGTTGAAACCTTCCATCGAGAAGCCCGGCTGGAAGCCGGCTTTGCCCTGTTGTCGCTGCTTTTCCACCGTCTGAAGACGGTGGCTGACGGGGTGTCGGCTGAAGCCGACAAACCCGTTCGCCCAGGGAGCGCCTTACTCAACCCTCTCACTGGCAACGGGCGCTTGCGATTCCGGCTGAAGCCGACAAACCCGTTCGCTCAGGGGGCGCCTTACTCAACCCTCTCACTGGCAACGGATGATGTCGCAGGGGTTGAAACCTTCCATCGAGAAGCCCGGCTGCAAGCCGGCTTTGCCCTGTTGTCGCTGCTTTTCCACCGTCTGAAGACGGTGGCTGACGGGGTGTCGGCTGAAGCCGACAAACCCGTTCGCCCAGGGAGCGCCTTACTCAACCCTCTCACTGG
>Ga0101944_10006828_pt1 | contig 11851 bp, 11 predicted proteins | sample DewCreD2012metaG_FD_75245 | JGI IMG/M metagenome (GOLD analysis project Ga0101944, IMG submission 75245) | Hot spring sediment bacterial and archeal communities from British Columbia, Canada, to study Microbial Dark Matter (Phase II) - Dewar... ... | reverse complement strand
GGCCGGCGGTGGCGACGAAGCCAACACTCCCTACATCCCGCTCGGCATGGTGGCGAAGATCACACGCCAGATCGGAGCCAACGAGATCGCCTCGGCCTCCGAGCGCTATCGGCAGCGCTTATAGAAGATTCAACAGATAGAGGGGCGCCAACATTATGCTCAATAAACATAATGCTTGACAAACATCAACTGCAGGTATACACATGGTTTCCATGCAACTCCAATTCGTCAACCGGGAGACTGAACTGGGTGAGCTGGAGGCCGCGGCCAGGAAAGGCGGCCTGCTGGTGGTCTACGGCCGGCGCCGCATCGGCAAGACCCGCCTTCTGAGGCACTGGCTCCAGACCCGGGATGGCCTTTACAGTCAAGCCATAGAAGCGCAACGCGATTTGCAAATTCAACAGGTATTCCAGGACCTACGCGCGCGGCTGCAAACGCAGATTGTTCCCAAAACCTGGCAGGAGTTTCTGGAAATCCTCGCTCTTCAGAAGCGACCATGGGCGCTCTGTCTGGATGAGTTCCCATATCTGACGGCTGTGGACACGTCCTTGCCCAGCCAGGTGCAAAAGTGGGTGGACCACTCGCTGCCGGCCGGGTGTCTGCTTATACTGGCCGGGTCGAGCACCCGCATGATGCACGATCTTTTTCTCCATCGCGCCGCGCCGCTTTACGGCCGTGCCGTCAAGTTGCTTCACATCCGCCCGATGGACTTTACGGCGTTCTGCGAAGCGTGCGGGCAGCGCTTCGAGGAATTAGAGTCGTTCGAGAAATTCGCCTGCGTGGGTGGAATCCCCAAATATTGGGAGTTCGTCGAATCCAGACAGAACGTCGTTGCGCTTGCCGAATCGCTCTACTTTGACCTGGCTCCCTACATGGAGCAGGAGCCGCAAAGGATTCTTCGCGACGAGGGCGTGACAGGGCTGAACGCCTTGGCCGTGCTTGAAGCGGTGGGCCGGGGCGCGGAGCGGCCGTCTGAAATCGCCTCCAGGCTGGGCACGGTACAGACCAACCTGTCGCGGTTGCTTCAACAACTCCTGGACGCTTCCGTCCTGACACGCGAACTGCCCTTTGGGGAGAGCGTGCGGTCCACCAAGAAGATCCTCTACCGCATCGCCGACCCGACCATGCGCTTCTGGTTTCGCGTGTATTCGCCGCATCAGACGCTCTGGCGGACTTACGACGCAGAGCAAAAGCGCAAGCTTATCCATGACCACGCAGCAACCGTCTTCGAGGACTTCTGCCGGGCCCGATTTCCCGGCGCGCAAAGGTACTGGGAGCGCGGTGTTGAGCTCGATCTCGTGGCACTGGACCCGAAGGACCCCAAGCGACTGCTTGTGGCCGAGGTGAAGTGGCGTCATCTGTCCGTCGCGGAACGCAAGAAGGTCCTTCGACAACTGGAGCGCAAATGGTCTCGCTGTTCGCTGCGCGCTAAGTATCCCAAGGTGCGATTCGAAGTATTCGACGCTGCTATTTTGGCAGGGTAAACAGCTCTCCCCTCCACGCGCCGGAGGCGGATGCCCGGAAGAAACGCCCTGGTGCCGATTTCCCGCTCCCCATCTGAGCAGGTAAAAAACCCCGAGGGAAAGACAACGCCGCAGCCTTTAACGCCCCATGCGCCTGTTGTAGAAGCGGGTGAACCGGTCGTTCAGGTCGGGATCCTGGCCCTTGGGGCCCTTGCTGCTGAACTCCACCCGGGTCTTACCGTCGGCCTGCGAGATCACGAGGATCGTGACCTCTGAGGAACCCGTGACCCCCCAGATGGTCCCTGTCGTTCTATCCGTGGAAGTGATCTTGACACCGGCGTCCTCTGCGGCACCCAGGGCGCTGTTCCACACGCGGTCATAGGACGAGCCGTAGGAGGAGGAAGGGGCATAGACCGGCTCGTAAACCACGCACCCGCCCACGAGAGCAGCGGGAACTACCATCAGGAGCAATAAGGCTCCTGCTGCGAGGCTCCTGTGTTCCATCATGGATATGCTCATTCTACCTCCGTGACTCCGGGGTGAATATGTCCTGAATGAGACCAATTTTGCCTTGGATATGGACGTCTGTGCGAATTTCTGGCTGGTGGAATCCTTCAGCGCGGCAACCGTAACCCCTGGTGCGTCCAATCCCTTTGCTTCTTTCAGAACGGAAAAGAGTGTTTTTTTCATCGAGCCGCTCCTTTCGAATCCACCTTCTTCCACGTGCTATCCGGGTCGAAGCGCTTCATGGCCTGCGCCGTCTTCTCCGTGTTTGGCCCCAGATCCTTCTCATAAACCACTCCGTCGTGATTGACCATAAAGGTCATGACCCCGGAAGACCCATACTTGGCGGGATAGGCCACAAGGGCAAACCCTCCGATCATGTTTCCCTTCACGCTATAGTCATAGGCGCCGCCCGCAGCATTCTTTCCTTGGCCTGTCAGAATTCGATAATAGTAGCCGTAGAAAGGCTGCGGTTTCTCCCCTTTTTTGCTGTAGCCCTGTTTCTGCGCCGCTGCAGCGAGTGGACCCAGGGGACTTTGCTCTCCGCCTGCTTTCACCTCCCAGTAAAGGCCATTCTTTTTCCCCTTGTCGCTTCTAAACTTTTGGGCATATTCCAGGATACCGTCGCCGTCCCTGTCCTTGAGGAAATACTCGCGCTGCGCATCCACATAGGCCAGGCACACCTGAATGACACTCAATTCATTTCTGCCGATCCTCCGCGCCAGGAGCTCCGCCCTGCCTGCCTTGGTGTCAAAACGCCACAGGCCGTCCTTTTTCACGATAGGGATTGGAGAGGGCCAGTCGTCTTTTCCGACCGAGAGAACCGCCCTGTCTTCCGTTTTCTCCAAACCGTTTTTTTCTTCGTACTGTTTCACAAAGCGCTCGCGCGCCGCTTGGTCGGCTACTGGGTCGCCGGATGAGATCAGGTCTTTGCTCCCTGGACCGAAGATCTCCTCCATGGCCTTTGGATCGTTCGATTTCAAGGCCTCGATCATGGCCTTGACCGCCTCTTCAGGCGAAGCGAAAGTGCGCTGCTTCACTGTCTGCGCGTGGGCTGAGCCAAAGAACAAAAAGGCCATGAGGGCGGAGGCCACAACGACGGCTCCGCGGCGTTTAAACCATGAATTTCTTTTGTCTCTATTAGAATGGTGCACCATGGCTTTTTCCTCCCTTTGAAAGTGGGTGAGTGGTTGCTGTTCGGCTACCTGCGGCCTCCGCCGCCCCGACCGCCTCCGCCGCCACCGCCCCCACGGCTCATGCTGCTTCCGCCGCCACCGCCGCCTCGCGAAGAGGACAAGCTGCTATTTCCGCGACTGCTGAAATCCCTGGTCTGCCCCCCCCGATCCGCGCCGCTGAAGGCGCTTCCTCGGTCCATCTGACCGGCCGAAGCACCACCGCGATCCATGTGCTGGCCACCGCGTGACCGGTCTCCCGCGCCCTGGGAGAGGTCCTGTCTTCCCCCGCCGTCCCGGCCGCGATAGGCATCCCGTGACTGCACGTCCCTCGTGGATGCTCCCTTGCCGAACTTGTTGGCCGTGCCCTGGTCCCTGTAAGAGGCTCCCTTGCGGTGGTCCGGGTTGTGTTTCCACGATCCCTTTCCGCCCTCACCGGTCGATATCTTGTTCTGGTGCTTGCTCCGGTCAATGTTGTTGTTGATGTTTGTGTTCCGGTTGATATCCACATTGACTTCGCCGCGCCCCCATCCGCAGCCTCCCCACGCATAGCCCCACGCCGCCCCTAGGGCAACACCCATTCCAAAGGTAAAGAGCGCTGCACCAGGGACGTATCCGGGCGGATAGTAATAGTAGGGCGGATAGGACGGGTACGGCCAGGCCCCATAAACTACCGCAGGATTGTAAGTAGGCACATAGACCACCTCAGGCTTTGCGGGCTCGATGATGATGGTCTTCGCCTCTTCCTCCACGACGACCTTCTGCTGCTCAGTGGTCTTCAGGTTGCCTTCGCCGTAAGCCTTCAGACGAAGTTTCTGGACCGTATCCATCACATCCTTTTCCTGCGCAAGAAAGGCGTCCCCCAGCTTCTGTGTCCAATCCAGCTTCTCGCTCATCATGTCCAGCACCTGGGGAAAATTCACGAGTGACTTGACGCTCGGGTCCCAGTCCTCCTTCTCCAGAGCCGCGGTCAGGGCATCTCCCTTGAGATTCGGGTTTGCCTTGACCCAGCGCCCGGCCAGGACCACTTCAAGAGGATAGGTGGAGGCCATCAAGACCTGAGCCAGAAGCGAGTCGGGATAAAGAGCGATCGGCGCCACAAGTTGATCCAGCTCTTCCTGTTTAAAAGGCTTGTCCCCGCCTTCGCTCTGCGCCATGAGCCCTTGAGGGGCCCCAAGGCAGAGTGCCAGAAAAACGGCTAATGCTTTGATCAACGGTCTTTTCATCTTCATGCCTCTTTTCTCCTTCCTGCGCCGTATTCTCTTTCAGGCCCATATCGTACCTGACGGCGCACGTGGGTTCGCACGTCAACTTAACGCCGCTTAGGGTGTTTTGCAATGATCCCTATCAAACCAAATCACCCTTTGGTCTTCCGTATTTCCATCTGCAACGGGACCACCCGCAAAACCTCTTCATTCCGCGCGTCACAGCAACGAGAAATCATAGTTCAGGATGATGCGGAAGTCGTGAATATAGTTCTTCGCCCCTTCGTTCTGACGCAAGACAGCATAGCGGAACCGGGGCCAGAAATCCTTGAAAAATCCTGACTTCGGTTTCCACTGCAGGTCGAGGTCCAGTTCATTTTCGTTGGGCACGTCCTGTCCCGTTGAGGGATTGATCCTGTCCCATCCATGCACATAAAGAGCATAAGCCGTCACGCCTTCAAGACCGAAGCGCGTGAAATCGTAGGCCGCCTTCACCAGAAGCGCTTTCTCCTTTGCCCGGTTGAAATCCTTCACCTGGACGCCGGTGTAGCCCGGATAGCTGCTCCAGGGATTCTGCAGGTCAGCTCCGCTGGAAGCCATCGTAAAGGCTAGAGAAAACAGGGCGCCGCGATAGCTGATCTCCGTCTTCAACCCCACTTGGTTGACCGAGAAAGAATATCCCTTGAGAAGATCGTCTCCCACGCTCCTCTGATCCGTGAACTGAGCGGCAAAAAGAAGGCCCAGCTCTCGAGTCACGGGCCACGTGTATTTGGCCTCTGCGTACCCGATGTTGAGGACATCCTCGCAGTAGTAGTTGATCGCGCCCAGGGATAGACGGCCCATTGAGAAATTGGCGCCCCCGAACCACACCCCATTGTCCAAAGGAGCGCCCGCATCCCGGGACATCCACACGAAATCCTCGGAGTTCTTCTCCTTGATTTTCGTGATGTACCCTCCGCCGTACCTGAACCCCGGCGCGCCGTCCTTGCCGCCCGATGCGCCCTGGAAGGTGTATCCCTCAAACGTCTTGGGGGTCATGCGGCTGTCGTCCTTGTTGATGTAGGGCGTTTTGTACTCATAGCGATAAAGGTTGATGAAGTGATCTTGGATCAATTTGACCCGCCCGTACAGCTGTCCCAGCACGGCGTAGCCTTTTTGTCCGGGCTTCAGGAGCAGGGTGCCGTCCCGGTCGTCCGGCCCATAGAGCGGTTCTGAAAGGTATCCCACGGCTCCGATTCCGAAATGATTGAGAAACCAGCCGGACCTGTAGGCGAGGGCTCCACCGATCGCCCACGCTTCGCTCACGCTCTCATCGTATTTGTCACGGTAGAAGGAGTAGGTCCTGAGATTCACGTCGAGTTTGGTATCCCGGAAAAAAGGATCCCTTTCCTTCAACGCTTCTTTAAGCTGCGGGAAGAGCCCCGGCCTGGGAATTTGCTCCAGAAAGGAGCGCTCGATCGGCGAGACCCTTTCCTCGACGTTGGTCGTCATGGGTACTTCCTGTGAAACAGCCTCGTGGGCCAAGGCGAGAGTCCCTGCCCCGGACAGCATGATCATGAAACTCATTCCCGCCGCCAGCAACACGACCGCCATCGATATCGACAGTCTCCGCGCCATTGGAGAGCACCCTCACCGCAGTTCATGCTTCTATTTCATTCAGAGACTACTTCTTTACCCTTGTGATTTTGGTCCCTTGCAATCCAAGGCCTCCCATCAGTCCCTTCTGGCTGAAAAAGAAGGCGTAAACGTCCGACCTCGCTGTCGTGGTTGATAGCCCACCGGCTGCTCCCTCGTCCACAACGACAATGCTAGGGCCCGTGCCCAGTTCCCAGCCGTCGCTTCTCTCGAGATAGGCCCATGCGGAGTCTGTCATAAAAAACAGCGCATAGCCGTAGGTCTGGACACCGGCCTGTAGCCCGTACGAGATCGAGACCGTGTTGTAGTAGGCTACGATCTTTCCCTCCTTCATGAGGGCGCCTTCCCCGTACTGCCCGCCGACCATGAACCCCCCCTTGGTAATCCCCGGAAACACAAGGATGGCCTTTGCCTTCTCGCCCAGGGCCTTTGCCGCAACGGATCTTTTATACAGATTTTGCAGAGCCTTATTGGCGTCTCGATTGATTTCTGCGGCCGACGCCGCCCGAGCAGGATTCGGGCCGAGGAATATGAACGCAGCGAACGCCAGAACCCACAAACCCGTTGTCCAATGCGACTGTCTCATCATTGCATCCTCCCTTTCTGATACCTACTGCGCCGCTTTCATGAGCGGGATGTTTGCAGCGAGTTCATACATCAGCGCCGCGTTGATCTTGTTCTCGATCTGGTAATAGCGAACGACTTTTACTTCCGGCAAAACCTGTCTAAACTTCGGAAGGTAAGCCTGACGAAGCTTCAGACCCAGAGAATCGATTTTCATCAGTTCATCCAGCAGGCCTTTTGCCTTGTCATTGGTCATCTTTTCATAAGCCTCCGCGTAGTCGTTGATCAATTTCACGGTGCGCGTGCGAAGGAGGAACAGTTCATCCTGGTACTTCTCGTAAACCGGCCAGAACGCCTTGGCCTCCGAGTCGGTCAGTTTCATGTCCGAAGCGACGAGCAGCTTCTTGTCCGCCTTGATCTTCTCCCGCAGAATCTGCATATTGTCCGCGGGTTTGTCCTGCGGCATCACCGGAGAAACAAGCCACATCGTGGCGGCCGCCGCCAAAATCAAAAAAAGGGTTGTCTTCATGCTTGTCTTCATCTCTTTTTCTCCTTTCTGTCTCACCTTTGTTGTCCCCCTTTATCCCGGCATCCCCGCACCGGCAAGCACCATCGAGGCGGTCAGGATCGTCCGAGCGAGCCGCCCAGAGGCCGGACTTGAGCGCAGGATATATTGGCGGAAACCGCGACGAAGGTCAACGTCTAAAACCCTTCCACCGAGATCGACAGGCCCCCTTCGGTTGCTTTCTCCGAGGCGAACTTCCTTGGAGAATTTGGGATACAAGTCTTAAAGCGGAATTTAGGGAAAGCAAAAGAAAAAAGATATTGGACTTTGGTCCAATGGGGGTTCCGTTTCTTATGGAGCATGGGCAAGACGCATAAACCTCATTCTTCATTTTTCTTGCGCCGGCTCTTGGAGGGCGGGGGCTTCTCCTTCAGGGATCCCCTCGTCTACCCAGGCCAGCAAAAGCTTGTGGGCCACGGCGAGCACCACCGGGCCCACGAACAGGCCGATGATGCCGAAGGCGATCAGGCCGCCGACCACGCCGATAAAAATGAGGAGCAAAGGAAGATCCGCCCCTTTCTTGATCAGGACCGGGCGCAAGAAGTTGTCCATGCCGCCGACCACCACGGTCCAGATCAGAAGAAAGGTTCCCCACCCTGTGCCGACGCTCCAGTAGGTCCAGACGACAGCCAGGGCCAGCACAGGCACTGCGCCGATCTGGGCGATCGCCAGCATGAACATGACCGCCGTGAGGATCGCCGCAAAAGGAACTCCCGCAATCGTAAGGCCTATCCCGCCCAGGATGGATTGCACCAGGGCGGTCACCACCACGCCGAGTGCGACGCCGCGAACGGCCTGTCCGGCCAGCCGGATCGAATGCTCGCCCTGCTCTCCTGCCAGACGATGCGCAAACCGCCTGGTCCACGAGGCCGCTCCCTCTCCCCTGGCGTAAAGGATTGCAGCAAAAACCACAGTGAGCAGAAATTGTAGGAGCAGGACCCCGAAAACGCCCACTTCCGCTGCAAACCATCGAAGGACACTGACACCGTAAGGGGACAGCTTTTTCAAGAGATCCTGCAGCCCTTCAACAGCGAGCCTCTCCCAGGTCGCGGCCAGGTCGCCGCCAAAAAGCGGCACCCTGCCCAGCCAAGCCGGAGGGGGAGGCACTTCGAAGGTGGACAGAGACTTCACCCAACCGGCAATCTGGTCCGCATTCGAGACAATGGTGCCGATGGCCAGCCACAGCGGCACAACGAGCACGCAGAGCAGGATCACGGTCATCACAGCCACCGCCAGTGAACGGCGGCGCCAGAGCCGGCCCTGGATGGTCATCATCAGGGGCCAGGTCGCCACCACGATGGTCACCGCCCAAATCGCGGCCCCCAGGAACGGCCGTAGGACCCAGAGCGATGTTCCGATCAGCCCTCCAATGAAAAGCAGGGCGAGGAAGGTGCGGGTGATGTCGCGTCGTATTTCGGTCATGAAGGTCACCTCTCTGAGATGAAATGGATCTGAGCGACTGACAGCGATCAAAATGGCAGATGATCAATGAAGGCTAAATTGTCACCTTTTTCTTTTCTTCGGGAAAAACCATGGCCGCGTAGCTGACCGCCGACCGGGTCGGTTCCTCGTGCCACATTTCGTAGCCGAGGAGGCGGCCTTTGCAGGGCGGCAGGACTTCCAGGAGGCAGGCCAGAGCGGCAAATCCGCAGACATTGTAATGATCTCTCACTCTCCCGGACTCTTTCCAAAACGAGTCGGCATCCCGTTCCGCCAGAGAGTGGAGCAGGGCTTTGTCATGAGCTTCGCTCTGGCCCTTCATGACCTGGGCCGGCATCTCGTGGCCGAACTTTGGCCCGATGTGCGAAAGATCCACGCCCGCCACCAGGAGCGCCTCCTCTCTGGGGGGTTCAAGCATCTCCTTCATCGCTTCGAGAAAGGGGCCCGTTTTTTCTCTGTAGGCTGAACGGCTGTACTCGGGGAGAGTGGTTTGCAGGTTGCCGCAAAGGATCGGAACAATCTTGAAGGAATCCTTGGGCAATACGTGCTGAAGAAACAAGACCTGGAATTCTATGGAGTGCTCGGCCCGGTGGACGAAATCATCCTTGGCAACCGCATTCCCCCCTGCGTTCTTGAGCTTCTCCACTCGCGGCCGGTCGCATGGAACGATTCCCAGGGGAGTTTCGAAATGCTTGTCCGCCACAGAAAAGACGTCCTGCGCCATCTGATGCCCGGTTCCAAGAACAAAGACGGTCTTTGGCCTGGAACCCTTCAGAGCTTGATAGGCCTTGGCGTAGACCCCGGCCCCCACAGACAGGTCAATGTGAGGCGCCACCAGGGCCAGGAACTTGCCTTCCAACTTTGGAGCATCGGGCTGAACGGCCAGGATTTTATCGAGCATTTGCTTGAGCCCGCCCGAATCAGCCGGATAGGCGCGGCCGCTGTGGGAGCTCGGCCTGACGGTCTTGGAGGCGTACTCCGCCACGATCGCAGCCTTGGCTTTTCCGAACCGTTCCGAATCGAGGAGGAAAGAATCGTCCAGGTGATCCATCACCTTCTTCACCTCGTCGCTGCTCACCAGCATCCCGCCCCTTTGCCTCATCAAGGCCATCTGCAGGTCCCTGACGGTCTTCCTGCCGTCCAGCAGCACCATGAACTGATAAAGCGGAATCTCGACCGCCTTCCCCTCCTGGACCAGTCCGAGGGGATCCCGGATCAGGATAAGCTGCTTTCCCTGCAGTTGAACAGGATAGAATTCAAGATCACGCCGCAATGGAGGGAGATTCTGGTCCTTCATGACTCGTCACTGGTCCCTCGATATTTGTCCCTCAGTAACCGTTTAGCTCTTTGAAATGGATGGCTTCGGCCATCATCGTAATCGAAATACCGATCTGTGTAGGGAAAAACGGTTTCCAAGGATCACCCCTTCTCACGAGCTATCCTTCCATTTATCGCTTGCCCTGTCAATCCTATCACGAGCGTCGTTTCCGCCGCCCCAACCCCGGCCCGCCGGAGGCAGGTCCATCTTCCCGTCAACACCCTGTGAGCTTTTTTGCTGACGGCCCTTCCGTCATTTTGTATAAAGAAACAACCTGTAAGAAAGATCACCCTCTTGTGCGATGCCCCTGGACCTAAATAAGGACACCCCGTCTTTCATCACGAATGTCACCGGTCTCATTCTTCTCGGCGGCAAAAGTTCCCGCTATGGAAGCAACAAGGCTCTTGTCAGACTGGACGGCGTCCCCCTTGTCGAAAGAGTTGTCTCGGTCATGAAATCCATCTTTCACCGGGTCATCCTTCTTACGAACACCCCCAAGGAGTATTCCCATCTTCAGCTTCCCATGGTCGAGGACCTGATCAAAGGGTTCGGGCCCATGGGAGGGATCTACACCGGTCTGATGACCATGGAGGATACCGCCGGCTTCTTCGTGGCCTGCGACATGCCCTTTTTGAACAGTAAGCTCATTCGCCACATGGTCGAGGTCAAGGGCGATTTCGACGCGGTCGTGCCTCGCATGGACTGGATGCTGGAGCCCCTCCATGCGCTTTACTCCAAGAAATGCCTGCCCGCCATTCAGGAGGCCATTGGGCGTGACGAGCATCAGATCCTGAAGTGCTTTGCAAGAATGCGTGTCCGTTACGTAGACAAAGAAGAGCTCCGGCTCTACGATCAGGACTTGAGATCCTTTTTCAACATCAACAAACCCCAGGATCTGCCGGAGGCAAGATTGAAGCTCCATGGCCATGCAGAACGATGATCCTAGGACGGATATGCCTGTCACCCTCTGCGCTCCGGACCAAAACAAGTCCTGTTTTGCGTGCTGTCCTCCCATTCGACCGCCCGGCTACGAGCACCTCCAGTATCCCAACGAGATCAAAAGGCTTCTTAGAGAAAACACGGCTTCCTTGAGGAAAACGGACAGGTCTCTTTCACCGATCACCGGATTCAGCTGCTGGGCGCTCGGGTATCTGGACGGTGGTTTCAAGCGCATCGGATGCCTTCTCCACCCTTCGCAAAATCACGGGGACGACTTGCGATTCAGAGTGGATTACGGCGACAAGTGCTCCCGTGAATCCTGCGTGGAAGCTGTCATTTTTGCTCAGCTTTCTCCGGCAGCCAAGGACTTTTGGCTGCGCCTTTCCGACGGGCTTGACTCCTTTTCCTATTCCAGCAGGAGCGTGAACCCTCTTTTCCGCATCCTGGGTTGGGGCGCTCCTGTTCTAACGCTCATCGCTGCGGCGGAAAAGGAAGATGCGTCCGCAGCAACCTCAATTCTGGAAACCCACTCCTTTTTCAAAACGACTCTGTCCCCGAGGGCCAATGCCTATCTCCTGAGAGTTCTGGTGACCCCCGCCAATGTCGACCTCCTGAGGAAGGCGCCGTTCAGGGGCCGATTCGAGGAATTGTCCGGACGTCTTTGCAGGGACCTGCCGCTGAAAGCCCCGGGCAGTTCCAGCGCTCCCTACGTGCATTCGCTCCCAATGGATTCCGATTTCCTGGATTTCTTGAGATTGGGCTGCCGGATAGCAAGGTTGGACGAGGAGGAGGCCGCCTCCATGAAAGAGGTCACGGATCATGAACTGGCTCGGTTTCGGAATGAACTTGTGTGAACTGCTCCCGCCCTGTTTTATCCCCTCTCTTTTGACTTGACCGCCATTTCCTGTTCTTCTATATTGGCAGCCTCGTAAAAAGTCCCGCGGAGTGAATCTGTCATTTCGACCGCAGGGAGAAATCTGACTCGCCTTGGCGAGTCATCCTGAGCAAAGCGAAGGATCTGTTATTTATGGACAGATCCCTCTCTT
>Ga0101944_10006827_pt1 | contig 11852 bp, 6 predicted proteins | sample DewCreD2012metaG_FD_75245 | JGI IMG/M metagenome (GOLD analysis project Ga0101944, IMG submission 75245) | Hot spring sediment bacterial and archeal communities from British Columbia, Canada, to study Microbial Dark Matter (Phase II) - Dewar... ... | reverse complement strand
GCTTGCTTCAGGCGCGTACGCCACAGCAACGGGCGCTTCGGGCGAGCGCGCGGCGCGTGGGCGGCGATACGAGACAAGCGTTGCGGTGGATTGCGCCGCCACTTCGAGCGGCACCGGCCGCGAGTTCAAGCAGAACTGATCAAACGCCCAGAAGCAGAACGAGTACAATCCGCGATTGCGCCAAATGCCGTAGGCCTCGCGCATGGGCGGATCAGGTGGGCCGTAGATGCCGGCCAGATACATGCACTCGGACGCCGGGCGGCCAAGTTTCAGCGGAAACTCGAGCGTCTGGCGCATGAGCCGCGTGTTCTTCTGCCAGACGTCGTAGTCGAATCCCTCCGCACGAAAGTACTTCACGCCGTGAACCGGGGTCTTCCACTCGTTCGGCAAGTTGACGTGGAAGTTGAGCGCGCGGAACGCTGGATCCGGCGCGGGCTTGCCCTGGTTGGTGTCGAGCGGCCAGAGGCACTCGAAGACCGCCGAGGGATGGAAGCGCCGCACGTAGCTGATGACTTCGGCGCAATACTCCCAGATGCGATCGCGCAGGAAGTTGGCGCTCTCGATGTCGTCGTGGGGTGAATCGCTGTTGGCTAGGAACCGGTGCAAAGGCCGGCCGTAGCGAGCCTGGAACGCCGCCTTCGTGTCGTCGTCGTAAAACGGCATGCCGGATTCATTCGGGAAGTACCACCATTGCGTTTCGCCGAACTGGAGCACGATGGGGAGTCCTGCGGCGGCGATCTCGTCGGCGCACTCCTTGTACATCTGCTTGAGGTAGTTCCGCACCCGCGGGCCGAAGTGCATCTGGTGCGATGGGATGGGCAGGAACACCGGCTCGCCGTCCCAGTAGCGCGCGGCCATCGCCATCGGCGGTAGATAGCACTCCATCGAGAAGGCGAAGCTCGCAGGGATGCCGGCCTGTTTGAACTCGCGGGCTAGATTGCGGATCCAGTTCCGGGCACCGTGGGTCATGACGGGCGAGATGGTGTCGATCATCTCCCAGTCGCCCTCGGCGCCCGGCTGGTCGAGCGGCGGCGTGCCTTGCCAAATGCTCACTTGCGGACTGGCCGAGATGGTGAAGGTGTAGCTGGGCGCGCGGGAGCGGATGTGAATCGAGCCGCCGTCGCTGGTGCACCACACTCCGGGGAAGGTGACGTTGATCATCGCGCGCAGGTGCGCGGCGATGTCCTCCGTAGCGAGGCCCGCGCCGGGCGAGAAGTAGAGAGTGGTGCCGGATACGTTGACCCATAGCGGCTCATCCGGCTCCCACGCGCCGATGCTCACGGTGCAGTTGGGGTAGGTCGCACCGATGCGGCGGCGCTTGTTGTTCCAGAACACGCCCATGTAGACGTCGGCGTGGCCCATGAAGCCGAGCTGCTTCAGGTGCCATACGTGCCAGGCGGGCGGCTTCTTGTAGCCGTGGTCGGTGTCGAAGTCGATAGCGAGCGAAACGTCGGGATAGACCTTCGGAGGGTCCGGCGGGTCTTGCGGTTCCAAGGGCCAGAGGTAGTCAAAGTAGAAGTAATAGCCGGTGCTTGCCGGGTGCCTGTCGAACAGCGCACGGATCTCGACTGTGTGCGTCCCGCCAGGCAGCGATGCGGCGAGCTTCTTCATCGCCGCAAGGCCGTTGTAGTCGTTGAGGTACAGGTCATTCACGGTCGGCGCGCCGCCGTCGATCGTGACCTCGATGCGGCCCCCATCGCGGCCGAGCCAGGTGCCGAGGTAGAGATCGTGCGCGCTTGGGTAGGAGTAGCGGATCGTGACCGCCCGATGGTCCTGGGCGTCGTTCGGCGCACAGCGCTTGGCGTGGCCGAGAGACCACCATTGCGTTGGCCAGCCCTCGCCATAGCGGTAGTCTTCCCAGAAGCCCTCGTAGCGGCAACGGCCATCGGATTCCTCAATGCGCGGCGCATCGCCGCCCACTTTGAGCGTCCGGTCGCCCGTGACCGTGAGATTCGAGATCTTCACCTGCCACTCGATGTCGGAGCGGGTGCCGGTGATGGTCGAGATCCGCTGGATGCGCGTGCCCGGCGGCCAGTCCTGCGGCGTCGAGGAATCTTCGCCGCGGCGGACAAGTACTCGGTAATACCAGGTGGCGGGATCGTCAGGGTCCGGCTTCACGAGGCCGAAGTTGGCGATGCAGGTGATCCGCTCTTCTACCGCTGGCGTGCCGACATAGTACTTGCGGCCTGCGAGCATCTCGTCGGCGTCGGTCAGATGCCATTCCTCCTCCGTACCCGGCGGCGACGCGGTCACGCCTTCTTTGAGGAGCCCGCCTTCACGCAGGCCCGCTTCGACATCTTCGAAGCGCGGCGCGAAGGTGAGGTGGACCTTCACGATGTCGCTCGAGGGAACCGGCACAAGCGCGTTGCGGTCTCCGTTCTTGTAGCCGGAGAGCGATGCGAACGGGAACGTGAAGCGGTAGACGCGATCGTTGTTCGCGCCTTCGACGACTGCGGCGAGCGAGGTCGCTCCGAACGCACTGTCTTTCTTCTCGATCCGGACGATCTGGTTGTCGCCATCGACGGAGACGCGCGCGGGAATGCCGTTGGCGTCGCGTCCGTACTGGCCCAACGGCCCAACGAGCCGCAGCTTCAGTTCGCACGAGGTGTTCGTCGTGGTGAACTGGTCAGCGGCGAGGCTGCCCGGCTGCTCGCCGTAGTCGGGCGCCGGCGCGTCCACCATGCGATTCTTCAGGACCCGCCCAAAGTGCCGCGCGCGCGGCAGCACACGGCAGACCGTACCGGCCAAGTGGCGATGGCTGAAGTGCGCTGTGAAGCTCGCACTTGCCACGGAGAGCACCTTCACGACCTCATCGTTGGCCCCGCCAATATTAAGGCCCACATAATCGCCCGCGCGAATCTCCGCCGAGGAAGCGACTTGCGCGGTGTAGATGCCGGGCACCGACCGGCTCAGCGTGGCGGGCGCCGAGCCGCTGTTCGACCACACCACGACGGGGCCGTTCACGCCTGGCTTCAAGGTGACGGTGACGACGTTGCCCGAGGCCGAGCACGAGACCAGTTGGTTGATGCTGGGGTCGTTGTTGAACCAGCTCGCGACAAACTGGGCGATCTCGGCAGCGCTTGAGAACAGATTCTGGGGAACCGCGACAGTCGCGCTGTTGATGAAGAAGTTGTGGTAGAAGTACGAATCGTCCTGCCACCAGATCGTCTGGTCGGTCGTTGGAACGTCTGGATTGCCGATGTCCTGGGTGAGCACCGTCTCGAGATCGCAGAAGGCGATCGCCTCGGCTGAGGAGCAAGACCAGCGCGTGCCCAAGAAGTAGACGTATGCGGTGTCGGTAAGTGCCGGTGTGGGCTTGCCAACCAGCAGCTCGTCAAGCGTGGCGGCGTCGCGATCATGGAGCGAGAATCCGAAGCTGCCGGGAGCGAAGTCTCCGGTGACAATCGACGCATGCTGCATCAATGAAACTTCGTAGATGTCGCCCGCGCCGGTGGTGACGGTGAGCTTGTCCCACCCGACCGAGGCGTAGCGGACGCAGTCAGGACGGACGTTGCCCTCCTCGCCGTTGACGGGCAGGATCTCCATGTCGTACTGGAGCGTCAGCCCGGAGAGATCCGTCACGGGGAGTGGCTTCAGGCGCAGGTGGTTGAAGTAGTCGTAGGCCGAGAAGAGCTGGACGTTGGCGAAGTCCTCGGCTGCCTGGAAGATGCCCGAGATCTGGAAGCCGGTCTCGGTGGCGTCCTGGAGCGTGGTGGTGGCAGCACGACCGGAGAAGCCCTGAAGTTGAATGGTGCGGCGGGGGTCGAAGAGCAGGACTGGTTCGGAAGACATCGTGCAAAATCGCCCTTGACTCTATACCTAGGTACAGGGTTTACGCTCAAATTGTGGCAATCGGGAGACAGCTAAATGAGCCTGAGAATTGGTGACGTTGCTGAGCGGGCCGGCGTGAACCTCCAGACGATTCGCTACTACGAGCGCGAGGGCCTGCTGCCGAAGCCTCCGCGCCTCGCGTCGGGCTACCGAGTGTTTCCCGATGCGGCAGTGCGGCAAGTGCGCTTCATCAAACGTGCACAGGAGTTGGGCTTTTCGCTCGCAGAAATCCGTGATCTCCTCTCACTGCGAGCAAACGCGGGGGCCAACGCACAGGACGTGCGTAGCCGGGCAAGAGCAAAGATCGCCGATATTGAAGACAAGATCCGGAGCTTGCAAGCCATGAAAGACGCGCTTGCCACCCTCGCGGGGCGCTGCCCTGGCTGTGGTCCATTGAGCGATTGCCCCATCCTCGACGCACTCGATGAGCAAGGAGCGGACGTCTGATGTGGAGGAGAGTACTTGGCATTCTGCCCGGCGTCGGGGTGTCGCTGTTGCCCAAAGTGACATGCCCTTTGTGTTGGCCCGCATATGCGGGGCTGCTCTCCTCCATGGGGCTCGGCTTCCTATTGTCATCCAGGTATCTGTTGCCATTGACGGCAGTGTTCTTGCTCATCGCCATTGCCGCACTGGCCTATCGCGCGCACACGCGCCGGGGCTACGGTCCGATGACCTTGGGTGTGATAGCCGCAGCCGGGGTGATTGTAGGCAAGTTTTATGTCGCATCTGACGCAACGCTCTATGGAGCAGTCTCGCTACTCGTTGCGGCATCGCTGTGGAATAGTTGGCCGCGTTCAGCCAAGGCGCAATTGCAAGGCTTGCCGGCTAGCAGTGAGTTGATTCAACTACATGTAAAGGAGAACTGATCATGACGGAAATGAAGCGAAAAGTTGAAGTGTTCAGCGCCGGGTGCCCGGCATGCGAGGAAACAATCGCTCTGGTGAAGAGCATCGCGTGTGAATCCTGTGACGTAACGGTCCTGGACATGCGGGAGCACGATGTCGCAGCCCGGGCAAAGGAAATGGGCATTCATCGTGTTCCGGCTGTCGTCATCAACGGTAAGTTGGCAGAGTGCTGTTCGGCGCGCGGGCCACAGGTCAACATCTTGCAGGCTGAAGGTCTCGGCGTACGGCTGTAATCGATAATTGTCGTCACGTCTGAATGACTACCGTCAGGTCCGACCCCGGATCCGGCGAGGCGACGGCGAGAATATCGAAGGCCAGGTCGTCGCCCTCGTTCAGCACCGGCGTCGGCCAGATGGTGGGCCGGATGCGCTCGCCGGCGGCGTGGTCTTTGGTCACGATGGCATCGAACGTCTGGTTCTCGGGATCGGCGCTGATCACGCGGACGTACTCTTCGTTCACGCCGCCGGGATTGAGGAAGATGAAGCCGCCGGCCACGAGGCCCAGCCGGTTCGCGCCGTAGGAGGCAGTCTGCAACGTCTGCGGATCGGGCCCGGCGGTTACTGCCGAGATCAGCACGAGGCCGTAATCGGCATACGGCAGGCGGCGGGTGGCGGGGAGGCCGTAGCCTTCGTTGTTCACCAGGAAGTCATAGGTGTTCTTATAGGCATCCGGCAAGGACTGCGCGATGCCCATGTACTCGATCGGTTCCCACCTCGCGCCGCCGTCGCGGCTGATCTTCACGAGGAACGCCGACTGGCCATCTGTCGTGCCCTGCTGAAGATAGGCGTAGACGCATCGGATGGAGGCGGCGTCCTGCACCTTCATCGGGATGACGACGTTCTCTTGCACCGTGAGCGGGCCCGGCATCTGGAAGGTATAGGCGCCGCCGTTGCAGGTCCGCAGGCCGGGCATGTAGGGTTCGTTGTGGCGGGAGAGCGGGAAGACGGTGAAGGGCCCGTAGCCGAAATGGTTCGCCACGCCGGCCAGCGCCGCTACGATGCAGGCGCTCGGCAGCTTCGCCTCAATCCTCGCGGGCAGATCCGGCGTGCGGAAGAAGCCCTTGCGGACGCTGAAGGTGAACGTCTTCTGATCGAGCTTGTAGAAGCGGATGCCGGCGAGATGGGCGCAGCGCAGGGTACCGAAGGTCGCCTGGCCCTCGGGGACGCCCGGGTAGGCGCGTTGCAGGTGAAACTCGCCGCCCGGCACGACGTCGCCCGGCGCGCCGGGACCGGTGATCTGCGCGCACTCGTAGGACCGCCGGCCAGGGTTCGCAGGGTCGGCGGACTCGTCGTTGAAGACCACGAAGTCGCCCACCCGGAAGACCCTCTCCGTGTCGGGATTGACGGTGCAGACAACGGCGGCGGGGTCGGTAGTGGCATCGATGCCCGCGTCGATGGACGCCCAGAGATCGGTGGTCAGCTCGTCGACGTAGTAGAGGGCCAGCGTGATCTCGTGTGCGCCGACGATATTGGCGTTGCCCGAGGCGTCTGGCGCAACGGTCATCTCGTCGATGGCGAAAGTGCCGTAGTCCCCAAGGCGAGGAATGCCGGTCAGCACACCGGGGACGCCCGTGTCGATGAGCACTTCCTCAGCAGGCGGCTCCGGCACGACATCGGCGGGCTTCGGGCCGGTAACCAGGTCGTACATCGAATCCGTGGTGGTGCGGCCCTGGATGTCGATCGAGTAGTCGCGGTTCAGCCGCCAGCCGGTGACGCGGAACTCCCCGCTCCCGCCGGGCATGTCCGGATGGGTCATTGAGCAGACCATGCCGGGTTCGGTGTTCAGGGCAAGCACCGTCGTGCGGAAGCTGATCTGGCGGGCCTTTTTCCATTCGTCCGGTGTGATGCCGCCCAACTCCTCGCGCAGGCGGACCGTGATGATCCGCGCCGCTTGCGACTTCGAGGCCGTGCCAGAGAGATTCACGGTCGACTTCAGGAACAGCGGACCCGCCCCGCCGCCGATGAGCGTGGCGTGGTCGATGTCGTAAAGCGAGATGGAGTTGGCGACGAACTCGAAATCCTCGTCGGCGAAGTTGGCCGTGATGTGGTTGAACGAGGGCTTCAGCGGCGCCAGTTCTAGGCTGCGGAACAGGATGTTGCCTTCGGTGAACGATTCGACGGCCGAGGAGTTCACGCGGACGCCGAGTTTGAGCTTGCCGTTCGAGAATGTGTAGTAGCCGAGGCAATTCATGAGGACTTCCTGGAGCCAGTCGCGCAACGGCTTCTCCTCCTGGAGCACGCCACGGAACTTGAACTGCGTCTCTGTGCCAGCGCCCACCAGCTTCGTGACCTGCTGGTCACAGATCGCCGCCGCCGCGATCGCCGCATCGACATCGAAGAGGGTCTCGGCGAAGTCCAGTTGCTCGGTGGTTGCGTTCGCACCGAGGCGCAGGCCTCGGGCACGCAGGAGCATGTTGACCGCGATCCAGATGGGGTTGGTCAGCGGCGGACCGAAGACACGCACACCGGGTGACGTCCACACCCAGCCGCTCAGCCCCTGGGCGACGACGGCCTCCATGGCATGCTCGCTCAACCGCGAGAGCTGCAAGCCCTTGGCGTCCGAGCGCCGGATCATGAGGAACGCCGTGCCGGCGGCACGCTCCGGGCCAGCGTCCGTATCGAATCCGAAGGTTGTTGGATTCGGATCGGGGCCCAGGCTGGTCATCAGGCCGAGCGAACTTGGGTAGCCGTGATGATACTGGCCATCGAGCTTGTGGCCCGTGCCGTATGCGCCCAGCGGCCCTTCACCCACGATGCCCACAGCGGCGTAGAAGTCGCTTTCGTCGCGGCCCGAGGCGATCTTGGCATTCACGGGCATCGGCGAGTCGGTGTAGATCTCGGGCAGGACCTGATCGTAGATCGAGTCGGCGACGAGCGAAACGGAGGTGAGCGTTGAGCGGCCGAAACCCCAGACGCCGGTTGAGTTGTCCTTGATGCGAACGCCCTGCGGCTTGGCCATGATGCCGCCGTAGTAGTCGTTCATGCCGTGGGCGCGGCAGCCGTTCGGCGTGTCGAAACCCTTGTCACAGCGCGAGGGATCGGCCTCGGGGAAGTTGACGAGATCGAGCACACCCTGCCAGCTGAACGGGCATGATTGACCGTCGTTGAACCTTTTCCAGCAGGTGCGGGAGATTTTGCGCGTGGGATAGGGCAGGTTCAGTTCGTAAAGGCCATCGGCGGCGATGACCCGGAACTCGGTACCCGAGTCGCACGTCCAGTTCACGATGTTGCCCTTCCAGAGGTCGAGCTTGATGCCGGTTCCGACGTGGAACAGGCTGAAGGCGATCTCGGCCCGGAAGAGGTCCACGTCGTTCGAGAGGTCGCGCATCACGCGGTCGGCATTGCCGAAGATGAACTGGGCCTCGTCGGATTCGTTGCCGATGGATTGCGAGATGCCATCGAACTCCAATAGGCGCGCCTGATAGAGTTGGCCTCCGATCGTGCAGCGGCGGTCAGAGACGTAGATCGCGGGATAGCCGGTTTCGAGCGGCTGGATGCGGACGAGCGGGATGATCTCCTGGACCTGGGACAACAGCGCGGTCTGGAGTGCGGCGGGCGGGAAGCGGTGGACGGTCTGGTTCAGAGGATACGACGGACTGGCCTGGGGGATCTCGATGAGCGTCACCCCGAGCGAGCAGGCCCAGTCGGCCACCATCTCCCAGGACAGTGGCTCGTTAGCGAAACGGCAGACGACGGGCGTGGTCCCGATGCCGTTATCGTTTGGCGCGTTGTATGTGAAGGCGCCGTAGGGCCCGTACTTCGACTCCCAGAAGTCACGCAGGACGATGCGCTCGGCCTCGCGGATCCACTGTTTGCGAACGGTGAAGCGGCGCGCGCCCGTGCCGAGAAGGAAGCGCTGTGTGATCTTGGCATTGCCGGATCCGAACTGATGGACCACGACTTGATGGTCTCGACGCACCTCAACCGGGTAATCTGGCGTGAGCGGGAAAACTCCGCCCGTTGCAATCTCCGGGACCTCGATATTGCCGATGAACTCAGGCAAGCTCTATCAACTCCAGCGTCAGATCGGTGCGCGCCATGGAGGTAACCTGTTCCCACGGCCCGGTAAATCGGACAATGTAGCGGCCCGCGACGGCCTGGCCGGTCGGATCGTGCGAGAACTTCGGGCTGGTCTCGTACGGATCGTAGAAGTAGAACGGCTCCGTCGGCCCCTTGCGGGCGTCATAGAAATCGCGGAGAGCCGTGAGTTGCGCCGGAGTCAGCCGCTTCGCCAACCGCCCTCGTTTGCGGCTGTTGGCCGCCTGGACGGACCGCTGCGATTCTCCATTGCGGTATTCGTTGGCGAGGACGGGGTACTCCCGCTCGTGGACAAAGGCGCGCGACAGGCTCGCCGGCAGCACGGTGAGCGGCGCCGCGTTCTGGACTGAGCCGGGCATCAGGCGGTCACCAGGTCGATGAGTCTCTGGTCCGGACGCGCGCCGATCTTGCTGGCGACGAAGCGCGCATAGTTGGCCGGATGATTGCCGTCGGCCGAGGGCGCATACACCCGGAACATCTCCTCAACTGTTGGCGGCTTGCCCTGCGTGTAGCGCCCGTCGAGATACTGGCCGACCAGCACGCGCAGGATGCGCCAGCCTTCCTCGACCGCTCTCCGGCTCAACTCCTCCCGCGAGGGTCCGGGAAACCGCGCGGACGCCCACGCCACGAAGTCGACGTAACCGCGGTGGGTGGGATACAGCCGGCCGTGCGCGTCGCGCCACTGACGGATGTTTCCCGGATTCGCGTTGCGCTGGGCGCGCGTAGGGTACGGGATCTTGCGCGCCTTGGCCTGCGCCTCGGTCACGAAGAACCCTTCCTTCTCCGCGATGGCGCGTGCCAGTTTCTGAATCAGTTCCATTCGCGTCATGACAGGATCAACCCAGGACTCAGTTGCAGCCCGGTCATCTCACGGCGGCCTGCGCTGGCCTTGGTCGCTGTCATCGCCGCCGATTGCACGGCGCGCGGGTTCTCAACCACCACGCGCACGGTCTCTCTTTCAAAGAACTCCCTGGCTCCAGGCACGGTGATGTTGATCACCGTGGGAGCCGCAGCGGAAGACGGCGTGCCGCCACCTAGCGGCGCCAGCGTCAGGCCCCCAGAGCTCGACTGGAACAGCCCCCCGCCTTGCTGCAGGAGCGACACCGGACGCACGGTGGCCGGGAGTGCCGAAGTGCTCTGACCCGTCGACAGCGCGTACAACTCGACCAGATCGCGGATCTGCGGGCTGCGGATCGCCATGTCCAGGTTGCCGCCGAAGCCCTGCTTGGCGATGTCCACGATCTGCCTCAGCACGCCCTTGTCGCGGATGTCGACGCCATAGGTGGCCTTGATCTTTTCGCGCGCCTTCTCCTCGGCGCCTTTCATGAACAGCCGCACCAGCCCGGCGACCGCTCCGATTCCGGCTCCGATGGCCGCGCCGAGAGGGCCGCCATACTTGAAGCCGATCATCGCGCCGCCGGCGGTCGTCATCGCGAGACCCGATACGCCGCCGCGCTGGAGTCCCATCAGCGCAAGCGTCGCGCCACCCAGCAGTGCGGCATTGGACCGCCCGAGGGCCGAGAGCTTCTGGCCCATGGTGGCGGCTTCCCACGTCACGGCCTTGCCGGGCGCGTACTGGACGCCGCCGCCGAAACCGAGGAAGTCCTTCCACCCGCCGAGCATCCCAGCCCATCCGCCGCCCTTGCCGGACGGAATGAAAGGAGGCGTACCCCACCCTCCGGCCGAGCCGCCAGGAATTGGCCCACCGCCGCTGCCGAATACCGGGGCGGCTCCGACGCCGAGCAGTCCGCCGAACCTGCCGAGCGTGCCCCTGCCGGAGGCGCCTCCGCCAGCTAGCGAGACCCGCGTTCCAGTAAACAACTGCATCAGCATCGCGGCGACGCGCGAGGTGACCACGTCCTTGATGGCGGTCAGCAGACCGGTCTTGAGCGACTTTCCGATGGCCGACCAGATGGACTGCGACTTGGTGAGCAGCGCGTCGAAGACGCCCTCGGCCTGGCGCTTGAAGGAATCGAAGATCCGCTGGTTGTGATCGCGCACCAACTGCGCCTGGCGGATCGCCGCATTCTCGCGCGCCCCCTGGATTGCGGCGTCGGTGGTCTCCTGCTGGAACCGCCGGATCTCATCCCGCTGCGCGGTGAGTTCGGCGATCCGCGCCTGGATTTCGGCGGCCCGGTAGCCGAGCCGCTTAAGCTGCGCCTCTTCCTCGATCACCATCCGCGAGGTTTCGAGGTCGAACAACCGCATGCGGACCTCGTGGACCCGCGTGAGGTACTCGATCTCGATGGCCGCCTTGCGCTGCTCGACGGCAAGCTTCTGCTCGATGGTCTGCGCATTCGTAGCCTCGAGGTCCCGCAGTTGGGCCTCACGCGTGATCCCGGCCCGCGCCTCCTCAATGCCAAGCATCTGCTCCAGGTGATCGAGGTTCCGCTTCGAGATCTCCTCGTTGTAGGCCAGCCGCTGGCTGAACAGGTGCGACTCGATCTCGAGCCGCCGCCGTGTGGCCTCTTCTTCCGCGGCCAGATACTCTGCGAGGTTCTTTCGGTTGGTCTCCTGGACCTCCTTCTGCCAGTTCGTGAGCCGCTCACGAAGCTCGCCGATGACGTTCTCCCACGCCTTGCGCGTGAGTGCGATCCGCTGCTCGTTGCCGCGCTCATCGACGAAGGTGGTCCACTTGCGGATCTGCTCCTGGACCTCGGCCACATCCCGCGCGAATCCCACGAGTCCACGCCGGCGATCTTCTTCGAGCGCCTGTGCGCTCTCGCGCTCCACTTCCAATTGGCGCTTCCGGATCTCGGCAGCCCGTTTCAATGCTTCGAGGTCCGGCTCCGGTGACGTCTCGAGGTAGAGTTTGGGTCCCTCGTAGGTGGGCGGCTCCCACTCACCGGGGAGCCAGCGCTTTTCGCCCAGCAAGCCGCGGATCTGGTCGTCGGTCATCCCCTGCTTGCGCAGGGCATCGACGTTGGTCCGCCCGCTCAACAAATCCTCGCGCAGCGCCTTCCGCTGCATCTCGTCGAAACGGGCCTGAAGCTGATCCTGGGTGTCCTTCCACTGCGAGTAGATGGCGAAGCCCGCGCCCACCACGCCCACCGCGAGCAGAGCGTAAGGATTGATGCTG
>Ga0101944_10006826_pt1 | contig 11854 bp, 8 predicted proteins | sample DewCreD2012metaG_FD_75245 | JGI IMG/M metagenome (GOLD analysis project Ga0101944, IMG submission 75245) | Hot spring sediment bacterial and archeal communities from British Columbia, Canada, to study Microbial Dark Matter (Phase II) - Dewar... ... | reverse complement strand
TAGCCCACCTCGATGATAACCCGCGCCGTAACGGGTGCGGCCCACTCCGCCTGGCCGCAGGGGATCGGCTCGATGCGAGCGTCGGCATGGACGCGCAACCGCCGGAGACGCTCCACCATCGCGCGGTCCACGGGGCCGTCGAACTCAGGCGCAATGACAACCAGGTCGATGTCGCTGTCCGCGCGAGCTGTATCGCGCGCCCGGGAGCCATAGAGAATCGCCCGCGTCGCGTGGATGCCGCTCTGGCGGACCACGTGCAGATACCGCTTCACGGATTCTTCAATTGACCGGTCAACCATTGGATCGCCTCTGCCGCCTGCTGCCAGTCCCGAGCCGCCGCATCGGCCGTGGGCGCAGGAGGCAATTCGATCGGATGGCACCTGGAACCGATGCTTGCGCCCTATTTCATCGTAGATACCACGGTCGTGTTGTTCTGCCTTCAACTGCAGGGTCTTCGGGGCGGGGAACAGTCTTTGTTCCCCCAACAAAGCCATAGGCGGCGATATTGAATCCGGCCTCCAGGCCGATCTGTGGGGCACACTCCTTGATGAGCCATGCCGTTGCAAGTGCGCACGCGCAGGCGGCGTCTTCCAGAGTGGGATTGTGTTGTTCGCGAATCAGTTGCAAGTCCGTGTCGAACAATTCCTGCGTTTGTGTTACGTTCAGCTGTGGCGTCCTTCCGCGGTTCTTAACATCAGCGAGCTTATCCTTGTCAGGTTGCAGGTCATATTGTCGCATCATCATGATGACGATATTGAGCAGTATGGGTCCTTTTTCATTTGCCTGTTCGGACAGGACAGTTGCACCCACCGGCATCTTGCTCGTGTCCAAACCAAATGATCGAAACAGCATAGTACCTGCCATTCGCGCTGCAACCGAAATAGCGGTCTCTGAATGAACCGCGCGACTGCCGCCTCCGAGCCGATTCGCAATAACCTCCGACACCGAACCTGCAGCGTCAAAATGCTTCTTCTCTATTCGGCGCATGGTCTTTCCTAACCAATAACTGCGATGCACTCGCATAGGACGCGGGCGTTTCCCTCTCCACCCGCACGAGACGCCTCGGCATATGAGCCGAAGGCGCTGTAGGACCAATTCCTTCGGTCTATTGACGGGTTCCAGGGTTCCGGTCTGCGTAATCTTATGTTGCAGGCACCCGGCGTCAGGGCTGGCTGGCCGGTGAAATACGCAGAGAGTCAGCAGCATGTATCGAGTCCCTTGCGGGCTCTTCTCTTGTCCCCATTTCTTCCAGTTCTGAAATCAGTTGCTGCACAACGGGGGTTGATTCCTCAGCAAACCAAAGCTGCAGGTGAAGCGGTTGCTCACCCTTTGTCGGGAATGCGACGTACCTCGGATTTCCAAGAGCGTAGACAATCTCATCCTTGTGGCGTTCGCAAAACGCCATCCAGTAACGCGTCGCCTCACGGTTGGAGTATGCGACAGTGGGAAGAACGATGTCGAGATGGCGAAGCTCGCCCGCGGAAACCAGAGCGGCAAGGCTGGGCATCAGGTCCTGCGGCAGCTCCGTGGCCGACCACCCTGTCTGCTCATCGTAGTTCGCGGGGTTGCGCTCGTAGTCCAGGTACTGGTGCACGAATCGCCAGTGGTCGGCCGTCGTGGGTTCTGCAGGAATGAGCGAGCGGACGGCAAAACCGATGGCAAACCCGACGAGGAGCGCTATGACGAGGCTCAGTTTCATCCTGTTGACTCAGCAATAACCAAATAGCCCCTGATAAGACGCGGGCATTTTAGTTTCTACCAGGGTACGCCACCGCCTCTCGGCCCGTACACAGTAACCTGGGTCCACAAGGCTTGCAACCGATGGCGGGTTGGGCTGTCCAATTCTCGCAAAATGGCTTGGGCGAGAAGACTTGCCAGCATCCGGGACGCCGTGGCAAGGCAGGGAGCGCCATCCCGCTCGTGCCTGTCTTGGCCTTTCCGTGCCATGCCAGGTACTGGTGGTCCATCTCGGAAAGTGCATGGTACAATGGCCATGGCTTCGACAGGAACCCTTGTGTGTACCCGGAGAATCTGACATGCGACTTGGAGGACCGACGTTTGGTGACTGCTCCGATCCCGATCGCTGGGTGGCCACGCTGCGCAAGTGCGGCTACTCGGCAGCCTACTGTCCCGTCAATGATGCGGCCGATCCGCAGCAAGTTCGGGCATATGCCGAGGCGGCCGGCAAGGCGAACATCGTCATCGCCGAGGTCGGTGCCTGGAGCAACCCGATGAGCCCGGACGAACCGACGCGGCGGGCGGCGATGGACAAGTGCAAGTCGCAGTTGGCGCTGGCGGAGCAGATCGGCGCGCGGTGCTGCGTCAATATCGCCGGCTCGTGCGGGCAGCAGTGGGACGGGCCCCACCCCGACAATCTGACGACAGAGACGTTCGACAGGATCGTGCAGGTTACCCGCGCCATCATCGACGCGGTCCAGCCGACCCGGACGTTCTATACTCTTGAAACGATGCCGTGGATGTACCCGGACTCGCCGCAGAGCTATCTCGACCTGATCCGGGCGATCGACCGCAAGCAGTTCGCGGTGCACCTCGACCCGGTAAACCTGATCTGCAGCCCGCAGCGGTACTACGCCAGCGGCGAACTCATCAAGGAGTGCTTCGCCAAACTCGGGCCGTACATCAAGAGCTGCCACGCGAAGGACATCCGCCTGTCGGGCAAGCTGACGGTACACCTCGACGAGGTCGCACCCGGCCTGGGCGGCATGGACTACCGCACGTTCCTGCGGGAACTGAACAAGCTCGAACCCGACACGCCGCTGATGCTCGAGCACATGACGCAAGAGGAGGAGTACAAGGCGGCGGCCATGCATATTCACACGCTGGCCAAGGAGGTGGGGGTGGCGATCCTATGAGTCAAGGAGCCGCCTATGGGATGACGGTCACCGGCCGCGAGACGGCGGAGCTTCTGCCGATCGAGGTGGACAGCAGCCCGCTGGAAGCCAGGGAAGCGGCGGGGCCGACGCTGGCGACGATCATTAGCGCGGGCACGGAACTGGCGTAGAACTACCAAGGCAATCAGTTCCCCAGCCGACCGGGCTATGCGGCGGTGTTTCGGGTCGAACAGGTCGGTTCGGAGGTGACGGATGTTGCCCCCGGCGACCTGGTCTTCTGCATGCAGGCACCATGGGCGAAGGTTCCGCCGCAGGAGTGTCAGCAGGCCTGCCAGGGGCTGCTCAACAAAACACTGAACTGGCCGGAGGTGGTGTCTGATTGGACAGCGCGAGCTGGGTGCGGGATCCTTTCGTCCCTGAAGGGACCGAACAACAAGTCCTGGCCCGCTGGACCTGCACAACCACAAACAGGCGGAGCCGGCGAAGGTGTCTCGCCGGCTCCTTTCGTGCTAGCTATCCGACTTGCGGCAGGTTATGGGGTCACGTCGAACTCGGCTTCGTAGTGATCCCAAGCACCCTTCTCGTCCACCGCATCCACGTGGATTTCCACGTAGTCGTCCCACTCGGGTGTCACCTCGCCGGTCCAGGTCCACGAGCCGCTCTGGTCGAGCGCCATGGTCTGGTGCTCGTCGATGCCCAAGTCCCAGAGATCGAGGGTCACCTGGGTGACCGGACTGCCGGCCGCAGTCACCTGGCAGGTGAAGGTGACCGTGGAGGCAACCTGGTAGGTCAACGAGCCATCGATCTGCAGGCCCGTGATCAGCGGCCGCTCGTCAGGCGGAAAGTCGGCCTTGGTGTAGGTGGCTGTGTAGCAGTAGCCGAGCTGCCCGTCGTCGACCGTGATGTTCAGGGTCAGCGACCTCGGGCTGTCGAGCGTACCAGCCGCGCTGATCGTCTTCGTACCCTGCGCGTCGATCATCGTGTACTCGCTGACGGTGATCGCGCCGCTGGTGTCCAGCGTGATGGTGTGCGGGCTGATCGACATCGGTCCATGCGGCGTGTTGTGAAGGTTGCCGTCGCATGGGACCTCCCAGCGCTCGCCGTCCTGCTCGAAGAAGTAGCTGACTGCGTTGCCGACGTCGTCGATCACGATCGTGTCGATGCCGTCATCGTTCTCCCAAGCGCCCGCCAGGGAGCCCTGGCCACCGGGGCCGACCGCGATGGCGGCCACGCCGTAGCCTTCCGCGCCGTCGTTGTCGATAGCCTTGAAGAAAACCATCGCTTCTTCTTCCAAGTAAGGCGTCACTGGCACGTTGGCGGCCGTCCACATGCCATTCGCTCCCTTGGTGAGCGCCACCGAATTGCTGCCGCCCAGCATACTGAGGTCCGCCTTGACCGACTGCACGGTGCCGTCCAGGTCCACGGCCCGGCACGTGAGGTTCAAGGTGCCGGCTTCGCCTGCCTTGAGGTTGCCCGTGGCCGTCGTACTGCTGAAGTAAGGCTTGAGATTCGGCATCGGGTCGAGCTTCACGAAATCGGCCGTGATCATCCCGTAGACGTCGGTCCTCCAGTTCAGGGTCATACGGGTGTCGCTGACCAATTGGCCATCGCCCGAGATGGCCAACGTGTCGCCGTAGTCCGTGGCAATCGTGAAGGCATCGAACGTGATCCGGTTGGCGGCATCCACCGCATACGCATGCGGCGAGACCTGGGCCATGATAGGCATGCCGAAGCCCATCGCGTCCAAAACGACTGGCCGCATCTGGCCGTCGCAAAGAAGTTGGGCCTCAAACGTGCTCCCGAAGTCGACGGGCAGGGACCAGATCTGCGCGACGGCGGCGCCGTCTTCGCCGATAATCAGCGTGACGCTCGTGCCGTCGCCGAGAGGGTCGCCCTGGCTTTCCCAGGCACCGGCCAGACTGGGCAGCGGACGCGGGGCCACAAACACGCCGATGTTGACGGCGGACGTCGCACCGTCATTGTCGGTGGCCTTCAGCGAAACGGTGCGATTGCCCGCGACGCGGGGCGTCAGCGTGCAGTTGCAGGTCCAGGTGTTGGCGCTGCCCAAGAGCACCTCCGCCGCATTCCCGCCGATGGCGGACAGGTCGGCCGTCACTGCCGCGACGGTGCCGTCCGGGTCGATCACGACGCACTGAACGGTCACCTGCTCGGCCTGGTCCTGGATCAGCGGGCCGGCCGGCTGGACCTTGGGGACGTTGATCTGCGGCGCCTGGTTGAGGCCATTGTCTGCGAGAACTTCGACGGTGGCGGTGACGGTGGATTCGTCACCGGCATCGTCGATGACGATGAAAGGAACGCTCATCGTACCGGCCGTGGGGGGCCTGACGCTGACCAGCAGCGACCATGACACGCCATCGCTGCCGGGCTGGAGTTCCACTTCCTCCTGCCGGCCGAGGGCTCGCAGGTCGGCCGAGACCGCGGTGACGACGCCTTCGTCGATCGCGGTGCAGTAGAGCCGCACCACGCCGAGGCGGTCCTTGACGAGGTCGCCGGTGGCTTCAACATGACTGAGCAGTGGGATATCGCGTCCAGGATTCTCGGGTCCCTTTGGATTGCATCCCTCGCTCGTCATCCCAAGGTTGATCGCCGCAACTACCAGTACAAACAGCGCGAGTACAGCCTGACGTCTGAACATGTTGGTTCTCCCAAACCCCTGTTGTGGCTATCACCCCAGGAAGGCCGGCTAACAGTACTGCTACAAGACAATTGTGAAGCAGGGAACGGCTGAATTCACCGCAGTATAACGAGGGAGGTTGCAGGTGGGAAGAACAATCCGCGGAACCCGGGGTCCGATACCCAGCCCCCTTGCAGTACTGCGCAGCGGGCGGATAGACTGGCCCGGTCATTACAGTTACGAGGGAGCCGTGATGCCCAAACCCAACATCCTTCTGATCACCAGCGATCAGCAGCACTTCAGCACACTTGGGACCGATAATCCACGCATCCAGACCCCGGCACTAGATCGCCTTGCGCGGGAGGGCATGCTTTTCGACCGTGCGTACTGCTCCAACCCGGTCTGTTCGCCCAGCCGGGCCAGCATCCTCACCGGCCTCTACCCTGCCTGGCATGGCTGCTGGACGATCGGCGTGAAACTGCCCGAGGACGTGCCGACGGTGAACGATGAGTTCCGCCGGGCAGGCTATGCTACAATGCTGGTCGGCAAAGCCCACTTCCAGCCGACCCGCTGCGAGCCCGGCAGCGAGTCGATCGAATGTCACCCGAAGCTGCGCGACCTGGACTTCTGGCGAAACTTCCACGGGCCGTGGTACGGCTTCGACCACGTGGAGACGGCGCGCATGCACGCCGACGAGCACCTGGTCGGCCAGCACTACGCGATCTGGCTGGAAGAAAAGGGCCTGAAGAATTGGGCAGACTACTTCGCGCCGTGGCCGGCCGACGCGAGCCGGCCGAAGCGTCGTCACGCCTGGGACCTGCCGGCCGAGTTGCACCATTCCACGTGGGTAGCGGAGCGGACGATCGCCAATATCGAGCGGGCCGTGGACCAGGACAAACCGTTCTTCCTCTGGTCAAGTTTCTTCGACCCGCATCCGCCATACCTGGCGCCGCAGCCGTGGGCGTCGATGTACAGGCCGGAAGATATGCAGCCGGGTCGGCTCGCACCTGGCGAGATGGACCACCTGCCGCCGCCGCTGCGGCTCACGCAGCAACCGCGGCCGGACTTTTCCGCCTGGCAGGAAACCCCGTGGGCCAATCACGGCTTCCACTGCCACCTGCACGACGAGGCGGAGTTCCGCAAGGACATGGCCGTGTACTACGGCATGGTGTCGCTGATGGACCAGCAGATCGGGCGGATCCTGCAGGCGCTCGACCAACTGGGCATCGAGGACAACACCCTGGTGCTGTTCACGACCGACCACGGCCATTTCCTGGGGCAGCACGGCTTGGTCGCCAAGGGGGCCTTCCACTTTGAGGACCTGCTGCGGATCCCGATGATCGTGCGCTACCCGGGGCACGTGCCGGCCGCAAAGCGGTGCACCGCCCTGCAGTCGCAGGTGGACTTCGCACCGACGTTCCTGGCAGCCGCGGGCCTGCCCGCGCCCGGGCGGATGCAAGGCGTGAACCAGCTGGAAGTGTGGCGCAACGCGGCGCCCGCTGCTCGCGACCACGTGCTGGTCGAAAACCGCCACCAGCCGACCCGGCTGCACCTGCGGACGTACATCGACAGCCGGTACAAGATCACCGTCTACCGCGGCGCCGACTACGGCGAGATGTTCGACCTGGAAACCGACCCCGGCGAGACCCGCAACCTCTGGGACGATCCCGCAAGCAGCAGTTTGAAGACGCAGTTGCTGCACCGTTTCGTTCAGGCGGAGATCAGCCGGGAACCGACGCGCATGCCCCGGATCGCGGGAGCGTAACGGCAACGACAACAGCCGCGGCAACGACAGTGCCAAGCGCCGAGGAATGGATACGGCCACAAAGACCGGGCAGGAAAACATGGAAGCAAGGCGGCCGGCATCGAATCGGGATGAATCGATGCCGGCCGCGTCATTCCTCAATCTGGCCGTCTGTGCGATCGGGCGGGTCAGTCTGTGATCGTCAGCGTCACCTCGCTGGGATTGCCTTCGGTCGCCTTTTCCACCGAGTCGATACTGACGACAACCGTCTGATCGGTGCCGTCAGCGGGCTTTCTCACAGCCGAGATCGGAAGTGCAGATTCTATCTTGCCTGCGGCGATCTTGATCTTCGTACCCGCTTCGCCGGAAGGAATCGTGTAATCCGTGCCCTGGACCGCGGTGCCCGCGTAGGTCAGGTTGACGGTCACCTCTTCGTAGCTTGCATTGGACAGCCGGACGGTCAGTTGCGTGGCGGCCGGCTCACCGGCGTGCGAAATGGTCGTGCTGCCCAGCAGCAGGGTCACGCTCGGCTGGGTCTCGTCGTCGACAATGGGGATGCTGACCTGCTGCACGCCGCCGTCTTCCTCGGCGTTGGCAACCGAGGTGATCTCGATGTCGATGGTCTTGGCCCCTTCGTAGGTCATGTCATCCACGGCGGTGATCGCCAATTCGGTCTTGCCCTCGAGTTCGCCGGCCGGGATGACAATGGCCGTCTCGCCCGGCGAAACCTTGTAGTCCGTACCCTGCGTGGCGCTGCCGCTGAATTTCAGCACAACCGTCGTGTCCACCGCGCTCAGGGCGGACTGCGTCACCTTCAACGTCGCCTTGCCGCCCCGCTCGGGCAGCGGCGAGCCGGTAACGTTCAGGGTCACCTTCGGCGGGTCAACGTCGTCCTTGATCGTGACGGTGATGATGCCGGTCCCGCCGTCGCCCACGAGATTGGTGATTTTGCTGACGTCCAGAACGACCTTCTCGTCGCCTTCGTAAACCCCCTGAATTTCCGCGGCCAGAGTGATCGTTCCTTCGGTCTGGCCGGCCGGGATCGTGAGCGTGAAGCTCGAGAGGGTATAGTCTTTCATGTACTTGGCAGAGCCGGTCACGGTGAACTCCACCGAGGAGTCGACGGCAATCGCCTTGTCGAGCGTGCCCTTGATCGTGGCCACACCGCCGCGCTCGTCGATCGTCGCGGTGGTTTCGTCCCCGTCACCGTCGTCTTCGCCAGAGTTGCTGCTGACGGTCAACGTGCACTTGGGAGCCTCGTCGTCGTCCTGGAACTTGATCGTGACTTCCTGGCCTTCGGCCTCGGCGGTTATCTCGGCCGGGCCGGTGATCGAATCGATGGCGATGATGATGGTCTCACCGTTGTCGTACTCGTCGTCGTCGATGGAGTTCAGGACGATCTTCTCGCTGGTCTTGCCTGGGGGGATCACGATCCTCGTGTCGGACCGTTTGTAGTCCGCGTCCAGCGTCGCTGTGCCCGAGAAGGCCAGGTGCACCACGACCTCCTCGGCGGCCGGCGCTGACAGCGTGGCGGTAATGGGCACGTCATCATCGATTTCCTCGGGGAGGGGATCGTCGATCGTGCCGATCCGGCTGAGCGAAACAGTCGGCAGGCCGTCGTTGTCGGTAATGGCCAGGCTGAACTGCGTCGGGTCGGTCGCGAGCGTACCGCCGGTCACCGAGTCCACGATGATGACGAGTTCCTTGTCGCCCTCCCGCATCGAGTCGGTCACACCGGTGATGGTGATGCTGGCGGAGGTGGCCCGAGCCGGCACCGTGATTGACATGGCCGAGCGGGTGTAGTCGGTGCCCGATACGGCCGTACCCTCAAAGCGCAAGGCCACCTCGACCGGCTGGGCCGATGCGGCACTGAGTGTGGCGGTAATGACCGCCACCTCGCCGTCCTCGGCAATGGCGGTCTTATCGATAGTCACGCTGACAGAGGGGTTGCCACCGAGTATACCGCCGGGACAGCCGCCGGCCGCGAGGGCAACCAAAGCCGCCAGGATCAACCCTGATAGCGTCCGCTTCATGAAGGATCCTCCACAACTAGAACACCCCTGCCAGCCGCAGCTCTCACTGGCGTCGGCTGCTGCAACACCTGTACGGAAAGCATGATAACCGCAGTCAGCCGTTGAATCGATATGCTGTCTGCAACCATAGGTATCGGCATTCCGGGCGAGCGGACCAAACCTTGAAGCGACCCCGGTAGGTGCTTTGCAGCGATTAGCCGTCCGATAAGGCGGATTCATGCAGCCAGACGCAGCCGCTCCTGTCGGGCAAGACGGGCATATGGCAGGCAGCAAGAAAGGGGCGGCTGCGGTCCGACACATCCACCGTGCTGGAGGTCGGACCGCAACCGGGTATCTAGAATCAGGCACTATTTCCATCGTCCTTGGGGCCCAAGGACTTTAGGTAACCGCTATTCCCACTCGATCGTGCTGGGCGGCTTGGACGAGATGTCATACACCACCCGGTTGACCCCTTTGACCTCGTTGATGATCCGGTTGCTGGCCCGGGCGAGCAGTTCGTAGTCCACCCGCGTCCAGTCGGCTGTCATGAAGTCGGTGGTGTCGACACAGCGGATGGCGATCACGTGCTGGCCTTCGTAGGCGCGGGCATCCCCCATGACGCCCACGCTGGACACCGGCAGCAGCACCGCGAAGGCCTGGGCGATCTTCTGGTACCAGTTGGCGGCTCGGATCTCTTCCAGCAGGATTGCGTCCGCCTGGCGGAGGATCTTGAGCCGCTCCGGCGTGATATCGCCGATCACGCGCACCGCCAGCCCCGGGCCCGGGAACGGGTGCCGCCAGACGATCTCGTCGGGCAGGCCGAGCTGCTCGCCCACCTGGCGCACCTCGTCCTTGAACAACTCTCGGAACGGCTCGATCAGTTCGAAGCCTAACTGCTCCGGCAGACCGCCGACGTTGTGGTGCAGCTTGATGTTGGCCGCGGTACCCGCCACATTCTGGCCGGACTCAATCACGTCGGGGTAGAGCGTGCCTTGGGCCAAGTACCGGGCGTTGCGGATGCCGCAGGCCTCGGCCTTGAAGACCTCGATGAACTCGTGGCCGATGATCTTCCGCTTGTCCTGCGGGTTCTTCACGCCGCGCAGGCGCGACAGAAAGCGGTCGGCAGCGTCTACCACCCGCAGGTCGAGCCGGAAATGGCCGCGGAAGGTCGCCTCGACCATCTCGGCCTCGTTCTGCCGCAGCAGGCCGTTGTCCACGAAAATGCAGGTCAGCCGATCACCCAGCGCCTTGTGGAGCAGCACGGCTGCAACAGATGAATCGACACCGCCCGACAGGCCGCAGATCACCCGCTCATCGGGTTTGACGCGCCTGGCGATCGAACGGACCGTCTCGTCGATAAACGAGCCGATCTTCCAGTCGCCTTCGGCCTTGCACACCTCGTACAGGAAGTTCCGCAGGATCTGCGAACCGTAAGGTGTGTGTGTCACCTCGGGGTGGAACTGTACCCCGTAGATCGGCCGGCTCGCATGCTTGACTGCGGCGATCGGGCAATTGGCGGTGGTCGCCAGCGGGATGAAGTCCGTAGACAGGTCATCGACCACGTCGCCGTGGCTCATCCAGACGCTCATCTGCTCGGGCACGTGGGCGAGCAGTTCGTCGGAGTGGGTAACGGTCAGCTGTGTCCGGCCGTACTCGCGGGCCTTGGCACTGCCGACCTTGCATCCCAGCAGCAGGCAGGCCAGTTGCAGCCCGTAGCAGATGCCCAGCACGGGCAGGCCGATATCGAGCAGCTGCTTGTCGCAGCGGGGTGCACCGTCCTCGTATACGCTGGAAGGCCCGCCGGAAAAGATGAGTCCCACGGCGTTGATGTCGCGCAACTGCGCGGGCGTGACGGTCGGCGGTACGATGATGCTGTATACGTGGTTCTCGCGGATGCGCCGCGCGATCAGCTGTGTGTATTGCGAGCCGAAGTCGATGACGGCTATCGTCTGCCTCATTTTGCCGGATCCCTCGATGGCTGGCCGGTTGCCATCCCGTAATGCGACCGAGCGAAACAGGAAAACGAATATTTTAGCAGCCCGAAACGCCATGGCCAGCAACGGCGGGTTTGATCGAAGTCGCCCGGCAGTTGCGGAGGAGGGATGTGGTCAACAAAGACCGGCACCAGCAGGCACAAGACCTGATCCCGCGGGAACCGGGACAGACGCAGGCGGGTCTTCGTTCGTAGTTCCGCGTTTACGCAGGTAATCCTGGCCCCTGCCAGAGGGATCTTGCCATGATCCAGGCTCTGCCGGCGATGTGTTTGGAACCTGCCCGGCACCCGGTCAGGCCGGCTTGGCAGTCGCGCCGACCTTCGCCAACGTCTGCTCGATCTTCTCGGCCATGGTCTCGGCGGTGAACGGCTTGACCACGTAGTTGTTCACCCCGGCCTTGAGGGCCTCCAGTACGCGGGTCTTTTCGGCCTCCGTCGTACACATGATGATCGGCAGGTTCTTATCCGTCTGGCGGACGGCCTTGATGAGGCTCAGGCCGTCCATGTTCGGCATGTTCCAATCGACCAGCATCAGGTCGGGGCGGGTCTGCTTGAGGACCTGTAGAGCCTCGAGGCCGTCGCCAGCCTCCAGCGTCTCGCTGTATCCCAGTTGCCCGA
>Ga0101944_10006825_pt1 | contig 11861 bp, 11 predicted proteins | sample DewCreD2012metaG_FD_75245 | JGI IMG/M metagenome (GOLD analysis project Ga0101944, IMG submission 75245) | Hot spring sediment bacterial and archeal communities from British Columbia, Canada, to study Microbial Dark Matter (Phase II) - Dewar... ... | reverse complement strand
GGCCCCTCAAGACCCGCACAGAGGGTTGCCATGCCGATTCTGAGAACCAGAAACCGCACCATCGCCGTCCGCCTCAGCGACCACGAGTACGCCGAATTGATGAGACTCGCCGCCAGCCGCGGCGCCCACAGCACCTCCGACGTCGCCCGCCAGGCGCTCGCCGAGTTCCTGCGCCGGGAAGGCGTCGCCACCGCCGCCGAGCCCGTCCAGGAGCGCATCGCCCAGCTCGAATCCGAAATGAAAAAGCTGAGCCGTGTCCTCGCTACCCTGGCCTCCGTGGCCAAAGATCAGTCCTGAGGTCCGCCATGACGAAGCTGCTGCTCTGCCTCCTCTCCCTCGCGGCCGCCGCCGCCGCCCAATCCGCGGCCCCCGCCGCCACCCCCATCGCCTCCGCGCCCGCCCTCCCCGAGTCCTCCTACATCCTCGGCCCCGGCGACGAACTCGTCATCCGCGCCCTCGAAGCCGAGGAAATCAGCGAAAAGCCCGTGCGCGTCGACATGGCCGGCTTCATCCGCCTGCCCCTCGCCGGCCGCCTCAAGGCCGGCGGCCTTACCCTCGAACAACTCACCGCCGACCTCAACGCCCGCCTCAAAGAGTACATCCTCGAACCCCAGGTCGCCGTCTCCGTCACCCAGTTCCGCAGCCAGCCCGTCTCCGTCATCGGCGCCGTCAAACAGCCCGGCGTCCACCAGCTCGAAGGCCGCAAAACCCTGGTCGAGTTGCTCTCCCTGGCCGGCGGCCTCGCCCCCGATGCCGGCTTTACCGTCACCATCACCCGCCGCATCGAATTCGGCCCCATCCCCCTCCCCTCCGCCCAAACCGACCCCTCCGGCCGCTTCAGCATCGCCGAAATCGACTTGAACCCCGTCATGGAGGCCCGCAACCCGCTCGGCAACATCGAAATCTGCCCCTACGACGTCGTCTCCGTCCCCAGGGCCGAACTCGTCTACGTCATCGGTCAGGTCCGCCGCTCCGGCGGCTTCCCCCTCAAGGAAAGGGAATCCCTCACCGTGCTCCAGGCCCTCGCCCTGGCCGAAGGACTCGAAAAAGTCTCCGCCCCCCAGGCCGCCAGAATCCTCCGCCAGCCCCCCGGCGCCGCCCAGCGCGTCGAAATCGCCGTCAACGTCAAGAAAATCCTCGAAGGCAAGGCCGACGATGTCCCCCTCCAGCCCCAGGACATCCTCTTCATCCCCATAAACGCCGCCAAAGCCGCCAGCCTGCGCGCCGTCGAGGCCGCCATCAGCATCGGCACCGGCGTCGTGGTCTACCGCCGCTGGTAGCCCGCCCCGCCGTCCCCCCAGGAGTGGAAGCATGAAACAATTGCCCGAACCCGGCAAGTCCGAGGAAGCCCGCCTTCCCGTGCGCTACGAGTACCTCGAGCTGCCTTCGCCCGATGCCTCCGCCGAACACGAAGGCCCCACCCTCCTCGACTACTGGCGCACCCTCAAGCGCAACAAGGGCGCCTTGGCCCTGTTCGCCCTCGGCGGCATCGTCGCCGCCGTCCTCTTCTCCCTCCCCCAAACCCCGGTCTACCAGGCCAAAATGACCCTGGAGATCCTCAACCTCAACGAAAACGTCCTCAACCGCCGCCAGCTCGAGCCCACCGAGGCCCCCGCCGGCTCCCCCGAGCTCGACATCCGCACCCAGGTCCGCATCCTTCAATCCGAGGCCCTCGTGGAGCGCGTCCTCGACAAGCTCGGCGCCCCGCGCCCGGCCGAAGCCGCCGGCGATCGCAGCCGGATCTCCGCCTGGCGTGAGTCGCTCGGACTGAAAACCCCGCCCGCCCCCGCGCCCGAGGCCCTGGTGAGCCAGGCGCTCCGCAGCCTCAAGGCCCAGGCGCTCCCTCAGACCCGCCTCGTCGAGGTCAAATACGACTCCATCGACCCCAACGCCGCCGCGCGGTTCCTCAACACCCTCGCCGCCGAGTTCATGGAGCAGAACCTCGAAGTCCGCTGGGACACCACCCAGAAAACCGGCCAGTGGCTCACCCGTCAGCTCCAGGAAATGAAAATCAAGCTCGAACGCTCCGAAGACGAGCTCCAGCAGTACGCCCGCACCGCCGGCCTCATGTTTACCGCCGAAAAAGACAACGTCGCCGAGCAGAAGCTCCGCCAGATCCAGGAGGAACTCTCCCGCGCCCAGGCCGACCGCGCCTCCAAACAGGCCCGCTACGAACAGGCCCGCGCCGCCCCCCCAGAGACCCTCCCCGAAATCCTCGAAGACCCCACCCTCCGCGCCGACGGCGCCAAGCTCACCGACCTCCGCCGCCAGCTCGCCGAGCTGCGCGCCACCCTCACCCCCGCCAACCCCAGGGTCCTCAAGGTCCAGGCCCAGATCGCCGCCCTCGAAGGCCCCTTCGAGCGCCAGCGGCAGAACGTCCTGGCCCGCATCGGCAACGAGTACGAGTCCGCCCTGCGGCGCGAAAAATTGCTCGCCCGCGACTACGACGCGCAGTCCAAGGTCGTCAACGACCAGGCCGCCCGCGCCGTCCACTACAACATCCTCCGGCGCGAAGTCGATACCCAGCGCTCGCTCTACGAGGCCATGCTCCAGCGGGTCAAAGAGTACGGAATCGCCTCCGCCATGCAGGCCTCCAACGTCCGCGTCGTCGATAAGGCCAAGCCGCCGCGCTTCCCCTACAAGCCCAACTACCCCCTGAACTCGGCCCTCGGCCTCATGCTCGGCCTCATGCTCGGCGTCGCCTTCGTCCTCATCCGCGAGCGCGCCGACCGGACGATTCAAGCCCCCGGTGAGGTCTCGCTCTGGCTGGACGCGCCCGAGCTCGGCGTCATCCCTTGCGCGCACCGCCACGGCCTGCTCTCGGGCTACTACCGGCATCGCCGCGGCGGAGAGGACGGCGGAAAACGCCCGGCGGGAAAAACCGGCCTCGAGGTCGAGCTCGCCACCGCCAACCGCAGCGGAGCGGTCCTGGCCGAAAGCTTCCGCGCCACCCTCACCTCCATCCTGTTTTCCAGCAAGAACGGCCACGCCCCCAAAGTCCTGGTCTTCACCAGCCCCAGCCCGCGGGAAGGGAAGTCCACCGTCGTCAGCAACCTGGGCCTGGCGCTGGCCGAGATCAACCGCCGCGTCCTCATCGTCGACGCCGACCTGCGCAAGCCCCGCCAGCACGATATCTTCGGCGTGCCCAACGACTACGGCCTCGGAGACCTCCTCGGCGGGGATCCGCCGCCCGAGGGGCGGAACGGGGTCATTCGCGAGACCAGCCACCCCCGGCTCTTTGTGGCGCCGGCCGGGAAGCACGCCGCCGGCGGCAGCGCGGCCAATCTGCTCTATTCGCCGAAGCTGCCGGAGTTCCTGGCCCAGGTCAGGGAGGAGTTCGACGCGGTGCTGGTCGACACGCCGCCTATGCTGACCATGCCGGACGCCCGCGTGGCCGGGCGGCTCAGCGACGGGGTGGTGCTGGTGGTGCGCTCCAGGCAGACCACCCGGGAAATGGCCCAGGCGGCGGCCCAGAAGCTGGCCGAAGACGGAACGGTGATTCTGGGAACGGTCCTGAACGATTGGGACCCGAAAGCCTCCGCCGGCGGATATTACGGCTACCACCGTGGCTACTACTACAAGCCCTACTCCGAAAAACGATAACGGGGGACTGCCTACTCTGCCTCGATCGCAAGGGGGACTGCCTACTCTGCCTCGAGCGCAGCGAGTGGGCAGAGCGGGCTGTCCCCCTTGCAGCGGCCCCGCACTACCGCAGCGTCTGCACAGAGCGGGCTGTCCCCCTTGCCTGTAGGGGCCGCTCGCGAGCGGCCCCCGGTGCCTCTCACCGCTTCTTGACCACCTGCCAAATCGAATCCGGGGTGAACGGCGCGGCCCGAACCACAGGGGCCACCAACATAGGGCAATCTCATGCAAGCGCAACAGGTCACTGATCTGATTCCTGGACCGGATCTCGAAGAGACCGCGCCGGCGCGTTCAACGTGGTGCCGGACATTAGCCAAGAAAACGCTGCCCACAGGTCTGCAAAACGCGATTCGGCTTGCCATTGCCGCGATTTCCGGAGCACGAATCTTCGCCGGCGATTACCTGCGGTTTCTGGCTCATTCCGGTATCGCGAACCAGGACTCGGAAGAGACGCTTCGTGCCAGGATTACCGCGGGTTACCACGTGGTCGAGAAAGGGCTGTCGCATTACGAACCAAGGCCGGGCTTTGGTAAAGAAACGGCAATTGCTCTGGCGGATTCGTTGAAGAGATACCGGCGCGCGGGATACCGGCGGGACTGCTCGCAATACCAGTCTGGAGTCGCAGTCCTTCGCTGCTATCGCCAATTTCAGGAGAGGGCGGGCGCAACTGTCACGCCTGAAGTAGAGCAGGTTCTGACTGACGCGGCCCACGAACCACATCAGGCGTGTGGCGGATCCCGTGAGATCCAGGGCGAAACACTGCTCGCCGATTGGCGGGCTGATTTTCGCTGCTTGGCGAAAAGCCGGCACTCGATCAGGCATTTCTCACAGGAACCGGTGAGCATTGACGCAGTACTGCGAGCGATCGACTTGGCCCGGTCGGCGCCCTCGGCCTGCAACCGGCAGCCCGTCCGCGTTCATGTTTTAAGAAAGCGCAATGAGATTGAGGATATCTTGGAAATCCAGGGCGGGGCCAGGGGCTTCATTCAGTTGATCGATCTGCTTCTGATCATCACCGCGGACATGAGAAGCTACTTCGGATGTGCGGAACGTGCCCTCGGATTCGTGGATGGCGGCTTGTTCGCCATGACGCTGATCTACGCCCTGTGCTACGAAGGGATTGGCTCCTGTCCTCTGCACACCGCGCTGCAACCTTGGCAGGAGGGGCGAATCCGCCGCATCGCAGGGTTGGGCGACCCTGAAGCACTGGTTGTGATGCTTGGCGTCGGCCGTGTCCCGGACAAACTGAAAGTAGCGTACTCTCACCGAAAACCACTCCAAGAGTACGTTGTGCTTCACTAAGCACATTCACTTCAGAGCTTGGCTTCAACCACCGAATCCCATGTCCCGTTCCCGGCAAATCCTAATTAACGCCGTGGCTCAGTGGGCGGTGACGGGCCTGAGCGCGATTCTGGGTCTGCTCATCGTCCCCTTCCTGATCCTCAAGCTGGGTCAGGACGGCTACGGGTTGGTGGTCATCATCCTGGGCATCGCGGGAATCTGCGCCCTGGCGGACATGGGTATTTCGGGAGCGCTGGCCCGCCAGTTGGCCGAGTCCCTCGGACGAAAGGACAATGATGCTTTTAACGAATACGCCTCCACGGCGTCCATCATCAACCTGGCGGTAGGGGGAGCCTGCGCCCTCTCGGTGCTGCTCCTGGCCGTGCCCATGGCCCGGGCCTTCCGCCTGCCGGAAGCGCTCTTCCGGGATGGCGTAATTCTGCTGCGCACCTTCGGCGCGGCGCACGTGCTGCTGACCTTTGCCATGTTCACCCCTCGGGCCGTGCTGGCGAGTCATAACCGCTTTGACTTGGCCTGTGTGATCGATGCCGCGCGGCGGCTGATGCAAACGGTAGGCCTGTTCGTCGTCCTCAGCCTGACATCGCTGGGGCTGGTGGGCTGGGCGCTGGTCTGCATCCTGGTGGACACGGCGGTCGCGGGCCTCCTCTGGCGGGCGGCCTTCCGGGCGGAGCGGCGCCTCCGCATCTCCCAGCGCTGGTTCCGGCGCGGCCGTGTGCGCAGCTTGTACGGCCTGGGCGGTCACCTGACCGTGCTTCAGGTGAGCGGACAATTGAGCGTGAGCGCCGATCCCTTTATTTTGACGGCCTGTCTGGGTCCAGCGTCCGTCAGCTTTTACCGGCCTCCGTCTCAGGCCATGGGAGCGATATCGCAGTTGGTGATGACGCTGGCGGGTCAGTTGCATCCGCTGGCCACGCAGGCGCACGTCCAGGGCGACCGGGAATCGCTGAAGCGGATTCTGTTTCAGGGCACCAAGTTCACCATGCTCATGGGGTCCGTAGCCTGCGCGATTGTGATTTCGCTGGCGGAACCGTTGTGCAAGGTGTGGCTCGGCGGGGCGCTTGGAGAAGGCTATAAGACGGCGGCGGCGGTGCTGACGATTCAGGCGGTGACGGCGCTGGGTGCGTTTGCGGCGGGCACCCAATGGCCGGTGCTGCTGGGGATGAGGAAGACGGCGTTCGCGGCGTACGGCCGGCTGGCGCTGGCGCTGGTGAATATCGCGGCTTCGTGGCTCCTGGTCCGCTACGCGCGCCTGGGGGTAATTGGAGTGGTGATTCCAACGATGGTGATCGAGCTCGTTTGGCGGCCAGTGTTGGGGTGGTATGTGTGCAGAGCTGTGGCATTCTCGGTGCGCGAATACCTTCAGGATGCCTACCTGGCCCCGCTCATGATTGGCTCCGCTGTGGCGGGGCTGGGACTTCAACTTCGGGTCCTCGCACCTGTAAAAGATCCTTGGAGCCTGGCCTTAATGGCCAGCATACTTGGGGGGGCAAGCGCGGCGCTCATATGGTTTGCAGGGTTAAGCGGTGCGGAGCGCAAGAAGGTGCGCGGCGCTTTGCAGCCGCTTGCCGCCCATCCTACGGCTGTGGCCAGGTTAGGTTGAATGAACACCCCAGCGCTGAACAATCACTTCTTGTTGGTGGGTAATGGTGTGTATACGAACCGCGGATGTGAGGCGATTGTACGAGGCACGATGGATATTTTGCGCGGCGCCTTTGGCCATCAAGCCTCTGCGGACCTCGCCTGTTTTGGGGACCCTGTAATGTGCGAGAAGCAGGCCGGTGAGGAAAGCGACCCTGGCATTAGGCGCACCTATTCGCTTTCTGTGCCGACGTCGCGTTGGGAGCGGTGGGCGCGTGGTATTAATCACCGTGCGCTTCTACACCTGCCCTGGCCGGAGGCTTTCCGTATACCGGGCAGCTATAGAGTGATAACGGAATCCCTGAGAAACACGTCGGCAGCCCTTCAGGTCGGTGGCGACAACTACTCTTTGGACTATGGTTTTCCGGTTGCTTTCATGGAGTTGGACCGTTGTATTCAAGACGCAGGAGTCCCGCTTGTAATTTGGGGTGCCTCCATAGGTCCCTTCCACGCCCGGCCTACGTTCGCCAGAAAGATGTTCAAGCACCTCAAAAGCGTGTCGGCGATCTTTGTACGCGAGACCTTAACGCAGGAGTACCTTTTCAGAAATGGAGTCCGCGAAAACGTTCACTTCATGCCGGACCCGGCATTCCTTATGCGGGCCGAGGCCCCACCTCCTCGCAAAATGTTGCAGAGGCCGCCGCTTCGGTCAATTGGCATAAACCTCAGTCCGCTTTACGGGAAATACGTTTGCAAAGATCGCGCCGACGAGTGGCTGTCCGTGTGTGTGGATCTAGTTGTTTCTGTTCAAAACCGAACAGCAAGACCCATTGTGCTGGTACCTCACGTTGTGGACCCGCGGCCACCGAACGACGATCATTACTTCTTGGAACGCGTGGCGGAAGAAGCCCGCCGCAACGGAGCCGGCGAACTTATTGTGGTTGGAAGGGATCTGTCTGCTGCTGAGACTAAGTGGCTGATCAGCAACTGTGCGGTGTTTGGCGGTGCCAGAATGCATTCGGTCATTGCCGCTTTGTCTACATGCACACCTACGTTGGCGTTTGCATACAGCACAAAGGCTAAGGGTCTCGTGCAGGATGTCCTCGGTACGCGTGACTATGTCATCGATGCCTCCGCGTTTCAGCCGCAGGCCGTTACAGAGAGATTAGCCACGCTCCTGTCGCGAGAAAAGGAAGTGCGCCTAACGTTAGAAAACCGCATGCCGGCAATTCTTCGGCTGGCTCGGCGCGCGGGCGAGGAGCTGCGATCAATCCTGTCTGCGGGCGCCTGAGAAGACCTAGAATCACGTGTTGGGCCATGGCTGGCCTTATTGTCAGGCAGTGCTTGGCGTGGTTGCTTCACCGGGCGCCGGACGTACGGGGTTTGCCCAGGGTGGCCGGGGCCGTGCATACGTTCGCCTGTAATTTGGGAGAGCCTGTGGTCACCGCCGACATGCGGCTGGGCTATCGTGTACGGGTCGACCTGCGAACTCGGACCGAACGGCTGGCGTATTGGACTGGGCTCTACGACGACTGGCTAATACGCTCGGCCGCCCGCTACTTGTGTTCTAGGCCAGGGGCCGTTGCTCTGGACGTCGGTGCGAACATCGGCTTTTGGACGTTAGGCTTGGTGGCGGCGTCGGGCGGGAACTGCCACATCCACGCGTTCGAGCCTGTGCCGTGCAACTACAGGAGGCTGGAGGAGAATTTGTCCCTGAATACGAATCTTTTGGGAGCACCCGCCACGGCACATCCCTTTGGTCTCTCGGATGGGGATACGCAGGTCGAAGTGAGCCTGCGGGAGGACTTTGAAGCCGGAGCGGACACTGGAAATGCAGCCGTGGTCATCGATCATTCCGATCGGCGCTTTCGGTGCCTGTGGGTTCAAATGAGGAAACTGGACTCAGTTGCCGACGAACTCGGTCTTGGCAGACTTGACTTTATCAAACTGGACATTGAGGGGCACGAAGACAAAGCCCTCGCAGGAGCCGCAGAGACAGTAGCACGATTTCGGCCCCTCATTTTAACGGAAATCAACGAACCCTACTATGAGCGCCGGGGGCTGGATGCTACGTGCGTCTTTCAGGATTGGATGTCCAGGAATGATTACGTAGCCGCGTTCGCATGTGGGCGGTCGTGGGTGGTTGCTGCATTAGAGCGGCGGAAACGGGGCTTGGACAATGTACTTCTGCTGCCCGCTGAATTCCGACAGGAAATCATCGCGCTTGTGAACTAGCAATGCCAGATGCCGACGGCGCACCGACGCTGTTCTCTTTCGACTACCCGCCGAATGACGGGGGGATTGCCCGGTTGTGCTCGGAGATCGCGAGCGGTCTAGCCAGGGCTGGGGTGAAGTTGCAAGTGTTGTCACAACTCCCGCCGGACGGGAGCCGGACGCCCCCGCCGGTGGGACGGGAAATCAGGGTCACCAGCCGCCGGCCGTGGCGAGAGTTTTATGCTTGGCGCGAGCTATTGAGGCTCCACGGCCAGGGACCCGTGCTTTGCGGCATCTGGTACCCGGAGGGGTTACTGGCGCTGCTGGCAGGCCTCCGGCCGCTGGTGATCCTGGCGCACGGCTCGGAGCTAATGCCGGCCCGCGCCTTCTGGAGGCGCGGACTCTGGCGTTGGCTGTGCCGGCGAGTGTGCCAATCGGCAGATTTGGTGGTTGCCAACAGCGGGTACACACAGCGTTTGGTTTTGAGGGTGGCGCCCAGGGCAAGGGTGGCCGCTGTTCCTTTGGGCGTCGACCCCTTACGGTTCCGTCCCGGCGATAAAGAGTCCGCCAAACGGCGGTTCGGGGCCGAAGGCCGGACCGTGCTGTCCTCGGTATCGAGGCTCCATGCTTACAAGGGGCACGACACGGTGCTGCGAGCCCTGGCGGAGCTTCCCGAAGCACAGCGAGGCCGCCTGCTGTACCTGATCGCTGGAAAGGGACCTTCCGAAAAGGAGCTTCGGAAGTTGGCCCAGGCCCTGCGGCTGGAAGATCAGGTTCGTTTTCTCGGCTTCGTGCCGGAGGAGGACCTGCCGGAGCTTTACCGTGCCTCGGACCTGTTTGTCCTGTGCACACGGGAGGCCGCAGAGCAGCAAGAGGTGGAAGGGTTCGGCCTCGTCTTTCTGGAGGCCCAGGCTTGTGGAACGCCGGTGGTGGGCACGCGCACAGGGGGAATCCCGGACGCCATACGCGAGGGCGAAGGGGGCTGGCTGATTGAGCAGGATGACGCAGTGCGCTTGGCGCAGATCCTAAACCGTCTGGCTGCCGATCCCGACGAGTTCCGCGCCGCAGGGCTCAGGGCGCGCCAGCGCATAGAACGGGAATGCGCCTGGAGTCACTATCTGGATCATTTGGCCGCGGCCTTGACCCAAGCAGGAGTGCGCCTTGATTGATGGACAGGGCGTGACGGTGGTCGTCCCCACGTTGAACCGCGGGGCGTACGTGGTGGATTGCATTTGTGATCTGCTGGCGCAAGACTACCGGCCACTGGAGATTCTGGTGGTTGACCAGTCTGAAAACATCCCGGCGCGCGTCGCGCAATTGGTGGAGGCCCACCCTGGTTTGATTACCTATCACCACGTGCGGTTCCGGGGCTCAGCTAGAGCCCGGAATTTCGGGTGGCAGCGTGCACAGTATGAAACGATTGTGTATTTGGATGATGATATCCGGTGCGGTCCGTGGTTTGTTAAGGAGCTTGTTAGGGTTCTAGATACTCCGGGTGTGGGTGTGGCGGCGGGCGGACTGCAACCGGTCCCGGGCCACATAGCTGGCTATAGCTTAGCTAGAAGAAGGATGGATGCGGGCAAGTTCCGAACCTGGACGGGGACCCCGTTAGCCGGCTTCGAAGCAGAGGGGGAGTGGAATGCGGACCACGCCTTGGAAGGTGATTTCGCGGTACGCCGTAGAGTGATGGAGGCGGTTGGGGGGTTCGATGAAGCGTTTGAGGTGCCCGCTGCTTTGTACGAAGGGACGGACCTCTGTCTGCGAATTAAAAGGGCGGGTTTCAGCGTGCGCTTCAATGGCCGGGCAAGAATTTTGCATTTGGGGGCGCCGGTTGGGGGCAATCGAGTAACAAACTGGCCAATGTATGTCTATGGCCTTGCGCACAATAGGGCCATTTTAATTCGGCGGCACGTTCCCGTGTACTTCTGGCCGACGGCGGTTGCGCGGCTGGCTTTGCTGGTGCTCTCCTACGCCGCGCACTACCGCGCGTCAAAAGCGATTGCCACGGGCTTGCAGGGTTTCGCCCAGGGCTGGCGCGCAGCCGCCCTGCCGGTCAAGTGCACGCGGTTCGATGCGGTGGGATCCGGCGCCGGCTGCGGTGGCCCGGCCGGGCCGCACGCACGATTTTGAACACGTGCCGGAGCAAGGGGGCAATATCCGCCTTCTCAGGGAACATAACGCCGAGCTTACCGGTCTTCCGCGCAATGGTTATCAAGACACCGTGAACGAGATCCGTTGACCGTTATGCCTCTTAGCAGTTGGTACATAATACGGGTGGATGATGTACACGAACAGATGGACAAAAACCGCTTTCTTGACCTCAAGCAATTACTGCTGACATACAGAATACGGCCTTTAGTTGGGGTTATTCCACAGTGGAAGTTGCATGACTCAAGCAATGCGCTGAAATGGCCCCATTTCTGGGAGCAGATGTGTGAGTGTCAACGCGCCCTGGGATGGACGGTTGCCATGCACGGCTTCACGCACGAACCCCACACCAGGCAGCCTGGACTACTGGGAATATGCCGGGCCAGTGAATTCGCGGGGCTTCCTTACCATGTACAAAGGGAGTTTCTCGAACGAGGCAAGGAAGTACTTGAAACAAATGGAATAGAGACTGACATATTTATGGCGCCATGGCATTCTTTTGATATAAATACCCTCAGGGCCTTACGAGACTGCGGCTTCAGGTGGATTACAGACAGATACGGTATTGCCCCGAGGAAACGTCTTAGAGGGATTAGGATAGGGGTGGTGCCACAACAGTTTGAGAAGCCAAGGCGCATGCCGGTTGGTCTGTGGACGTTCGCCATTCATCCAGATGGATTACACAAGTCAGGACTGGAGAGGATGGAGAAATTCTTTGAGGCACATGGGAAAGACTGTGTGGCGTTCGGCACTGCTGTGGGATACCGGCTGCCGTGGTATTTGCGCCCCGGGGACGTGGGCTTCCGGGCGGTGTTACGGGCCTACCGCTGGTATCGCCTGAGGCGTGGGTACTGTGATGCGGTGTAGGGCCGACTAGCGCCTGGCCGTAGTGTGGTGTTCGATCGGCGCGGCCGCGCCGCGGGTGAATTCCAGCCTTCCCGGTCCGGATGCGTCCAACGGCTGGCGCCGTGGAGCAG
>Ga0101944_10006823_pt1 | contig 11864 bp, 9 predicted proteins | sample DewCreD2012metaG_FD_75245 | JGI IMG/M metagenome (GOLD analysis project Ga0101944, IMG submission 75245) | Hot spring sediment bacterial and archeal communities from British Columbia, Canada, to study Microbial Dark Matter (Phase II) - Dewar... ... | reverse complement strand
AACCAACCGATCCCAACAAATCGAATCAGCACGGAAGCGGCTGTAAACATTAAGGTCTGTTATTTCAGCATAATGCCCGTGGCCATACGACCCGAACCCGGGCCATCCACCCGGGCGGAGTGATACAGACCATTGCTGCACATTGTACAAATACCTGCTTTTTCGATTTGAGCATCCGGGATGCCATACGAAAGGGCAATCTGCCGGTTTGCCTCGTGTAAATCAAGCAGGTATTTGTTTCCGTTGTGTTTTCTGAAAATAGTTTCCTTTTGCTGAAATTGCGAAAATTCCGACCACACATTCTCTCCCACTTCGTAACAGCAGGGACCGGCTGAGGGACCGATGCAACAAAACAGGTCGGCCGGCAGGCAGGAAAAGGATCTCATCATTTCATCTATGGTCCTGCCCAGAATATTTCTGGCCGTTCCGCGCCATCCGCTGTGAACCGATGCAATAATTTGTTTTTCAGGATCGTACAAAAGAACGGGGACGCAGTCGGCGGTTAATGATATCAGCAAAATATTTTTTTCGGCCGTAATAAGTGAGTCATTATCCTGTATTGCTGTTTGTTTGCTGTAAAAACCGTTGTCGTTATGAATGTGCCGGATAATCCGGACATGATTACTGTGGGTTTGTCTGCAGAATACAAACTGCTGGGGGCTTACAGACATTGCTTCTGCGAGCATTTCTCTGGAACGGACAGACAGGACGTCGTTTTCATCGCCGGGCGAACCCATTGAAAACGGAGCTCCATTTACCCCATGTCGTGTGGTTGAAAAATGCAGAATGCTTTTAGTAAAAGGTTGCAGCAGCGAAAAGCGGAGCAGTTTAATGCCGTTTATTTCTTCGTAATACGCCATAAAAAAAATCCCGCCACAGGGGCGGGACTTTAATTCAATTGTTTTTTAGAATTCCCACAGGTCGTGTTCAATCTTAAACATCCAGTCTTTTATACGTTCCGATTCCAGCAGGGCATCCAATCCCTTTTTGTATTCAGAAATGGTTCTGTTTTCGTACACGTTGGTTTCGTAAAAGATGAAACTGCTGAAACGGCGTTTGAAAAAGATATCATCGTAGGTTCTTCGTTCGGCATCATTGTTCGGGTTAAATACCTCGTGGTTGGCAAGGATAGGACGTACCGCCAGATAGTATACCCAGAACATTTTTTTCATGGTCAGTTCCACATCATCCCCCGAGGCGCTAACATCTTCTTCGCCGATGGCCTTTTTGGGAGGTGCCATACGTATGGGACACATGGAAACAATGCGCACTTCAAGTTTCGCCCGTTGTTTGTCGAAATACCATACTTCTTTTAGCATCAGACGTGATACTTCTCCCAGATTACGGGTACCTTTAACCTTCTTCTCAACCATTTCACCGGTTTCGGGATTTTCAACAAAAGTGGTACTTTCCACCGCATCAAACTTCTCGTCTATGGTTGCAATCGTAAGTGGCACGGTAAATTCATCATCATCGTACACTTCAAGGTCTCCGGCTTCTATAGATTCCAGAAACAGGGAAATCAAACTGTAACGGCTGTTTTCAATCCTGTTGACATTGATAGGATAATAAAGAGGATGATTGATCTTTTCTTTCAGATCAAGCATGCGCCACATCATCTTTGTCCACATCATATCTGCCTCGCGGATATGATGATAGGGAACAGGTTTGCGTGCAGGAACATGCTCTTTCACATATATACCGTCCAACACCGTCGGATCGGTGGGCTGTGAAAAAAGCCCCGGCTGCATCAGCCCTGTTAATACCAGAAGAAAAAACAGCTTTTTCATATTGCTTGTTATTGGATTTTTAATTTGATGGTACCGATATTGGAAATCACACCATCGGGACGTTTACACTTAACATCGCTGAAATAAACGCTCTGGCCGGTGGGAATTTTCTGAATCAGAGCCAGCTGTTCGGGAGTAATCCTTGAACTGTTTGATGTTTTTGATTCTTCGAAACCCTTGATGGTTGCCGAAACGGTAAAGCCCACCACGTCAAATTTCAGGTCAAAGTCGAAGTTTTCAAGGTCTGCCTTAACACCCATCTGGCTTAAGAGAAGACTCTTTGGAATACTTCCGCTCTTCATATTTGCCACTTTGGGAACGGGGTCAGGTACACGTTTTACCCTGAATTCCATACTTCCCATGGGACGTACCTTTCCGTTATCATCTTTTACGCTTACACTTATGGTTGCTTTTCCCATTGTTTTAACCTGTGCAATATAACCCGTTGCGCCCTTTGAAAGAGATCCCTGAGAAATATTGGCACTGATCTGATCGGCTCTGAAACCTGATACTGAAATATCAATGGGATTAGGTACACCAATATAAAGTACATTCATCTTGGTTGGAGAAATTACGGCCTGAGGTTTTGCTACCATATAATCCAGACTGTAGCTGCCACCCACCTTAATGGGATAGGTCTTATACTCATTCGTTACGGGATTTTTTACCTGAATAATAGCTGAATAAGAATGTGCTCCGATTCCCGGATTCTGAATCAAATATTTGCCGACTCCACGTTCAACAGGAACTGAATCAATGGTTCCTGTTAATTCGCCTTTGGTTGAGTCATAACCGGAACCTACAAATATTTTGGGCTTATCTGTTGTACTGAAAGCTGCAATAAAAAGTTCAGCTTCGTAATTATCTCCGGCGACAATATTATTTGATTTAGGTACTACACGTGGGGCAATGGTATCAAATTTAAAATCGCTGGCTCCGATAGACGACAACAATTTATTAACAACGGTGGCTTCAGCATTTTTCACCTGATTCTGAATCTGAGTCAACATGGTGATTACTGCTGCCAGCGGTATTTCTGCAAATGTGTTGGTTTCCCAGTACTTTTCGAAAGGTTTGTCGGGAGATGCATCGGGGTTGTCGGCGGTATTAATACCCAGGTCACCCAGTTTTTCAATTTCTTTGGGTTTTTCGGGTATATCAATTTGGGGGTTATTCAGCAAGGCAATCAGGTCTTCGCGATATTTGTTGAGTTTGTTTTTCAACTCTCTTGATTTACCACCCGAACCATCAATAGATTCACCGATAAGAATGTGGTGCGGTTTATCTACGTTATCCTTTGCTGCAAGATTCTTAATATCGGCTCCTTCGGCTTCTTCCCGGGTTTTTCCGTCAGCTGCCATAAAAAGCTCGATTTTAAGTTCTTTAATGTAAGTATCCAGTTCTTCTGAATATTGTTTTGCCTTTAAAGCCGCTTCATAATAAGGAGTAACCTTTTTAGGGTCGTTCGCCTTTGCCGCTTCTAGGGCAGAATACATATATGCATTCTTTTGTGTAAATACTTCGTTGGTAGCTTCCAGACCTTTATTAACTACAATAAAAGCGTCCAGAATCTCCTTCGAAACGTTCAACGCCAACATACAGGTCAGCATCAGGTACATCATACCGATCATCTTCTGACGAGGCGTTTCCGGACAATTCGTGGCACCCATAGTTTATAACACTTCTTTTAATTAAAACTCCAGAATCGGTAAATTATTGTTTCGGAAAGTTCATGGCCGAAAGCATGTTGCCATAAATGGTATTCATGGCCGACAGGTTCAGACCCAACTTCGAAACTTCTTCGCGGTAGCGTTTTACATCATCAACAGAATCTTTCATATTCTGCATGATTTCTTCCATACCACCAAAGAGTTTTTTAGCCGATTCGAGATGTTCGTTGGATCCCTGTAACTGCATTTCATAAACAGCGTTCAGCGCGGTCAGATTTTTGGTAATCATAACCAGCTGCTGTGAATATGAACGTGATCCTTCGGTGATCGAATCAAAGTCCTTATTGATAGATTCGGTGATTCTTGAATATGACTGAGCGACTTCTGAACCTACTGATGAAATCTGACCTGCCATATTATTAAATGAAGAAGTAAGTGTATTGGCAGATTCTTTACCGGCATTTACAATCGCATTGGAAAGGTTATTTCCGGCTTCGTTCATTTTTTCGGTCAGACCGTTTCCGGCTTCCTTCACTTTACCGGCAAACTGTTCGGTAGTGCTGGTAAGAACCTGGCTGGTCTTTTCATATGTGTTCGATAAATTACCGGCGGTGCTGTTTAATGTCTGTGCTGACTGTCCATAAATGTCAGCAAATTCGTTTACTTTCTGACTTGCCTTTTCGAAACTGGCAACATAGTTGTTGGTAGCAACAGTAGCGTTTGAAACGTCGGCTATTTTTTCGGTGGTCTGATTCAGATCACGCAATCCGTTACCTAATTTGTCAAACAGTTCAGGTGTAATCTGAGCCGAATTCAGAAGTTCATCAAATTTTTCAAGAGCCGATTTTTTAGGAGACGGTTTTGAAAGTTCAACGGTGTCTTCAATATTATCGTGCATTCCAGCAAGTTCAGGATACACAAGACTCCAGTCATACTCTTCATGTAATGGTTCGAATGCTGAAGTAAAAAAGATAAATGCTTCGGTAGAAAGACCGATAACAAGCATAAAGCCCGCACCCGGCCAGTGCATGATTTTAAACATAGCTCCTACAAGTACTACGGATGCCCCCCATCCGTATACTTTTGCCATGAAAAGTTTCCACCCTCTGGTTTGAACAATTTCGGTAATATTAAATCCCATAATTCAGTTTTTTTTGGTTTTGACTCAGTTATTTTTTGGAAAAAGTTTCATACTAATAAACCTGCGATCCCGAACCATTGTCGTTGAAATCGCGGCCAAGATAAGAACGTACGCAACGGAAGCCGATGTATGACTTGGCGGTGTCCTGATACTCATAAGTACGCGTACCGCACTGCATATAATAGCTGATATCTTTCCATGATCCGCCGCGAACCACTTTGCGTTTACGTACGGGGGGATCGTTGGGAAGGGATTCGTACTGATAGTCAGGGCTCAGGTCATCGGTCCATGAGTATGCCGATTCATCGAAGGCGTTGGAGGTCCACTCCGCCACATTTCCGCCCATGTCGTAAAGGCCCCATTCGTTGGGATCGTAGTGAGCCACCATGAGGGGATAAAATCCTCCGTCAGCCGGATAGTTACCGCGCAGGGGTTTGAAGTTGGCCACATAACATCCTTTGTAGTTGTTGGTATAGTAACCTCCCCAGGGGTACATTGACTGTTTCAGACCACCACGTGCAGCATATTCCCATTCGGATTCGGTGGGAAGACGGTAATCCTGAACGAACACTTCCCCGCTTTCGCCAAGAAATCCGTTCAGCAACTGGGTGCGCCATACGCAGAATGCACGTGCCTGTCTCCACGACACTCCCACAACGGGATAAATGTCGAAGGCAGGATGCCAGAAATACATTTTGGCATAGGGTTCATTAAATGAATAAGTAAAGTCACTGATCCAGCAAAGAGTATCGGGGTATACATTAATAACATCCCGTACAATATACGAAGATCTGTCTTTAACAGGAATCCTCTGACCCTTGGTGGGACTCTTGTAATTATAGTCGGTGATTTCACCGTCATATTTTTCTTCATCATAGTTCCATGCGCGGCGGTACTCATTGTTGAAATCGTACTTTTTCGCGGCCTGAACCAGATCAATACGCCAGTATTCGTAATTCAGTTTGCGTGAATCAATGTCTTTCCGGCGGTAGAACCTTTCTTCGGGTCTCAGATAAAGGGGTTCCACAATGTCGCGGTGTTCTTTATCGTCCCATTTAATTCTTACGGTCCAGTCGAGATACGGCGGGGTAAGGGGATCTCCCCACACGTCTTCCTCAATCAGGAATTCGTTGAACTGGGCGCCAAGCAGAACTCTGGCAAGAGAGTCTTTCACCCAGTAAACGAACTGACGGTACTCGTTGTTAATAATTTCGGTTTCATCCATCCAGAAAGACGGAACAGAAACCGTTTTTGTTTCGGCGGTCATAGCCCAGGGAACATCCTGGTCGTTGGGCCCCATGTTGTAACTTCCCTGAGGAATAAACAACATACCATAAGGTTGGGGTTCGTACCAGACTTCTCTGTCCTGAACACCGATAAGCTCACCGTTTTGTGTAGTACAACTACTTAAAACAGCGGCTGCCATAAAAAACAGAACCAAATTTCTCATATTACCTCCAAGTATATGAATTTGTTTTCTTTGCATATTACAAAAATCTGACACTCTTGTAAGAGTTTGTTGTTTTGGATTTTTTGACATTAAAGCAATAACGGACCATGATTTCGAGTGATCCGTTTTCATATTGTCTCAGTGCGGAAGTGGTGAAGTCGTAAGCAAGTCCGAAGCCCACATCCATCTGTGTATTATATCCGACCATGGCCGTCATGGCGTCTTTGGTTCTGTAAGTAAATCCACCCCAGAACTGTTTGTTGTAAAGAAGGATGGCATTAAAGTCATACTGAGCGGTTGCGCCATCAAATTTAACAAAGAGAGAAGGCCGCAGTTCGAACTGGGGATCGGGAAGCTGCCAGAAGTACGCAGCAGTAACATAATAGTGACGGCGAACAAAAGGATTTTTTCCTTCTTCGTATTTTAACTGGGGTTGTGTTAAGTGTGTGGTTGAAATTCCGAGGTAGAGGTCTTTTGAGCGGTAAAAAGCTCCGAAATTGGCATCAAACACAATTTTACTTTCGCTGTGCGGTATTGCAGGGTCCAGATATACATTGGTTCCATCCACCAGAGAGTTGGGAGACTTGAGTTCCTGGGCATCAAATGCCTTTTGCATCATTCCGAGGCCCAGACCGAGACCCAGAAGACCATCGCCAACGGCAAGATGATAGGAATAGGCGAGGTTCATGTGGAAATCCTTGTTAAATCCCAGTTTATCCTGAATAATATTGATGCCCACACCACTGTTGATCTGAGCTACAGGCATATGGGCGGCAAATGTCGTGGTAAGGGGGTGACCCTCGAAGCCCATCCACTGGTTGCGGTTAATTGCAGAAACGCAAATTGCCTGATTCAGACCGGCAAAACCCGGATTAACTGCCAGATGGTTGAATGAGTTCAGACTCATTTGCGGATCTTGCTGTGAAAACGCCTGGTTTACAAGCAGTAAGATGAAAGCGATTCCTAAAACTTTTCTCATATCTCTCCAGTAATAGATAACTATTCTTGTTTGAAAACGGTAAAGTAAGCAAAAATATTTTTCCAAACCAAATTTTATTAACAGAAAATGTTGATAAAGTCAAAATCTTCCATTTCTACGGTAAATTTATAAAAAAGTTTAAATTTCATAAATATTTTTAATTCTGAATTTTACCAAAACCGATCCTTTTTCCGCCAATGTATTGATTTTCGGGGGTAAAAAACAGGGCATTAAAAAGATAAAAATACAGAGATTCTGTAGGAGGACATTACATCAGATAAATTTCTGATAAAAGCGGATTAGTTTTTCGGGAATTTCTCCGTTCATGGTTTCCATGTAGTCTTCTTTCAGACACGAAAGCATTACTTTTCTATATCCCGGAATGTCCATCTGAACCCACCAGCGATCGGACAACTGGCTCTGGTAAAAGGTAAGGGTTCCGTATTCCTGTGTTTCTGTCAGGTATATCCTGAAATTTTTCTTCTGGCTTGCGGGATTTTCCGGATTACGGTGAAAATGACCTTCGCAGTAATACCAGAGCATCTGGGCCGTAAGGAAAGACGAGGTATTGTGCGGATCATCGCATACGGGCAAATGGTCGAGGCAGAAAATCCTGTTTTTTTCAGAGACACCGGCAAAGCGGCAAAGGCGGCACGCATCGTAGGCAGAAAAGCCGACTGGATTGGCAAGTTCGGCGGCAGGCGCATCGGATACTTTTACTGCATTCAAATCGAAGCTGAAGATCTGACTGTCTCGTATCACCGGCTCGGCAGGTGACAGGTCCTTTACCAGCATACCCATCCGAACTGAATCAAGCAGCATTTTCCGGTACCGGTCCTGATTTCTCGTGGTATTCAGAAACGACTGCATTCCCAGGTTGGTATAATTAAAGAGCCGGTTATCCTTATCGGTGATAATTTTTCTGAAACCATCCGCATCACCGCTTTCTTCGCTCAGGGGAAGATAGGGAGATACTCCTGTAATCAGCACCTGTTTCCCCTGCTTTTTTATTGTATAATATAATAATGTATTAATATCCTTAACAGAAGACAGGATAACGACATTTATTTTCAATGATATGAGCCGGTCAATTATTTCGGAGAAGGTTTCGTCAGAATCTTGCGGCATTATGTAATATCCGAGATCTATCAATGTTGCTTTTGCCGGGAATGGGGAAGAAAGGGAGTAGAAACGCCGACGGACCTGCATGGCGAAGGTATCGGATAAGTCGGATAATACAGGATCAGAGACTGATAGCAGTGCGATGGCCTGTTTATGGTCTTTAACGGAATCTATGTTTTCATGACCGGCAAAGCGGACATGATCCATTACTTTTCCCTGCTGTTTGTTGCCGGATGTAAAATAATCGCTAACAGAATACAGATGCTTCTGCCCACTCATTTTTTACGCTTGCTTTTTACCGGACCTTTTTCGATAATTTCCTTAACATCGGCATAGGTCAGGTTTTCGGGTTTTTTGTCGCGCGGTATTTTGTAGTTCCCTTTAAGATAACTGATATATGGACCATATTTGCCGTTCAGTACCTTGATTTCGGGATCTTCGGTAAACGTAAGAATAATATTCTGTTCGTCTCTTACGCGTTTTTCGGAGATGAGTTCTTTGGCTCTCGGCAAGCCGATAGTAAGCGGGTTGTCGGTTTTGGCGAGAGAGAAATACTTCTTTTCGAAATAAATATACGGTCCGAACCGGCCGATATTGACGGTAACGGGTTCATTGCCGATCTTTCCGACCTCACGCGGGAAAGCCAGAAACGACATGGCCTGCTCCAGCGTCACGCTGTCCATGTCGAACCCTTTGGGCAAACTTGCAAAACGCGGTTTTTCGTCGGCCTGTGATTCACCGATCTGTACAAAAGGACCATAACGGCCGATTTTGACATATACGGGAAGGCCGCTCTGCGGGTCATTGCCCAGCAAGCGCTCACCCACTCTCTTCTCTTTCAGTTCCATGGCAACAGAAACCTGCGGGTGGAATTTTTTATAGAACGAGTCTATCATCTTCTGCCACATAAGCTTTCCTTCTGCAATACGGTCGAATTCCTTTTCTACCGAAGCGGTAAACTGGTAGTTCATGATTTCGGGAAAATGGGCCAACAAAAACTCGGTAACGGCCTTTCCCATATCAGTAGGTTTCAGTTTTGCTTTTTCGAATCCTATGGTTTCCTTTTTCTTGTCTTCTTTAATCTGACTTCCCTTCAGCACCAGCGTTTCCACGAGTCTTTCCACTCCCTGAATGTCTCCTTTTTCAACATAACCCCGATCCTGAATCGTAGAAATAATGGGGGCATAGGTAGAAGGACGGCCGATTCCCAGTTCCTCCAGTTTTTTTACCAGACTGGCTTCGGTAAAGCGAAAGGGTTGCTGGGAAAACTTCTTCAGGGCATTTATCGTTTCCCTGTTCAGCTCCTGACCCGGTTTAAGGGGGGGCAGCATCATGTTTTCCGGACTTTCCTGTTCGTCGTCGGAAGATTCCCGGTATACTTTTAAAAACCCCTCAAACTGAATGGTTTCGCCATGTGCCTGAAACATCTGATCGGGACTTTTAGAGATGCTGACAGAAATAACGGTTTTCAGAATCTGTGCATCGGCCATCTGCGATGCCATGGTTCTTTTTCTGATCAGGTCGTACAGCCGTTTTTCATTGGAGGTTCCGGTAATTGTCTTGCGGTCAAAATAAGTGGGACGAATGGCTTCGTGTGCTTCCTGTGCGCCTTTTGATTTGGTTTGGAATTGCCGTGTTTTGCAGTATTCTTCGCCGAATTCTGAAATGATTTCATTTTTGGCAGCCGCTATTGCCATATTCGATAAATGTACCGAATCGGTTCGCATATAGGTAATATGTCCCGATTCATATAGTTTCTGTGCCAGCAACATGGTTTGTGAAACCGAAAAACCGAGTTTACGGCTGGCTTCCTGCTGAAGGGTGGAGGTTGTAAAGGGAGGCGCGGGAGATTTAACCGAAGGTTTGGTAATAACATCGGTTACGGTAAATGAAGAGTCTTTGCATAATTCCAGAAATTTCCGGGTTTTTTCGATATCCTGAAAATTCTTCTGAAGTTCTGCTTTCAGCTCGAAAGGTTTTCCGTTTTTATCTTTCCCTGAAAAAACAGCGGTAACACGAAAGTACGAGGAAGACTGAAATTCTTTAATTTCTTTTTCCTTTTCAACGATAAGCCGAACGGCGACTGACTGAACCCGGCCGGCAGACAATTTGGGCTTTACCTTTTTCCAGAGGACGGGAGACAGTTCGAATCCCACCAGACGGTCCAGAATCCGCCTTGCCTGCTGCGCATCCACCAGGGCAATATTGATTTCGCGGGGATTTTTAATGGCATTCTGAATGGCATCTTTGGTAATTTCGTTGAAGGTAATCCGGTACGATTTCTTTTTCTTCACATTCAGCACTTCCGCCAGATGCCACGCAATGGCTTCTCCTTCGCGGTCTTCGTCGGTTGCCAGCCATACCACATCCGATTCGTTTACCATTTTCTGTAGTGCAGCGACCTGTTTTTTCTTTGCCGGATCCACTTCATAATTGGGTAAATAATTTTTATCAACGTCTATTCCCAGTTTTTTCTTTGAAAGGTCGCGGATGTGTCCAAAGCTGGACAGTACATGAAAACCCTTACCTAAAAACTTCTCGATCGTTTTTGCCTTTGCAGGCGACTCAACAATAACAAGATTTTCTGCCATTTTTTATTTAAATTTGCGGCTGCAATTTATAAATTATTATAATTCCAAAGGCCGTTTTTTAATAATGTATTTACAAAACACTCAGAATGACGGACGAACAAAATAAAAAGAAAGCCGGGAAAAAAGCCGGAAAGAGCAACCGGCTGATATGGATCATTTGGATCATTTGCCTTTTTCCCGTTGTCTCGGGAAGTCTCTTTTTTCTTCTGGTCAGCAAAGGGGTTTTTGGCTATATGCCCACCTTCAAGGAGCTTGAAAATCCCAGAAGCATGCTGGCTACCGAAGTCATTTCGTCCGACAGTGTGATTCTGGGTAACTTTTTCAGAGAAAACCGCACACAGGCCGATTTTTCGGAAATTTCCCCCTGGATGATTAAAGCGCTTATTGCTACCGAAGACATTCGTTTTCACGAACATGCCGGAATTGATGTTAAGGCGCTAGGACGTGTTTTTTCGGGACTGATTTCGGGACAATCCAAGGGCGGTGGCAGTACCATTACCCAGTAGCTTTCAAAAATGCTGTTTCCCCGCGAAGATCTGTCGGGAAAACTCGATATGGCCATACGAAAATTCAGGGAATGGGTAATCGCTGTTAAAATTGAGCGCAAATTTACCAAAGAAGAGATACTGACCATGTATCTCAACAAGTTCGATTTTCTTAATCTCGCAGTGGGTATTCGCTCGGCCTCCCACGTCTATTTTAACACCACACCCGACAGTCTTAAGCCCGAAGAAGCTGCGATGCTGGTGGGAATGTGCAAAAACCCCTCCCTGTTTAACCCGTTGCGCCGGCCCGAAGAGACCCGTGAAAGGAGAAACGTGGTACTGGCACAAATGATGAAATACGGGTTTATTGACCGGGCAACATACGATTCTCTCTCTGCACTTCCCCTAACCCTCAAGTATCAGAAGGTTGATCATAAAGAAGGACTTGCCCCTTATTTCAGGGAATATCTGCGTCTGGTGATGTCGGCAAAAAAACCGGAAAAAAAGAATTACATTGACATGGTAAAATACCGCGATGATTCGCTGGAATGGGCAACCAATCCCCTTTACGGATGGTGTAATAAAAACCTGAAGCCGGATGGAACCCCTTATGATTTGTACAGTGACGGTCTGAAG
>Ga0101944_10006822_pt1 | contig 11867 bp, 11 predicted proteins | sample DewCreD2012metaG_FD_75245 | JGI IMG/M metagenome (GOLD analysis project Ga0101944, IMG submission 75245) | Hot spring sediment bacterial and archeal communities from British Columbia, Canada, to study Microbial Dark Matter (Phase II) - Dewar... ... | reverse complement strand
TGTCGCGCTCGGCCGCGTAGGCGACGACCTTGCCCGCGCCGCCGGCCAGATCCGCGGCGAAGATCGCGATCAGCGCGAGTCCGATCACGATGATGATCATCTGGAAAAAGTCGGTCAGCGCGACCGACCACATGCCGCCGAACAGCGTGTAGACGAGCACGACGAGCGTGCCGATCACCATGCCCTGCGCCACGCTGATCGCGCCGCCCGACAGCAGATTGAACACGACGCCGAGCGCGGTGATCTGCGCGGCGACCCAGCCGAGATACGAGATCAGGATCACGACCGCGCTGAAGATCTCCACACCCTTGCCGAAGCGCCGGCGGTAGAAGTCGCCGATCGTCAGCAGGTCCATCTTGTACAGCCGGCGCGCGAAGAACATGCCGACGAGCACCAGACACAGACCCGCACCGAACGGATCCTCGACCGTCTTCGACAGTCCGCCCTCGACGAACTTGGACGGGATGCCGAGCACCGTTTCCGAGCCGAACCACGTCGCAAAGGTCGTCGCGACGATGATGTACAGGGGAAGCGAACGGCCCGCGATCGCGTAATCCGCGGTGTTCCTCACGCGTGACGCCGCGTACAGCCCGATCGCGATCGACGCCAGCAGGTAAAGGACCACGAATAGGATCAGCGTCATGGCGTCGGCCCGCGGGGAAAGTGGCGGCGATTATAGGAACGTCATCGGGCCGGCGAGCCGTCGCGCGTGCGCGCGGCGCGCGGACCGTGCCGCGCGCGCAACGGCGCGCTCAATCGCGCCGGCGCCAGACCATCCAGCGCTCGCGGCCGGCGAATACGGCGATCGACTCGCCCGGCGAAATCGGTTCGTCTTCGGCGCACTCGAACGCGGGCGCGAGCAACGCATCGAGTTCGGCGCGCGACATCGCGAAAGGCGGCCCGCGGCGCGGCTCGGGCGGCGCGGGATCGACGAAAAAGAACCCGGCGAGCGGCGCTTCGGGTTTCAGCAGCGCCGCGCAGCGCGCGGCGTAGCCCGGCCACAGGCGCGGCGGCAGCGCGCACAGGAACGCGCGCTCGTAGATCGCATCGAACGGCGCGGCGGCAAAGGCGAAGAAGTCGGCCCGGCGCAGAACGCGGTCGGCGACATCGGGTGGCAGCGCTGCGCGTGCCCGCGCGAGCGCGGCCTCGGCGATGTCGATCGACAGCACATCGAGACCCGCGGCGTCCAGAAACGCCGCCTCGTACGCGCTGCCGCAGCCCGGGATCAGCACACGCGCGCCCGGTGCGAGCGGCGCCCGCGCGAGCCAGCGCACGAGCGCCGGTGGCACCGCGCCCTGATCCCACGGCGTGAAGTTCGCCGCGAATCGCTCGTCCCAGAACGCCGCCTGCGCAGGATCGCGGGTCGTGAACTCGGGCATCGCGGGCCTACATGCTGCGAAACAGGTGCGCGAAGCTGCGACTGACTTCGATCCGTTCGGGCCGGTGCTTCAGCGCGAGCGACAGCCGGTCGTCCTCGCGCACGACGTGCGCGATTGCGGTCGAGTTGACGATCGTTGCTCGATGCACTTGCCAGAAGACCTCGGGTTCGAGCTCGTCGAGCAACTCCTTCAGCGGCTTGCGGATCAGCGATTCGGCCTCGCGCGTGACGACCCGCGTGTACTTCAGGTCCGACTGGAAGTACAGCACGTCGGTGACCGGAATCAACCGGATCTGGTTGCCGATCGACGCCTGGATCCACTTCAATCGGGCCGGGTTCGGTTTGCCGAGCGCTGCGGCGACCTGCGCCAGCACGCGCGCCATGTCGTCTGCCGACGGCGCGGCTTCCCTCACCCGCGCCTTCAGCCGTTCGACCGTCTCGCGCAGACGCGCGATGGTGGCGGGCTTGAGCACGTAGTCGAGCGCGCCGCGCTCAAAGGCCTCGACCGCGTACCGGTCGTACGCGGTTACGAAGACGATGTGCGCGAGCCCCTTGATCTGCGCGGCCGCCTGCAGCCCGGTCATGCCCGGCATCTCGATGTCGAGGAAGACGATGTCGGGCCGATCGCGCGCGACGAGCCGCACCGCTTCTTCGCCGTGCGCCGCCGCGCCGACGATCGCAAGCTCGGGCCACAGCGCGGCGAGCGCTTCGGCGAGCTGCGCGCGCAGCAGCGGCTCGTCGTCGGCGATGATCGCGGTCGTTCTTCTTTCGTTCATGTTGCGGGCCTTTCGTCGGTCGGCGGCAGAGAACCCCGCACGCGTGCCCATTCCTCGCTCGACATCACGAGCACGCGCGGTTCGCGCTCGGCCGGCGCTGCGGCGGGCTCGCGCGGAATCCGCAGCTTCGCCACCGTGCCGCGCGGCGCGTTCGCGGCGACGGTCAGTTGCGCGGCATCGCCGTACGTGAGCCACAGGCGGCCGCGCGCGTTGGCCAGCCCGGCGCCGGTCGACGCCTCGGTGACCGGCGGCTCTTTCGCTTCGGCGATGCCGGCGCCCGTGTCCGAGACTTCGATGACGAGGTCGTCGCCTGCGTCGCGAGCGAGAACTTCGACCCGGCCGCCTTCGACGAGCGGCGCGATGCCGTGCTTGATGGCGTTCTCGACCAGCGTCAGCAACACCAGCGGCGGCAACTCGACCGCGCGCAGCGGCTCCGGCACGTCGACGGCGAATTCGAGTCGTCCGCCGAGCCGCATCCGCATGATGTCGAGGTAGTGCCGCACGTGGTCGGCCTCGCGGCCGAGCGTCACGCGCCGGGCGCGCATATCGGGGACGGAGGTGCGCAGGTATTCGATCAGCGCATCGGTCATCGCGAGCGCATCGGGCGAGTTCTTCTGGATGAGATAGCGCAGGTTGGCGAGCGTGTTGTACAGGAAGTGCGGCTCGACCTGCGCCTGCAGCAGGCGCAATTCGCTTTCGGCGCTCTGCCGCGCGAGACGTTCGGACGCCGCCTCGGCCCTCAGCGCGCGCGTGATCGACGCGCGTTCGCGCCGGCGCAGCCGCGCGACGAGATCCGGAACGACGAACGCGACCACGACGTAGCCCCCGAGCAGCCAGCCGATCGAGCCGAAGGTGTCGCGCGCCCAATCGCCGAACGCGCCATGCCAGTCCGGATCGGCGCTCAGGAAGTGCCAGACGAGCAGCAGCGCGGCGACGCCCGCCGTCGCCTGGATCGCCGGACCGATCGACGCGGCGAAGTACCCGACGCGGAACCCGACCCAGCAGCCCGCGGCCGTCGTCGCGATCGCGTACAGCAGGAAGTGCGTGGCAGCCAGCGCGATCACGCGGTACGGCAGCGGCCGATCCACGGCGAACGCGGGCCAGACCATCAGCCACAATGCGACCGCGTACGCCAGCGCGAGCCAGATCGCATTTCGGCGCGCCCACGCGAGCGCCGCGTCGATGTCGGCGGCCTCGGTCGGCAGCGGCCACCGCCCGAGCAGAAGCAACGCAAAGATCCGATGGCGCAAGCGCATGCCGCGCATGCTGCAGCCGGATCGCGCGCGCCGCAAGCACGACGGCGACGGGCTGCATCCGTCGCGGCACGAGCCGCGGCGGATGCGGCGCGAAGCGAGGAGCCGCTAGCCCGGCACCCTCGGAATCCCGCCGCGGCCGCGGCGCTGCGCGCGCTCCAGAAGATAGGCGTCGTCGGCCTTCGACGCCGGCGTACGCACCGACGCCGGGCCGACGCCGCCCGGCGCCGCGGGCAGCACGAGGTTGGCGTTCCAGCTTTCGCCCGCGCGCATCGCGAGCGGCGCGGGAAACGCGTCGACCTCGTTCGCATCGATCCACGGCGCGACGCTGCCGACGGCGAGCTTCACGCGCGGGCGGATCGCTACCTCGGCGACGCGACCGCGCTGGCCCCAGCGAACGATCAACGTGTTGCCGGTGGTCGTCGGCCCGATCTTGTCGGTGATCGCCACATCGCGTCGCACGCCGTGGTTGCGAAACATCATGAACTCCTCGAACAGCATCGCGATGTCCTCGCGTGTCGTCGAGTAGTTGTATTCGTCGGTCGAGCGGTCGGCCGAGAAGAATCCGCCGACCTGCTGCGGCGTGTAGGCGCGCTGCGCTGGCGTGGCGATCTCACCATGGAACTTCACCTGCGCGAGCCCGCGCATTTCGGCCGACTGCAGCGGAGACTGGCGCGCCAGCTCGTCGGAAGGCAGCTGCGCATTCGCAAAACGCGGACCGAGGTTGTCCCACACGGTCGCGGCGCTGTTCAGTGCGCCACGCGCCGACGGCGGCAGGAAGTCGCCCGCGTGCGCCAGCTCGTGGTACATCAGCCAGCCCGCTTCGTACAGCAGGTAGTCGACCGTGCGCGGCAGCCGCGACGTCGGCGGCCACGGCAGGAAGATGTTGTTGTTGGCGAGCGTGTAGCGCCACACGCCCGAGTAGGCGAGGTCGCGGTCGAAGTCGGAGCGGAAATCGGGCGCCTCGTTGATCACGTCGCGCTGCTCGGGCGTCAGCCAGAAGTTGTCGGCGTCCAGATAGATCGCGCCGGTCAGCGCGTAGTAGAAGGACGGGCGCACCTGCGCGCCGATGACGATCGCGGTCACGCCGTTGAGCAGCCTGCGGATGTCGGCCTTGTCGGCGCCGGCGATGAATTGCTCGAACGCCGCTCCCATCCAGTCGTGCGACACGAGCACGCGGTCCATGATCTGCGCGACCGTCGGCTCGGCACCGCCCGTGGTCTGGTGCAGGAAAGGCAGTGTGGCGAGCGTGCACGCGTTCTTTCCCGGGTCGGTCCAGCGCAGCGCCGCGTCATAGGTGCAGCGGACCAGATCGGCCGCGAACGGGCTCGTCGCCTTGTACGGATACACGCGCGAGACGTGCATCCCGCTGAAGACGTGCGAATTGCTGTTGTCGGGCGCCTGCGCGTAGTTCTCGACGAGCACGAGCGCGTCGTCGCTGTCGGTCGCGCCCGCCGCCGTGCGGCGAGTGACCCGAAAGCGCAGCAGGGTGTCGACGCTCACGTCTGGGGCGGTGAAGAGCACGCGGTTCGGGTCGGCGGTATCGAGCGCGACGGCCGGCCCATCAATCTGTGTCCACGTCTGCGTGTCACCCGCGGACAGCGCCGGCCATGCGCGCAACGAAACCTTGCCGCCCTTGCGGACGGACTGATCGACGCGCAGCACGACGTCGCTCGCCCCCGTGGCGGCTGCCGCGTTCACGCTGACGGTGGCCGAGCGCGCGTCCCCACCGGCGTCGGTGAAGTCGACGCGAAACGTGTAGGTGCCCGCCGCAGGCGGCTCGAAACTGATGGTCTGCGTCCGGTCCGACAGCAACGCGACGGTCGGTCCGCCGATCTGGGTCCATCGCACGCTGCTCAACGGGCCCGTGCATCCGGCGACGGTGGCGCCCGCCGCTTTGCCGACCGTGACGGAGGCGTCCGCATAGGTCGAGAACGACGCGCTTCCCGGCCCGCAGACGGGCGGCACAGGCGCCGGTGCGCCTCCTCCGCCTCCGCACGCTGCGAGCGCAAGCGCGACGAACAGTGCCGCGGCCGATCGCATGATCCGATCTGATGTCTGCATCGTTGCTCCGGGGCGGCGCGCGCCGCGTGCGGGGATCGTCCGGGGCACGGACGCCGTCGTCAAGACGCGCGATGGATGACGCGCAGCGCTACCGGCCCGGCAGCGGCATCCCGATGAACATCCAAGCGAGCATGACCGCGATCGCGCCCAGGCAGGTCACGCCGACGAGCAGCAACCGGTTGCGGCGCTGCGTCTCCTGCCGCAGCCGGCGCATCTCGGCGAGCAGGCGCTCGTCGCGACCGGTGTCGGTCAGCGCCTGGTGCAGCAGTCGCGGAAGCTGCGGCAGAAGCTGGGACCACTGCCCTGCCTCGTGCCTGAGCTTCTCCTCGAGCCCCTGCCAGCCCATCTGCGCCTGCATCCAGCGCTCGAGGATCGGCTTCGCGGTCTTCCAGAGGTCCAGTTCCGGATCGAGCTGGCGACCCAGTCCCTCGATCTGCAGCAGCGTCTTCTGCAGCAGCACGAGCTGCGGCTGCACCTCGACGTTGAAGCGGCGCGAGGTCTCGAACAGCCGCAGCAGCACCTGCGCGAACGAGATGTCCTTCAGCGGCCGATCGAAGATGGGCTCGCACACCGCGCGGATCGCGCTCTCCAGCTCGTCGACCCGCGTCGCGGCGGGCACCCAGCCGCTTTCGACGTGCAGTTCGGCCACGCGCTTGTAGTCGCGCCGGAAGAACGCGAGGAAGTTCTGCGCGAGGTAGTTCTTGTCGCTCTCCGACAGCGTGCCGACGATGCCGAAGTCCAGCGCGATCCAGCGGCCGAAGTCCTCGCCCGAGTCGCCGACGTAGATGTTGCCCGGGTGCATGTCGGCGTGGAAAAAGGCGTCGCGCAGCGCCTGCGTGAAGAAGATCTCGACCGCATCGCGCGACAACTTCTTGATGTCGATGCCGGCAGACCGCAAGCGATCGATCTGGCTCACAGGGATGCCGCGTATGCGCTCCATCACCAGCACGTTGGCGCGGCAACCGTCCCAGTACATCTCGGGCACGCGCAGCAGCTTGGACTCGGCAAAGTTGCGGCGCAGTTGCGAGGCGTTGGCCGCCTCGCGCATCAGGTCCAGCTCGTCGTGCAGCAGCCGGTCGAACTCGGCAACGACCTCGCGCGGGCGCAGGCGCCTGCCGTCGCGCCACAGTCGCTCGACCAGGCCCGCGCCAACGTCCATCAGCCCGAGGTCCCTTTCGATCGCCGGCAGCATGCCCGGCCGCAGTACCTTGACCGCGACCTCGCGCCCCGCCCAGGCGCCGAGCGCAGCGTCGTTTCTGAGCACCGCCAGGTGCACCTGCGCGATCGATGCGCTCGCCACCGGCGTGCGCTCGAAGGTTGCGAACACCTCGTCGATGCTGCGGCCGAGCCCGCGTTCGATCTCGCGCACGGCGACGTCGGGATCGAAGGGCGGGACGCGGTCCTGGAGTTTCGCCAGCTCGTCGGCCACGTCCTCGGGCAGCAGGTCGCGCCGCGTGGACAGCGCCTGCCCGAACTTGACGAAAATCGGGCCGAGGTCCTCGAGTGCGCGCCGCAGCCGCACGCCGCGCGGCTCGCGGAACGACCGGCCGACCGGCACGGCGCGCACCAGCCGCACGAGCCATGCGCTCTTCAGGCTGGCAGCGACGATCTCGTCCAGCCCGAAGCGGTAGACGGTCAGAACGATGCGGGCGAGCCGGAGCAGGCGCAGCATCGCGACGGATCAGCCTCGCTCGAGCAGTTCGATGCGCTTGGCCAGGCGCTCGACGTCGTCGCGCAGCCTGGCGACCTCGCGCGAAAAGTCCTCGGCTTCGCCGCGCGCAACGAGCATCGGATTTTCGGCGACGAAGTAATCCGCGGCGGTGCGCGCGAGCCGCTCGGCGTTGCCCTGCGCCTGGGTCAACGCGGCACGCACGAAGCCCACGATGCGCACGGCGGCGGCGTCGCCGACGAAGCGCGCCAGCTCCTCCTCGGGTTCGGGCCGCAGGTTCTGCAGCACCTGCGACAGGGCCTGCGCGAACTCGGCGTCGCCGGAAAGGCGCACGTTGCGCAGCACGGCCTGCGGCTCGACGAGCGCCTGCGGCAGCGAGGCGCTGTCCACGGTCACGGTGACGCTCGGCTCGCCCTGCGCGGCGGTGAACGTCCCGCCTTCGGCGACCGCCAGGCTCAGTACGAAGGGCAGCGCTTCGATGCGGGCGATGCGGCCGGCGTAGGGCGCGAGCTTCTCGCGCGCCCAGGTCTCGCGCGCGAGCAGGCGGTTGAGCAGCGCGACAGCGGCGCCGGACGCGAGCTGGTCGATCATCGAAAAGAAAAGGGCACCCGAAGGTGCCCCGGATTGTCGCAGATCGCCGCTAACTCAACTGCTGGATGCCCGCGAGCAGCCAGCCGGTCTTGCCGTCGACCGGCTTGACGAGGTTCCACACTTCGTCGACCTGCTCGATCTCGCCGTCGACGCGCAGCGTGCCGGTGAAGCGCACGCTCGCCAGATGGTCGGTCGCCGAGGTTTCGATGCCGAGCAGCGTCGCGTCGAGCGTGACGATCTCGGTCCGGCTCGTGCCGCCGCCGCGCGCCCGCAGTTCGTGCGTCAGCGCGGTGAACATCTCGTGGGTGGTGAACTCGGCCAGCTCGTCGAGATCGCCTTTGTCCCACGCGGCCTGCAGGCGGCCGTAGTAGGACTTCGCGTTGGCGAGGAAGCCGTCGGTGTCGAAGCCCGCCGGAACGCCCCAGGGCCGCGGCGCAGCGGGCGCGCCGCGCATGAACTCGTCCATCGCCGAGCCGGGCCGTGCGGCGGCGGCCGCCGGCTCCATCGAGGTGCGCGCGACCGGTGCGGGCTGAGCGTCGTAGCCGATCGGCTGCTCGCGCGACGGCGCGCCGGCGGTGCCGTACGCCGGTTGCGGCCCGCGCAAACGGCGCAGCACGAAGCCGATGACGAGCGCAATCGCGAGGCCGAGCAGCACTACGGTCAGGATCGCCGCGAGCGTCTCGCCGAAACCGAGCCACGAAGCGAGCGCGGCCAGCCCCAGCCCCGCGGCCAAGCCCATCAGCGCGCCGCGCCACGGGCTGGCGGCCTTGGTCGTGGCCGCGCCGGCAGTGGCGGCCGGATTGGCTGCCTGCTGCGCGGGCGCCGCCTGTTGCGGCGACTGCTGCGGCGGCGTCATCTGCCGCTGCTGCTGGAGCTGCTGCGACTGGCGGCCAAAGGTCTTGCCGCCCCCGAGGCGCCGTTGCGCCTCCGCATCGAACGCGAACGACGCTGCGACCAGCCCGATCATCGCGCCCACCAACCACTTCTTCATGCTTTCTCCTCGTTGGGCGGGCACGTTGCCGACCCGCGATTCAAACCTTCACGCCGACGTGCAGCGCGCAGACCCCTGCCGTCAGGTTGAACCATTCGACCCGCTCGAAACCGGCCCGTTCCATCATCGCCGCCAGTTCCTGCTGCGACGGATGCACGCGGATCGACTCGGCGAGGTAGCGATAGCTTTCAGCATCGCCCGCGATCCTTCGTCCGAGCCACGGCAGCACGTTGAACGAGTACGCATCGTAGAGAGGCGCGAGCGGCCGCCATATGCGGGAAAACTCCAGTACGAGCAGCTTGCCGCCCGGCCGCAACACGCGCCGCATCTCCGCGAGCGCGCGGTCCTTGTGAGTCATGTTGCGCAGGCCGAAGGCCACCGACACGACGTCGAAGCGCCCGTCGGGAAAGGGCAGTTGCTCGGCGTCGCATTGCGCAACCGGCAGCAGCAACCCGGCGTCGAGCATGCGGTTGCGGCCCTCGGCGAGCATCGCCCCGTTGATGTCGGTGAGCCACACTTCGCCGGTGGGGCCGGCTTCGCGCGCGAATTTCAGCGCCAGGTCGCCGGTGCCGCCAGCGATGTCGAGCACCTTCATGCCCGGCTGCACGTTGGCCTGCCGCACCGTGAACGCCTTCCAGAGGCGGTGCAGCCCGCCCGACATGAGGTCGTTCATCAGGTCGTACTTCGAGGCGACCGAGTCGAAGACACCGCGGACGCGGCTCGCCTTTTCCTCGGCGGCGACCTGCTCGTAGCCGAAGTCGACCTTGGGCGGCGGGTTGTCGGCGGGGGCGGTCATCCGGGGCTCCTGGGCGGGTTTCCGATTGTACTCCCCGGCCGGCGCGGGTCGTCGCGCGAGGGCAGGCGCCAGAGCCACAGTCCGAGCGCGGCGCCGAGCAGGATCATGAAGCCGCGGGCCGGCCAGCTGGGCAGGAAAAACAGGGAGACCGCGAAACTCGCCGCCATCAGCAGCAGGGCGGGGCGCTTGGCGCGGTAGGGAATGCTGCCGTGATGGCGCCATTCGCGGATGTGGGGCCCGTAGCGCTCGTGCTCCATCAGCCACCGGTAGATCCGGCGCGAGGAGCGCGCGAAGCACGCGGCGGCCACCAGCAGCAGGGGCACGGTCGGCACGACCGGCAGGAACAGGCCGGCCACGGCGAGCGCCACGAACAGCCCGCCGAGCGCGGCGAACAGCCCGCGCAGCAGCACGGAATCGGGCTTCTGGACGTCGTCGTCGAAGTTGCGCGGCGCCTCGCCGCTCATCGGGCGGCGGGGTCTGCCGGGACCGGCCGGCGCTCGTAGCCGAGCCGCTCGCACTCCATGCGCAGGATGCGCGCAAAGATCGAATGGAACGTGCCCATCCAGATCGAGCGACTTTCAGGTCCCACGAGTTTGATGATGCGTTCTTTCATCTCCTGCGCCGCTTTGTTTGTGAAGGTCAGCGCAAGGATGGAAGCAGGGTTCTTTCCCTGCGAGATGAGATACGCTGTGCGATACGTAAGCACACGCGTTTTTCCGCTGCCTGCACCCGCGATAATCATGACGGGGCCGTCAACCGTCGTTACGGCCTCGCGCTGTACAGGATTGAGTTGATCGAGAAATGACACCATCGTTGGTTGAGTGGGAAGAAATTCTTTCACGCACCCGTCATAATAACGAAAAGGAAGCGGCGAATCAATTTTGCAGGGCTCGTTGATCACCAGTGGGAAAAAATGTTCTTGACAAGAACTCCTTCCCGTGCTCATCACTGCACGGCAATCCTCACCGGTTCCGATTCAATGAGCCGCGTTCCTTTTTTCGCTTTGACAACAAGTGTGAGAGAACCTTTGGGCAGCGATGCAAGAGGCAAACGATACCGATACGGCGGTGCAAGCGATGCGATCTCTTTCCCATTCACACACAACCGCACTTCATGCACATCGGACGGCACAACCGATTCGACAGGAATGGTCTGATACCGGGGGCGAAGAATGGGATCGAGTCTGAAGACGTCACCCATCGAAGGGGAAGTGATGGCAAGCGCGCCGTGCGGCAACGGTGTTTGTGTCGCGTTCGTTGCCGCGCTCACACGTGCCGGCGGCATAGGGATTCCCTCCTGCTCCATCCAGCGATCGAACAGCGGAGGAAAAATCTCGAACACCTTCTCGATCACGAACTCCTGCGGCGTTGCCGCTGTTGCGAGCAATCCGTCACGGGCGTCGAGTCGGAACTTCCGATGCACGGTGCAGGTCTGTTTCGGCTCGGTGCCTGCAAGAAACAGTTCGGTGATTTCGCCGGGGCAGGTCTTGCCCGGTCTCATGCCCGAGCGCGGACAAATGCGCTGCACGAGCAGGCCGGGCGGCGTGGTCAACTTCAGTTCGACTCCCGCCGTGGCGGCGAGCGCCGGTGTGCTCGCGCCTGCCGCCAGCACGACCTCGTCGGCCTCGATGCGGCCGCGGCGATCGTCGCCGGCCTGCTCATCGCGCTCGGCATCGTCACCCGCCTGCTCAGCGATTCGCCGAGCGTCACCGTGCTGGTGCCGGCCTTCATCGGCGCCAGCGTTCGCTCAGCCGGTCAATCGCCACCGCCAACACAATCGCGATGCCGATGATAATCTTGCTGTATTCCTTCGACAGACTCAGCGTCACGAAACCGAGGTCCACTTTCTTCAGAATAAAAATGCCGTTCTCGATCAGCTTGATGATCAACGCGCCCAACACCGCCCCCAACGCCGTCCCGCGTCCGCCAGTCAGACTGGCGCCGCCGACCACCGCCGCCGCGATCACCATCAACTCGTAGCCTTCCCCCGTCGCGGTGTTCGCCGAACCGAAATAGCCGGTCGAAACCATCCCGGCCAGCCCGGCCAGCGCGCCGCACAGCGCGTAGACCCGCACCTTGATCCGCGCCACCGGCAAGCCGCTGAACCGCGCCGCCTCCTCGTTGCCGCCGACGGCGTAGATTTGCCGGCCGGCCACCGTGTGGCCCAGAAACACCCACGCGCCAACCGCGCACGCGATCATCCACAGCATCGGAACCGGCTGCAGCAACAACGCGCCGGACTGGATCTGCCACGAAATGAAATGCGTCGTGAAACATTCCGGTAATGCGCGGTCGCCCGACGGCAATGACTTCGTCGCCACCGACACCAGCGCGATGCCGCGAAAGATGC